>Ga0256832_1001890_pt1 | contig 14288 bp, 15 predicted proteins | sample 134614metaG_FD_190534 | JGI IMG/M metagenome (GOLD analysis project Ga0256832, IMG submission 190534) | Hydrothermal vent microbial communities from Lau Basin, Pacific Ocean - 134-614 | ecosystem: Environmental > Aquatic > Marine > Hydrothermal vents | place: Pacific Ocean: Lau Basin | collected...
ACTGTGGAACATCGACGGGAGGTCGATCCCCGCGTGTGCGGGGAAGACTTGCCAGAACCTTAACGAACCACGCGCAACAACGGTCGATCCCCGCGTGTGCGGGGAAGACCTGGCCTCAGTCCAGGCGTTGACGATATCGCCCGGTCGATCCCCGCGTGTGCGGGGAAGACCCGTCCACCGTGAAGGTACGGAATCCCGTGCGCGGTCGATCCCCGCGTGTGCGGGGAAGACGCCCGGAGAGTACGGGCGCGAGCTCGTTGGAAAGGTCGATCCCCGCGTGTGCGGGGAAGACTTGGCCGCCGATATCAGCGCCGCGGCGACTACAGGTCGATCCCCGCGTGTGCGGGGAAGACTCCGTAAGCAACAATATTGGCTCGCCAATATAGGGTCGATCCCCGCGTGTGCGGGGAAGACGCGGCGTCGAAGATGTCGGTGTACTCGGGCGCGGGTCGATCCCCGCGTGTGCGGGGAAGACTCTTGTGTGTTACCGCTTGATTTTATACGAATTTTTAAAGAGCTAAAAATTAACCAGGTTTTCTGTCATCTCGTTTCCCTGAGAAAGTCCGTTCCCATTTGATTTGTGCTGTCTCTGTATCCATTTGGCGGTGCGTGACAATGAGGCCATCGATTTCGACCAGAGCGATGGGTGGCAGGCCCAGTGTTCGAACAGCCTGTTCGCCGGGCATCCCCGGATCGCGCCAGACCATGACAATGGATGCGTCCTTTTCGCTTGCGAACCATTCTTCCAGAACTTTCCAAACACGCTCACGCACGGCCGGAGACTGGCGTGGTGAGCTATAGACTCCCGGGGCCATCTCCAGCATGGTAGAGGCCAGGAAACCCCGTATCCGGGGAGACACATTACGGGTGACCACCACGGTCATCGTCGACATGGAGCAGCTCCTTGATACGATCGATCATGGCGGGGATAAGTTTGCGCTTGCGGAACCAGGCCGCGGCCGTAAAACGGATCTCCCGTTCGAGGAGTTTTTCGGGATCGTCCAGAACCTTGCGTGCGACAGAAAAGGCAAGGGGCACGGTGAATTCATCTCGCCACAGATCAGCGATGTCCAGCGTAAAGGCATTGCTGGAGTCTTCATGGATGAAGCCAAGAGGCGGCAATGCACCGACAGCGGCAACAGCAATATCGGCCGCCGATTCGACAAAGGTGGCTGCGTGGTTGAGTGCCTGATTGGGAATATCGTTGGCACCGGGATTTTGCCGGTCGTAACGGCGACCCCGCCAGGGAATGCCATATTTTTCGGCATGGGTTTTGTACATGGACTTCACCCGTCCGCCCTCGATCCCTCGCAGGACCGTGATGTCCCGGTGGGGGAGAACCCGGCCAAAACGGAATGCATACATGCGCCGGGCAACACCCAGCCGGATCTCCTCATCCGCCCATAGTCGCGCATGTGAACGCGCCACGTCCGAATGGCCCTGGCCCATGGGCGGAGCCGTGTAAAAGCGAATGCCGCCCTCCCCGATGGCTGCCAGTAGAGTACCGTGACGAGCCAGGATCCGCAGGGCGTCATGGCTGACCGTTGTCCCTGGCCCCATGAGAATCATGGAGACGGACTGGTAAGGGATGGCATAGACGCCGGGTTTGAACAAATCGCTTTTTGCGGCCAGAAAATGGAGCGTTCCGTCATCCACATAGAGATTGCCCCGGCTGAGCCAGAGCAGACCATGCCGGTCCGCATGGGGGATGCGACTTTCGGCCAGTCCAAGCCGGCCGGGAAACAGGCTGCTGCGGGACATGATCAGGCGGGACGAAGCAGGATCATGCCGAAGCCGAAGGCGCGGTGGCGACCCACCCCCTGTCGCAACAAGGCCAGAAGACTGCCATTGCCGTTGGCTTTGAGGATGCCGCGGAATTCAGCCTGTGGTCGAATCGCCTGCCGAGGCTTGCGGGGATTGTCTTGCGTCTTGCGCATCACTTTCCCCAGACGGAAAGCGTTTACGTCGACATCCAGTATCTGAACGCCTTCCACGGCTTCCGCTCGGGTTTTGAACCAGTCCTGATAAACCTGTCCCCGCTCCAGCTTTTCTTCCGGTGACTGTTCGGCTGCAAGGAGGAAAACATCCTTCTCGGTGCCTTGTCTGGCCTTTCGGCCCACGGGGCAACACAACGCTTCGAAAGCGTAGTTCCGATTCGTTGGCCATTCCCGCGGCAAGGTTTTGCCCTGAATCGCATCAGTTGGACAAACCGCTTCCACCGATGGGGAGCCAAATCGGGCCAGTTGATCCGCGAGTGCTTCAGCAGGGTGGTCGGAATAGGCCAGGATGCGGGCCGGCATGGATTGTCGTTGCATTGGTCCTGGCATGAACAATCGCCAGCGCCCTGGTGCCAAATCGCCAAAGGCGGCCTTGAGCCAGGCATGACCGAGATACCCCAGGTCCAGCTCGCCACGACCGGAATCCAGACCCTGCTCGCCGGCGAAGGCCATGAAAGCCTTGGGAACAAGGGTGCATTGAATCATGTATAAAGGGTTCATGGTCAGCCTCCGATGGTGCCTTCAGCCCGCTCCCGGCTACCGGCGGGGAGCTGGTTGGGCCAGTCGCGCAGATCGTAGACGCGGCGGATCTCGCCCCGGGTCCCTGCGGGGATACCCAGCTCGGCAGGCCAGCAGGCCTCCGCCTTTCCTGCCGCATCCTGCGGACGACCGTGTCGATCCCAGCAGGGCACTTCGCGGAGGATGGTGAGGAGATCGGGACCCTCGCGCACAGGTTCAGGGTCGAGCAGGGGGCGGGCGGGCAGGCAGGCCTTGCGTCCCAGGAACAGTGGACGGGCGGGACGGGCAAGGGCATCGCGCACGGCGTCCAGTTCCGGTTTGCCTTTTCCCGTCAGAGCAAGGGCAACGGTCATGAGTCCGTCGGCCCAGTGATGTCGAAAACGGATATGCGTTCCGTATTTTGCCGCCTGGCCGCCTGCCCGATGCTCCGGCTCACCGCGAGTGGTCCAGCCCGGTTCGCGCATTTTCGGCTGACCCAAATCTGCAGTGTGATAGTCCACAATGCGCTGGGGTGGCACGTCCCATCGTGCAGCGTAGGTGAGTCGCGACTGCAATGCCTCGAGACGTTCGAAATCACCATGCCTCCAGCCCAGGGCATTGCCGACAAGGCCCGTGAGCAGGCTGGTTCCGGGGAAACGCTCGATGAAGCCGTGCTGGTCGATCATCACCCCGCCGAAGCTCATGAGCGGGGCATCCAGGCGCAGGATGAGGGCCTTCATGGCGTGTCTCCGAAGACATGGTTCAGTGCCTTGTCGATGGCTTCGGGCAGAGGCAGGACAGGTTCCGATTCCCGTGGCCAGGGATGACGGCTGGAGACCCAGCGGCCTGCTTCGTCCTTGCCGTACATTTGCTCCATCCCGCTGAGATAGTCAGCGGCCGCATCGGCGGACTGTTTCAATGGGTGAACCGTGTTTGATGGCTTTACCGGCTGGAGATAGGCATTGGCCAGGCTGCGGGGTTGACCGTTTCCGGTTTCCAGCAGCATCCATTCGGCATGGGCGTATGGGGCGGTGGCGCCCAGCTTGGCTCCGGGTGAGACCTGGGCGAAGGCGTGGATCAGTCGTTCCAGAAGCTTGCGGGCATCCGCGTGGTCTTGCTCCCGCCAGTCTTTTGCCTTCGCGCCGGTGAGATTGGAGACCAGCAGGGGAATATCCACGGCCACGTAGCCATAGAAGATTCCCGCGCCAAGTTCCATGTCTCCCGCGTGGGCGGCGCCGGTTTCCTCGTCCTTGTTCAGATCGTCCACTACCGTGAAAAAGTCCACTTCCGTATCCAGGGCATGGGTGGTAAAGGCGTGGGCCACATGCACGGGCGCATCGAGGCGCGCAAGGATATCGGAGGTAACGAAACGGCCGAACAGAGCTCCCTCAAAACCGGCAGCAAGGTCATGTACTCCAGCCTGGTTCATGAGGGCCTTGAGGTTCTTCTTGCCCTCCTTGATCTGTTGGCCCAACCACTCGCTAGCGGCTTTCTCATCGCCTTGTTTGGCAGCCTCTTCAATGAGCCAGACGAAGAAGTCGGCCTCGGGTTTGCCGAAGAGCACCGGCTGTTTCATGGCCAGGGTGTCTTTGTCCACGGCGTCCTTTTCTCCCGCGGCGGTGAGCAGGGCCTTGGCCAGATGCAAGGTGAGAGCATGGGCCAGCGACTCGTCCATGCCGTCTTTCACCAGACGCGGTTTTATCTCGCGGCCGAAGAATTCGCGGGTACGGAGGCCGGAGGGTAAATCGGTCTGTTCCATGAGCCATTCCCGCCAGTGGCGCTTCTGGCACTGGCTGGAGACGCGCAGACGTTCGGCGCCGCCGAAAGGGATGCGTTTGGCCAGGCCGGCATCGTCACGGTTCAGGAGGGTGGCGTGGTAGCTGGTGAGAAAGTGGATTTGCAGAAACATGAAATTTCTCCTTGTCAGGCGGTCTTCTTCTGTTGATCGACGATGGTGTAGAACTCGCGGGCGATATGCCGGTGTACGTGTTCGCGCTTTTCCGGGTTACGGGTCAGGAGCAGGCGGGCGGCGTCCAGCCAGTCGAAGGGCCGGGTCTTGGCGGCGAGGAAACGCACGGCGCGCAGGAGCAAGGTGCGTCGGGTGTCGCCTTCGCTCTGCAGCAGGCGCTCAAGGCGACTCTCGCTGTAGCCGCCTTCCCCCAGGGCCTTGCCCAGGCCGGACCCGGGCCGATGGGCGTGCGGTGCCATGAGGGCGATCCCGGCGGCAAGGGTGATCCAGTCCGCTTCGTCCCGCTCCCAGGTTTCGGGCAGATGGCGCAGGGCAAAGCGGTAGAAATACAGGGGCGGCGGCTGGCCGGGCACCATCCGCCTGAGTGCGGCGCGCTCGCCGGTGGGAAAGTGTTCGCTGGAGAGGGTGCCGGCCACATGGGCGATGGTGCGGGCGAGTGGGTCAGGCGATGTGCTCATGGCGGGCCTCCTTGAGGTCGGGGAAATGTTTATGCAAGGCGCCGTAGAAGGCGCGTCCAGCGGCGACCCGGGCGTGCCACAGGCGGCCGGTATGTCGGGGCAGAGCCTGTTCTGCCTCTTGCAACACGGTCTCGGCATGGCGCTTTATTCGATCGGTCCAGTCCAGGCGTGCTTGGTCCTTGTCCAGGGGGTCGGGCAAAGACCAGAGCCAGGGAAAGTAGTCATCGGACCAGAGGGTCTCGAAGCGGGCGGTGAACCGCTTCCACCAGGCGTTTGCGGTATCGTCGTCGAACGCCAGTTTTTCTGGCGCACCTTGCATGATGGCGAATACAGCAGGCTTCAGAACCCGGTTCCGCATGAGTCCGGCCAGCTCGATACTTTCTCTGGCCAGGATGGCAAGGGGATCGTCCTGTTGCAGCTTGAACAGTCGCCGCTTGGCATGAGCGGGGATGGGAAGATGACGTTCGTGGAAACCGTCGGTTGTGCCCTGTCCGCGCACCAGCACGGAGGCCAGCAGCCATGTGTCACCCTGCCAGTCTTCGCCCGGTTCCTGGAGTCGGGTGCGGCGGATGGTGTCCTGGAAGAGAATGCGCCGCATCAGGTCCGCAGTCCAGCCATTGGCGGAGACGGTAAGGGCCTTGGCACCTTCCTTGCCGGAGAGATCCACCGGAAGCCAGGCATCCTTTATCAGGCCTTTCAATTCCTTGGCGGCAATGCGCGGGACTTTCGAAGTGGTGTCAGCCGCGCTTTCGATATGATCATTGTTTCCATAAAGGCGCAGCCGTCGGCAGATTTCAAGGAAGAAGGGGTCCAGCTCCGACAGATCAAGACTGGCCTTGCCATCCCAGGTCCGTAACCAGACCAGTACCAGACCATCCTCACGGAAAGGGATGCTTCCGTCCAGGACCTGGTGGCGGTGGTCCTGCAGGCGCAGAACGGCATCGCGCCAGCGGGGAGCCTGTTCCCGGGAACGTACCATTTCCACTACCGGCCGATTACCATGGCCCCCATTCATACGGGCTATACCGTATTTCCCGCTGCCTAAGAAACCGCTCATGGTCTGCAGGCTGATGAGGGCGTAGAGCCATTCGAAAGGTTCAGGTTGTTCGGCTCGGGCCTGTTTGACGTCATGGTTCTTGGCTGTCTGCAACAGATCCAGTGCGTCGGGAGTTTTGGCCAGGAGCTTGAGCCTGTCATGATCGGCTTTTGGCAGTGGCGGTTGCATGAAGGCGGGTTTGGAAAGGTCATCCACCACCAGGCTCCAGGCATCGTCACCCGCCTCTCCGGCAAGCAGGTGCAGGCTCTCGCGCCAGAAGTCTTCGCTTCGCACCGGGTTCCAGTCGCCGTCGCGAGCCAGTACCGCTCCAGCCAGATAGCAGAGAAAAACGTGAAAGGTGTCCTCCTGGTGGCGTTGCAGGCCATCGATGCGTTGCACGGAGTCGTCGCCCAAACCGGCCAGCAGGCCGGGCAGACTACGGTATTCCCGGCCCTGGGATGTGAACACGGGGATAAGGGGATCGGTGAGCAGGTTCATGGTTTCTCCTTGCTTTCCAGGCCGTAGCGTGAATAGGTGTAGCGCCGATCGGCGCAGCGCAGGTGGAGGATGCCATCCTCATCTCTTTCGACTGTCACTGTATCATCGGGCTGTTTGGGAGCCAGGTGTTCGGGAAGGGTGATTTCGCTCAGGATCTGGCCGAAGGGGCTTTTGACTTGCCGATCCAGGGGCAGGCGCAGGGCGTCCGCTCCCAGACGGGTGGCTACCTTGAGCCCCAGTTCGTTGAAGGCGAAATCGCCGAAGCAACGATTGAACGGGATGTTCACGGTTGCAGCCTGCTGGTCTTTCTGAATGTCACCACCCAGAACGTGCTGGCCGTGGCGTACCCAGCGCGCGTCTTCTGCTTCCAGCTTGGACAACGACTCGGGATGGGTGGCGGCCTCCACCAGCCTGCGGTTGTCGTCGGGGATTTCGAGCGTGGGCGTTTCCAGCAAGCTGCGGCGGGTTTGCTCGAGTGCGCGCAAGTCCTCGTATATGCCATTCGAATTCGGGCCGAAGCCCCAGCCGATGCGCCGGAAGCGTCCTGTAACAAAACCCTGATTATCCAGCCCCGACACCAGCTTTTCATCGGGTGTCAGAAGCAGGCAGCGGGCCTGCCCGAAGCCTGCCGGACGGGGCCGGTCATGGCGATGCAGTCGGCCGAGGCGCTGCAAGAGCACGTCGGCAGGGACGAGGTCGGTGACCAGCAGATCGGCGTCGATGTCCAGGCTCTGCTCCAGCGTTTGGGTGCCAATGAGAAGTACGGGCCCGTCAGGCCCGTCCATGCCCATGCGGGCACTCACGGCCGCATCCAGCAGCAGACGGTCCTCGGGGGCGAAGCGGCCATGGTGTGGGCAGCGCACGCCTTCGCAACGAAAACCCCAGTCGGGGTCCATGTGCGGGTGGGCCTCGAGGGCGCGATGCAGGGCATTGGCCCGTTTCACGGTGTTCATCACCGCCATGACCCGGGCGCCGGCGCGGAGTGCCCGGACGAGGCGATCGGCCAGGTCTTCGGGTGTGTAGGCCTGGGGAACCTCTTCGACAATGACGGATCTAGTACGCGCTTCGCCGGAGCAGGCCGTGGTACTGCCGTCGGCGCGGCTGAGCAGGGGATAGGCGAAGTTCTGGCAGTCTGCCAGGGGCGGCGTTTGGGCATGGTTGGGATTCTCCCCGTGGGCCGCCGCCAGGTAACGTTCGCGAGCCTCCGATCCCAGGGTCGCAGAGAGAAGCATGGCCCGGCCGCCCAGTGCCAGGTGCTGTTCCAGCAGGTGTTCCAGGAGACTGGCCATGTAGCGGTCGGAGGCATGCACCTCGTCCACCACCAGGAGGCTGCGGGCCAGGCAGGCGCCGCGCAGGTGGGCGTGTTTGGTCTGCACCACAGAGAGGAGGGCCTGGTCGATGGTGCCAACGGCCACGGTGGCGGCGAGGAAGCGCTTGGGATGTTCGATGGCCCAGATGCGTTCCTGCCGGCGAACCTGGTCGTCGTCTTGCCAGATATTGCCCGCCTCGGGTTTCGGCAGTATCTGTTCAGCGGGCAGGCCATCCACTTGCGCGTAACCGGGCACGGCAAGGACGGTGACCGGGCGGCATGCGGGATCGGGGAACCAGCGGCTCATGGTGTCGTGTACACGGGTATAGAGTTCGCGGGCAGCCACCCGGGTGGGCAGTGCGAAGTAGAGGCCATCCACCTCGCCGGCAGCAAGAAGGGTGAAGAACCAGTCCAGGGCGGCTTCCGTCTTGCCCGAGCCCGTTTCCGACTCGGCGATGAGCAGACGGGTAGCCGGGTCTGCCGGGATCTGCGAATGCATCACCGCTTGCAGGGGGCGGGGGGTGAAACCGAATCGTTCCTCGAAGGATGCAGGCCCCGATTGCAGGATGGGGCGCAGGGGGCGGGCGTCCAACCCCACCGCCCGGAGTTCACGAGGGGCGGACTCGCGTTCATGTTCCAGGCGCGTTTTGGGGTCGATGGCCCGGATGGGAAACCAGTGGGGATGAGAACCCAGCCAGTCGGCCAACATCACGAGGCCGGCAAAGAGGTGCTGCAGGCGGGGGGATCCGGGGAGGGGTGTGCCACCAGGCTCAAAGGCGGCCGGGAAAGCCGTTTTCGCCCATGTGACCAGCTCGGCTACTGCGTCCATGGGATTGTGACCGCCATGGGGGCGCCAGTAGCCCGCCCAGGTTATCATCTTGCCGGCCAGACCCTGGTCAAAGTACACCGGACGGCCATGGTGGGACCAGGTGGCGAGGAGATAATTCTCCAGTCCACAGCCTTCTTCCTCGAACCAGGACAGGAGTCTGTCGACCTGGAGGGCTTCGGCAAAGGCCTGGTTCAGTTCGGCATGACCCGTGTCGAACAGGGGTCCCAGCTCCGCCACATGACCGGCAGGTTTGAACGGTGAATCGGGGAAAACCTTGTATTGAAAGCCCAGATTGGCCTTGCCCGCATCATGGAGCATGGTGATTGTTGCAAGGCGATCCAGTTCCTGATCGCCAAGGGAACGGCAGGCTGCCGATTCCAGTGCACGCCGAAGTGAAGGGATTTCACACAGCGCCCGAAAAACGATGGCGACATCAAGACAGTGGCAGGTCAGGGGGAGGCAAACAGAATCTTCCGGCGAAAACTTGCCCCAAAAGAAACAGCCCTCGACGCGGGTACCTGGTTGATCCGGATTGTTATCGATGTTGGGTTTCATGCCGGCAAATTTGCGGATATCTCATGGCTACCCAATCTACACCGGCAAGAGGCTCAATTCGTGAGCCTGTCCCGATAGAGCATCAAGGCGGTGGACAGGCGCCGGGCAACTTCCTTGCGCAGGGATGGGGGCGCGACGACTTCGACGTCCGGACCGTATTTGAGAATATCCATGATGAGCTCACGGGGGTCGGAATAGGGCACACGGAGTTCGTATCCGCCATCCGGCAGATGTGTGCCTTGCTGATCGGGGTGCCATTGTTCCTCGGCTACCCAGCGGGCACGGGCAGGCGTAAAGCGCAAGACCGCCGTATGCTTGGGGGTGCCGGAAAAGATGCCATATGTGCTGTCGAAATAGCGATTCAGGCGTTCGTCCGAAACCTCGCGTGCCCGCTTCTCTTCGATGCGCACCCCGGCCATGCGTTCGAGGGCGAATGTGCGCAGTGCGCGGCGAAGATGGCACCAGCCATCCAGATACCAGTTTTCACGATGGTACACGAGGCGAAGTGGCGAGACCCTTCGTATGGTGCGTTCGGTTCGCGCGCGACCGGCATATTCGAAGCTGAGACAGTGACGGGTGGCCAGGGCTTCGGCCACTTTTCGGAATGACAAGGGATTTGGCGTGCGCCGGCCCACGGGTTGGAAATGGACCCGACCAGACAGTCCTCGCAGGCCGCCGGGTCGGTGCTCGACGAGCTGACGGATATGGCGGGCCAATGGCGCAATTTCCGATGCCAGCAGGCCGGGTTCAAGATGTTCAAGGATCTGTTCGGCTGCCAGCAAGGCGTGCAATTCCCCGGCGCTGAACCACAAGCCCGGCAACTCGAAACGATCATTCCCGGTTTGTGCGTATCGATAGCCACCCTGTCCCCGGTCGTAGACTATCGGTGCGTCCAGATAAAGCCGCATGTCTCGAATGACGCGTTTTGCCGTAGCCCGAGAGCATTCCAGCTCGTCCATGATTTTCTGCAGGGGCACCGGATAGCGGTGGGCATTGAGCAGTTTGTGCAGCGCGTAGATGCGGTCGAAACGATCCATGAAACCCGTTATTCCCTTATGGGTGATGTGGTCATGGTATCAGCTTCTGCGGATCCGGTGTCACCGGTAACACATGATTTGTGATTGGATGCAGAATGACCTGAAAACCGACAAATTCAATTGGGTTTGCCGAAATCTGTCTGGACCAGCCGTTTTCCCGACGCGACCTGCCAGGACTGGATTACCTCTCCTCATGGGAAAAATGCCCCCAGTGGGCATCCGGCACCAGTTTCGGAAAGTCCTCGCCGTCCACCCGCACCAGTTCCAGGTGATCGCCGGCTTCGAAGAAGACGTTGGCAAGGCTGCGCAGCGCCTCGTCCACGTAGGTTTCCAGTCCGTAGGCGGGGCCAATGGGTGGAATGGCGCCGGGTTCGCAGTCCGGGAACAGCGCGTCCACGTCGGCTTCGGCGGCCAGCACGAATTCGCGGCCGCCGGCCTCGCCAAGGGCGTGCAGGCGCAGCCAGCTGTCGCCCGGGATCACGGCCATGGCGAATTTCCCCGCCGCGTCACGCACGATGACCGCCTTGGCGATGTGGTCGGGCGGCACGTGGGCGGCATCGGCGGTTTCCCGGCTGGACAGGGTGCGGGGGTGGGGGATGAGATCGTAGTCCACGCCGCGCTCGCGCAGCCAGGTCTCGAGGGTGCGTGCCATGCTCATGGGGTGATACCTCGTCGAAGCGTTCGCTTTCGAAGATAGCGCGATGCACGGCGGCTGGCCACCCTCGTGATAAGCTGAGGGCATGAGTGAAACCCCGCTCGAGCTCGACGTGGAGACCCGTGCCGGCGAGCACGGCGAGAGCCTGCCGCGGCGGTTTCACATCGGCCGCCGGGCCGTCGCGGTGGAGGCGATCGTGGATCGCTGGCCCGGTCCCGATCACCGCTATTTCAAGCTGCTCGGTGACGACGGCGGCACCTACATCCTGCGACACGATCTGGAGACCAACCGCTGGGAACTGATCCTCTTCGACGCGCGCGGCCTGCGCGAATGAACCACCAACCCGGGAGTACCCCATGAACGAACATGTCTACAAGATGATCGAAATCGTCGGCTCATCCACCGAAAGTTCCGACAAGGCCATCGAGAACGCCATCGCCAAGGCCGCCGAGAGCCTGCACAACCTCGACTGGTTCGAGGTGGTGGAGACCCGCGGTCATCTGGCCGAAGGGCGCATCGCCCACTGGCAGGTGAAGGTGAAGATCGGCTTCCGGCTGGACTGAGCGATGAAGTGGGTGCTGATCATCCTGGGACTGATCCTGATCGTACTCATCGGCAACCTGCTGATGCTCGGCCGCGGATCGGGCGGCAGGCGGCGACGGTGAGCGCGGACGTCAGTGGGGCAGGATGGTCGGGGGTGGCGGGCGCGGCGCGGGTGGCCGCTGTGCCGGCGGGCGCTGTCCCGGCGGACGCGGCTTGACCGGGGGACGCTGCCCCGGTGGCCGTTGATGCGGCGGCCGGTGGGGTGGGCGATAGGCCGGCGGGCGATAGGGGTAGCCCGGCCAGTAGAAACCGTCGTGCTCGACTGCGCGCTCGTCCTGCGAACTGGCCGGGGGAGGCGGTGGCGGAGGTGATTTTTCCCGTGCCCGCTTCTCGCGTTCCGCCTCACGCGCCCTGCGGGACTTCGCCAGTTCGTCGGCCTGTTTCTTCATCTGTTCCTGCCGCGTCTTCGCGTCCGGGATGTTCCCGGTGTCCTGCGGCTTCTCGATCGTCATGGTCTCGGTTTGCACCGCGTCCGACGGCGGCCGATCCGAGTAGGTGACGTTGCCCGCCTCGTCCACCGATTTGTAGACCGGCGTTTCCGCCATGCCCGGGATGGCCAGGCACAGCAGGACGAGCAGGGTGGGCAGACGGTGTGCGAGGTTCATGCCGCCATCATAACCCCCGGTTATCGAGCCGTGAAACCGGCGTTTCTTCCGGTCGATGGCATGACCCGACAGGACGCATCAGGCCCGCGCGGCCGTCCACACCACCACCCGTTCGGCGCCGGCGCGGCGCAGCAGGCGGGCGATTTCGCCCACGGTGCTGCCGGTGGTGACCACGTCGTCGACGATGGCCACGTGTTTTCCGGGCAGGGTGCCGGTCAGCTCGAAGGCGCCGCGCAGGTTGCGGCGGCGTTCCCGGGCGTGCAGGCCCTGCTGGGGCGGCGTGGGGCGGGCGCGTTTGACCAGCGTCGGTTCAAGGGGAAGGCCCAGGCGGCGGGCCGTGAAGCGGGCGATCTCCCGGGCCTGGTTGTAGCCCCGCTGGCGCAGCCGCCGGGCGTGCAGCGGAACGGGCAGCAGGACGTCCGGTGGTGGCCGTCCGCTGACGGCGTCGGCCAGCAGGTGGCCGAGCAGGCGGGCGGCGGGCAACTGCTCGCGGAACTTCAGGCCGCCGACGAAGCCGGTGACCGGGGCCTGCCAGGCGCAGGCGCTCACCAGTTCGTCGAAGGGCGGCGGACGCCGCAGACAGCGGCCGCAGGGCAGGGCGGAAGGGGCGCCCATGGCCTCGCCGCAGCGCGGGCAGGGATGGGCGATGCGCGGCAGATCGCCCCGGCAGGGGGCGCAGAGGCCGGCGGGCTCGGCGGTGGCGGCTCCGCACAGCAGACAGGGATGGGCCACGCGCCAGAAACGCACAAATATCGACCAGTTGTAAACCATCTGCATCCCTGCAAGTTGACAGGGGCCCCGCGGCCCCTAGAATGGCGGTCCGTTTCCGCCAAGTCTAGTGGCCTCCCCCATGGAATCCAAATCCCCCGACACCGCGGGCCGAACCCGCGAGATCTCCGCCGCCAACGCCCGCCTGATGGCGCGCCTGTTCAATCTCGGCAACATCCTGGCCTTCACCCCCGGTCTGGTGGTGGCGCCGTTCCTGTTCATCGCCGAGCCGGAGAAGACCATGATGATCTTCATGTTCCTGCTGATGGTGGTGCCGCCCATCCTCTGGTTCGGGATCTCGATCATGGTCTACATCGTCGCCCGCCATCATCCCAATCCGCGGGTCGGGCACTATACCCAGACCGCGGCCTACCGCTTCTACGGCGCGCTCGGCGTGATCATTCCGGTGGGCACCTTCTTCGGCACCGACTGGAAGCTGTGGATCGTCACCGGTGGCCTGGTGGCGCTGGTGGTGGTGCCGTGGTCGGCCTGGGAGCTGTGGCGCATCAACCGCGAGGACTGGCAGGACACCACCTACGAGGTCGAACACTCATGAGCGACATCCGCCACGACTGGCGCGACGAGGAGATCGCCGCGCTCTACGATCTGCCCTTCAACGATCTGCTGTTCCGCGCCCAGCAGGTGCACCGGGAACACTTCGATCCCAACCAGGTGCAGGTGAGCACCCTGCTGTCCATCAAGACCGGCCGCTGCCCGGAGGACTGCGGCTACTGCCCGCAGAGCGTGCGCTACGACACCGGCCTGGAGGACGAACCCCTGCTGCCGGTGGACGAGGTGCTGGAACAGGCCCGCGCCGCCCGCGAGCGCGGGGCCAGCCGTTTCTGCATGGGCGCCGCCTGGCGCTCGCCGAAGGATCGCGATCTGGACGCGGTGGTGGAAATGGTGCGCGAGGTGAAGGCCCTGGGCCTCGAGACCTGCCTGACCCTGGGCATGCTCAGCGAGGCGCAGACCGCGCGCCTGCGCGAGGCCGGGCTCGACTACTACAATCACAACCTCGACACCTCACCCGACTTCTACGGCGAGATCATCACCACCCGCACCTACCAGGATCGCCTCGACACCCTGGCGCGGGTGCGCGAAGCCGGCATCAAGGTCTGCTGCGGCGGCATCGTCGGCATGGGCGAGGATCGGGCCGATCGCATCGGCCTGTTGCGCGAGCTGGCCAACCAGCCACAGCATCCCGAGAGCGTGCCCATCAACATGCTGGTGCGGGTGGAAGGCACGCCGCTGGCCGACGCCGAGGAACTCGATCCCATCGAGTTCGTGCGCACCATCGCCGTGGCCCGGCTGCTGATGCCGAAGTCCCACGTGCGCCTGTCCGCTGGCCGCGAGGCCATGAGTGATGCCACCCAGGCGCTGTGCTTCCTTGCCGGGGCCAATTCCATCTTCTACGGCGAGAAGCTCCTGACCACCCCCAACCCGGCGGCGGATCGCGACCGGGCCCTGTTCG
>Ga0256832_1001891_pt1 | contig 14277 bp, 19 predicted proteins | sample 134614metaG_FD_190534 | JGI IMG/M metagenome (GOLD analysis project Ga0256832, IMG submission 190534) | Hydrothermal vent microbial communities from Lau Basin, Pacific Ocean - 134-614 | ecosystem: Environmental > Aquatic > Marine > Hydrothermal vents | place: Pacific Ocean: Lau Basin | collected...
TTCTAGCGATATCTCTTCTCGCTACTCTCAACTCACTAGTATTAGTAAGTTGCATTGTTTTTTGCTTTGCTTTAAGTGTAAAAAGTTCAAGCTTCTTCTCTTTAAGCATTGCATTTAACTCTTCTACACTTTTATTTTTAATATCAGTATATTTCATTACTATCCTTCGCAGAGATAATTTTACATTGGAATGGAAGTTTATGTAGAGCAAGTGTTAACGCTTCTCTAGCCACATTCTCTGGAACACCAGCAACTTCAAATACAATTCTTCCTGGCTTAATATTCATTACCCACTCTTCAACTGCACCTTTACCTTTACCCATTCTTGTCTCAAGAGGTTTTCTAGTAAGTGGCTTATCTGGGAAAACACGAATCCAAGATTTACCTTGTCTCTTCATTTGACGAGTCATTGTAATTCTGGCTGCTTCGATTTGACGAGAGTTAATTCTACCAGCTGAAACAGCTTTTAGTGCAAACTCACCAAACTCAATCTTGTTACCATTAAATGACTTACCTCTGTTACGACCCTTCATTACCTTACGGTATTTTGTTCTTTTAGGCATTAACATAACTATTCACCTCTCTTTTGACGTGGCTTACGACCACCTCTTTTTTCTTCTTTTGGCTCAGCTTGAATACCTTTAGCAAGTACTTCACCTTTGAAAATCCAAACTTTAATACCAATAATTCCATAAGTAGTATGTGCTTCAGCAAAACCATAGTCGATTTTAGCTCTAAGTGTATGAAGAGGAACACGTCCCTCTAAGTACCACTCAGTTCTAGCCATCTCAGCACCACCAAGTCTACCAGAAACAGAAACTTTAATTCCTTTTGCTCCAGACTTTAATGCACCTTGAATAACTTTTTTCATTGCACGTCTAAAGGCAACACGACGTTCGAGTTGAGTAGCTACGTTCTCTGCTGCTAATTGACCAGAAGCTTGAGCTTTTTTCTCTTCTTTAATATTAATAGAGATATCTTTTTTAAACATTTTATTGAGTTTGGTTTTTAACTTCTCAATGTCTGCACCCTTTTTACCAATGATAATTCCAGGTCGAGCAGTAACAATAGTAACTCTTGCTTTTTTTGCTGTTCTTTCAATAATAATATTAGAGACACCTGCATAGAAGAGCTCTTTTTTCAAATATTTTCTAAGTTGATAATCTTCTGCAATAAAGTTTGCTGTTCTCTCTTTTTTAGGAAACCATCTTGATTCCCAGTTTCTGTTGATTCCAAGTCTAAGACCTATAGGATTAACTTTTTGACCCATATTATGCCTCCTCTGCTTTTGCTACTTCTACCATGATGTGAGCTGTTGGCTTAAGGATTCTACTAGCTGTTCCTCTTGCTCTTGGTCTCCATCTTTTCATTGATGCTGCTTTGTCTACTCTACAAGAGGTAATTACTACTTCTTCTGGCTCAAAATCACCATTAGCAACAGCTGAAGCGATAACTTTAGAGATAACTCTAGCTGCTTTGTTTGGCATAAATTCTAATGAGGCAATTGCAAGTTCAGCATTCATACCCTGAACCTCTCTAGCAATCAATCTTGCTTTAGTTGGTGATACTCTTGTAAATTTTAATAATGCTCTACTCATATTAACACCTTACCCTTTTCTCTGAACAGAGCCTTTATGACCCTTAAATGTTCTTGTTGGTGCAAACTCACCTAGTTTATACCCTACATGGTTCTCTGTAATAAATACAGGAATAAACTGTCTACCATTGTGAACATTGATTGTTAAACCAATGAACTCTGGGAAAATAACAGAGCGTCTTGACCAAGTTTTGATAGGTTTATGAGAACCCTCCTCTTTAGCCTTAAGAACTTTTTTCTTTAAGTGGTCATCTATAAATGGACCTTTTTTAGTTGATCTTGCCATCTCTTACCCTTACTTCTTTCTCTTAGAGATAATTAACTTATCACTAGCTTTTTTCTTACGAGTCTTATGACCTTTAGTAGGCATACCCCATGGAGAGACTGGATGTCGTCCAGAGTTGGTCTTACCTTCACCACCTCCGTGTGGGTGGTCAATTGGGTTCATTGCAGACCCTCTAGTTTGTGGTCTAATACCTCTATGTCTTTGACGACCAGCTTTACCGAGAACAACGTTTGCCCAATCTTCTGACCCAACAGTACCAATAGTTGCCATACACTCACCAAGTACATATCTCATCTCACCAGATGGAAGTCTAAGTGAAACATATTTACCATCTCTACCCATAATCTGAGCATAACCACCAGCTGAACGAGCGATTGAACCACCTTGACCAGGATTAAGCTCAATATTATGAACTAGTGTTCCAACAGGAATTGCTTTAAGCTTCATTGCATTACCAGTTACAATATCAAGACCAGATTCAGCAGACATAATTTTGTCTCCAACACTCATACCTTTAGCTTGAAGAACATATCTTCTGTCACCATCTGTATATTTAACTAAACAGATTCTACAAGTTCTATATGGGTCATACTCAACAGTAGCCACTGTTCCTTCAACACCAAACTTATTTCTTTTAAAATCAATAATTCTATAAAGTTTTTTAGCTCCACCTTCTCTATGACGAGATGTGATTCTACCATTTGAGTTTCTACCAGCTGAACGAGGAAGTTTTTTAAGAAGACTTCTTACACTTGCCTTTGCTGTAATGTCACCACTGTCAAGATTCGTAATATAACGACGACCTGCAGAGGTTGGTTTATATGATTTAATTGCCATTTCTTCTTCCTTACACTGCTAAGCTGTCAATTTTTGCATCTTCTGGTAAGAAGACATAGAACTTTTTCAAGTCTGGTCTTTTACCTTCGATACCTTTAAATCTTTTAACTTTACCATTAACTCTCATTGAGTTTACCTTCAATGGGTTAATTCCAAAGTACTCTTTGAAAACTGCTTTAAGGCTATTTTTTGTCATTCTAGGGCTAGTCTGAACAACAAGTACACCATCTTCTTGCATTGCAAGTGTTTTCTCTGTGTATAATATTGATTTAATATCTGTAATATCTGCCATCTTAGCTCTCTTTTGTTAATTTTTCCCAAACAGCTTTTTCAATTACCACTGAGTGATAAGCAGCTGCAAGGTATGCGTTAAGCTCATTTGCTTCAACTAAGTATGCATTTTGAAGGTTTCTAAATGCAAGGAATGTTTTGTCATCAATTAGCTCTTTAACAACCAACACATCTCTTTGACCAAGCTCTTTAACAAATGCAGCAGCATCTTTAGTTTTACCTGACTCAATTGTAACGTTGTCAACAACAAAAAGTTTTTCATTCATTGCCAACTCTGCTAATGCAAAGTTAAGTGCTAACTTCTTTTGCTTTTTGTTTACTTTTTGCTCGTAGTTTCTATTGTTTTGAGGACCAAATGCAACACCACCACCAACAAAGATAGGAGATCTTGTTGAACCTGCTCTTGCACGTCCTCCACCTTTTTGAGCCCAAGGCTTCTTACCACCACCACGAACCATTGAACGGTTTTTAGCTTGTGCAGTGTTTGCTCTTAGTCCAGCAGCATACGATTTACAATATAAGTAAAGGTTATGTGGGTTAATGTCCGAAAATGACTCTGGAAGGTCACTTGTTTTAATTACTGTTGTACTCATTATTTAACAATCCTTACCAATCCTCTAGCACCATTGTGACCAGGAATTGAACCTTTTAATACTAAAATTCCGTTTTCAGCATCAAATGAGATAACATCATTTTTAACTGTAACTTGTGTGTTTCCGTACTGACCAGGCATTTTTTTACCTTTTTGTACACGACCTGGCCACTCAGCATTACCGATTGAACCAATTCTTCTACCAAATCTGTGACCATGAGATGCTGGTCCACCACCAAATCCGTGACGTTTCATACCACCTTGGAAACCACGTCCTTTAGTTTTTAATGAAGTTTTAACCAACTCGGCATCTGCCAACGCCTCTGCTGAATAGTCACCTGCCTCTGTACCTTCAGCCACTCTAATGGTCATAAATTTGTTAAACTCTTTATCAATACCGAATTTAGCCTGTTGCCCTTCAATACTCTTGTTGATTTTTTTGCTACTATGATAAGCTACAAGTGCTTTACCATCTTCACGAACTTCACATACTTTAGTTTCGACAACTTTTAAAAGGGTTACAGGAACACTTGGAACACCAACAGTTCTACTCATACCTACTTTTTCTACAATAAATTCCATCATCTACTCCTATCTGTCCATTGATCTAATTTCAACATCAACTTCTGGAGCAAGGTCTAGTTTCATAAGTGAATCTATAGTGTCCGAAGTAGCTGAAACAATATCAATCATTCTTCCGTGAATTCTAATCTCAAACTGCTCACGTGAATCTTTGTTTACGTGTGGCGATTTAAGTACGGTGTATTTTTTAATCTTAGTTGGCATTGGAATTGGGCCAATAAGCTCTGCACCTGTTCGTTTAACAGCTTCAACAATTGAAGCAACTGAGCGGTCTAAAACACGATGATCATAAGCTTTAAGCTTAAGTCTAATTTTTTCCATTTAATTTACCTTATAAAGAACTCGTTAAGTTACCGAAAAACAGTGCTTTAAAGCAGGTTTTACAGCTCCTAACTAAATTTTGGAGCCGAATTATACCGAGATTATCTTTTGTTGAGGTTGTGTTTTTTGCTGTTTTTTATAGATTTTACTATTTTATTTCCTTTTTAAAAGGAATATGATAATATTTTCTTAAAATAAAAAAAGGTACACCATGCAACTTTTAGAGTACTTCTATGACCGAAATAACGACATCGTAAATTATCATCAAAGAAAATTTAATCTACCAGAAGCAGATAAAATTCTACTCTACGGCTCCCCTGCATCAGGTAAAACCTCGCTTGTTTTGGATTACCTTATGAATTACGACCCTGAGTCGATTCTCTACATCGACTTCCAAGACCCAAAGTTTCAATTTCGTGATATGATGGAGGAGGATGTAGAGGGATTTGTAGAAGCCAATGAGGTAGAGGTTTTAGTGCTAGACCACTATGAGCATGAATATTTTGAAGAGCTACCCAAGGTAGAAAAACTTATTATCGTCTCGAATACCTATTATAACTATGGAGAGAGTTTTTACTACCTACACCTCCCTCTACTCGACTATGAAGAGTTCTTCTCTTTTCAAAAACGTGGAACAGAGAGACAGGTCTTTAATCTTTTCTTACGCCAAGGCACTCTACCCCAACTCGCCATAACAACAACTCCAAAAGAGCAACTCTTTCTAAATTTTATTAAGAGCCACTTCAATAAGTCTGAACAAAAACTACTCGCTGTACTCGCCCACTTCAATGGAGCTACAGTTACTACTCACCAAATATACACCCATGCAAAAGAGCGTTACAAAATCTCAAAAGACCTTATCTATAAACAGATAAAAAACTTTCAAAAGCAGGGTATTATTACTTTTATAGAAGAGTTCAAGTCAACCAAACAGAAAAAGCTACTCTTTTTTGACTTCGCCCTTGCTAAATACCTTACCCTTACCCAAGGGTTTCAAAGACAGTTTGAGACTATGATTGCTCTATCTTTAGCAAAACATAATATTCCTTTTAAAGCTTTTGGAACCTCAGGTTACCTTACCCACCTAAACCACCTTATTATTCCTGCTCCTTTTGAGAGTGAAGAGATTTTTTGGAAAAAGGCACATAACCGTTTTGCTAGTTATAAAAAGGAAAATATAGAAAAGATAGTTGCAGTCACCATCAATGCTCATTATGAGTTTGAAATTGAAAATGTAGAGTTTGAAGCACTACCCTTTTATGAGTGGGTAGTGATAAATGATGAGGAGTAGAGAGAAGCTTAGTACTCAGCCTCTTTCTCTGCCATCTTCACCATGGCATTCATCTCTTTTAGAAGTGTTTCATTTTTAGTAATAATGGTTGCTAACTCTTTAGGTGAATTCTTTTTCTTCTCATACAAAGGCTTTAACTCTTCCCATAATTTAGAGACAACTTTCAACTGCTTAATTATCTTCTCATTGGTTGGTTTTGTAATATTTTGAGATTTATCACCCTTGATTAATGCAGTTAATGAACTATCAAAAAGTTTAACACTCTTAGCCAATTTTGGAGCATAACTATTTTCCCCTTTTAAGAGTAGTAACTTCTCTTTTGTCATCTTTTGAGTCAACATACGCTGTCGTCCAGCAATATTAACCAAATGTAAACGAGCTTTTTCTAAGTAGTTTATAGAAGTATTAGAAGACTCATAAGCCTCAACTAAATTATTTGATAATTTTAAAAGCTTCTCATTATTTTTTACAACATAATCAAGAGCCTTTCCATCTTTATCTTTTCCCTCAACAATCTTATTAACAGCTTCATAAAAAGGTTTCCATGCTTTCTCTACTACAGTAATCTGCTCTTTTACTTTTTTATTTGTCGTAGCTTTTAAACCTAAATCACTGTCACCATTTTTAAATCCAGTTAGTGTTTTAGCATAAAGGTCTGCTACTTTTTTCAGAGCTTTACGACTTTCATCTTGTTGAATATTAAGAGTACTCTGTAGTGCCAATTTTGTCATCTTTTGCGTTAACATTCTCTCTTTACCTGAGAGATTTATGGTCTTTTTTAAGATGTTATCCTCTTCCATAAAGTCATTAACCAGTGAAGAGAAATCTAATTGAGTAGTAGTTTTTGGAGCCTCTGCGACCAATACTGTTACTGGAAGGATAAAAAGCAGTAAAGTTTTGTTAAGAAGTTTCATGTTGTATTCCTATTATTTATGTATGAGATTAAACAATTTTACACTATTCAACAAGAAAGAATATTGATGTAAATCAAGAGGTATAAAAAATACCCCTTCCAGATACCTACGGCACACAGCAAGGGTGGGTGGGCTGCTATGTTCCCATCCTGACCCGTTGTCCACCAATGCCGTTGCATAGGTCTAAAAGGAGCGAGGGAATAATATCAAACTCTTCCTTATGAAAGATTAAATTTTATTAGTTTTTAAAACAAATTAGCTATAATTCCACCCTACTAACCATTGAGAGGTGTCCGAGTGGTCGAAGGTGCAGACCTGGAACGTCTGTGTGGGGCAACCCACCGAGGGTTCGAATCCCTTCCTCTCAGCCATTTTAAAATAAAAAACTCTTTTTAACTCTTATAGTTTAGGTATCTATATACTATAATACTATGATGTACCCCTCTTTTAAGACACAAAAATATAACTAGAGATAAGATTGATTATACTTATGCTATAATTGATTTAAATTATTATACTAAAAGGAGTCAACTATGCAAGTATCCTTAAATCTTGGAACAGTCAATATTACTAATCAAGAAGTAGTAAAATTGGTCATGCATCTCAAATTAGTTGATGGTTATAGCGATTTATCACATGATACAAACTTCTCCTCTTTCATATCAGGTTGTATGAATTCTTTTCCTTCTTCTTTTATCCATGCTTGAATACTATTTATACTAACTTTAAAGATTCTACATAAAGCATTTAAACCCATGCCTTCAGCATAACAGTCCATAATTTTACTCTTATTTTTATTCTTTGGTCTCTTCTCTTTTTTTTTCGTATTTCCATACGAATACAGCTTTACAATCTTTGCATTTATATCGTTGTGTTCCACAACAATTATGCCCATTTTTTACGCTATTAATGCTTCCACACTTTTTACAACTTGGTCTATGTCTCATAATCTAATTATACTTAAATAGTCTTATCAACTAATTTGAGATGCATGACCGAGGAGTTAAAGAGTAAACATTTTCTCTTTAACTAAATTTTAAAAATTAGGAATTCCATCTACATAACACTTAGAAAATGTCACTGTACCATCTTTATCAGGTAATGCTGTTACATCATATTCAAGGTAAGCATTTTCTCCATCTCCTCCACATTGTGAAGCATCTGTAATAATTGTATTTCTACCAACATAGGTTACCCCTGCTGTATCTGTTGTCTCGACAAGACATGAAAAATGAGAGTTCTTTAATGCAAACTTATCTACTGTTCCAGTGTTAATCACACCATAATGACGAATTGTATAGGTACCCGAACCTTGAAGAACTTTAAAAGTGGCTCCCTCTAGCCCCTCTACGTTATTCCAAACATCAAAATAGACCTCACCACTCTTTAATATTTTATCTGTTTTAGGATTTTTACCTAAAAAGTTAATACTAATTGCACCAAGTTTTCCATATAGATATTGAGCAGGATACTTCACAATAACTGTTGTTTTACCCTCTTTATCTAAAACATATTTACCATCTGTTGAGTTAATTTTTAGATGCCACTCTCTATAACTAGAGTCACAAATCTCTTCCATATAATTATGCCCTACCGCAAAACCTAATCCAGTGTAATCTTCTCCATTATAAATATCTGAAAAATAGAGTGTTGTATCGCTTGATAAATCTTGATTAATATCCCATTTTCCAAGTGCTTCATAACTACTTATATCTCCAAAGATAAGAGCGTAATCTCGACTATAATCAATATTTGTAAATACAGAACTATTTACATCAAGGTGAGCTTTATTGGTATCTGTATCTCCAATAAGATTACCATGTAGAGTACCAAATTTTCCATAGAGTACAGGTTTACCACTACTATCTTTTACAAAATCAGTCATCGCATTTACATAAATAGTTGGAGATATATTAATGTGATTATTATATTTATCCGTAGCAGAAATCAAATATTTATGTTCAAACCATTTTGTATCAAAATTATAACTTACCCCATCATCATTAACTGAAAATGCAGTGGGAGGCCCTGACATAATCATAGTAGAGTATGTTTTACGAATCTTTTCGGTAGCTCCTTTCGCATTTAAATATTCAACTTCTACATCAATATCTGCTAGTCCAGAACGTGTATAGGTTTGAGCATATATTATAATATTATTTATTTTCTCATAGCTTAATATTGAAGATGGTACGGGATGTACACTAGCATCAAATAATTTTAAAAGATTCTCTTGCTTACTAATAATTTTAAAACTAATAATTTTTTCATTTGCAATAAAATTTCCTGTATCTTTATCTATTAACGCCACTTGAATACTCTTTTTATCTTCTAGATTAAACTTCATAACATCTTCATTTGTTAGCGAGAATTTAATACTATAATTAATCGTATCACTGCTACTTTCATTATTATCACTACTATTTGTATCGGAAGGTGTAGGTGTTACTGGTGTTGTGGGTGTTGTTGGGTCTGTAACAATTACATCACTCTCTTCTGGAGTTACCTCTTGTTCAGGTGAAGTAAATATTGCCTCATTTGTTCTATTATCTAAACTCAATATAGCTGTACCATTTAATGCATATGAAGTAGGTAAACATGCCTCTTTAAATCTAACTGTTGCATGTACATTTATCTCATCTATACTATTATCATCAAATACAATTTCACTAGGTGAAAAGAGTACCTGTTCTACCTTACATGGAGTTACAGTGATATCAAAATTACTCAAATTAACACCAATATTACTGTTATAATTATTTTTAATAGAAAAATCAATTCCCATTTCATCTTGCTCTTTACTAATTGTACTTTTTTCTGTTTCTACAATTAGAGAATCACCCGTTGTTTCCGTATTAATTGTTGTAGACCCACAACCAACTATTCCTAATGCCAAAATAAAAGAAATACTTATTTTAAATAGATTTTTCATAAACTCTCTCCCTCTTAATATATATAGTTGACACCAAAAGTCACAGAAGATAAACTATCTAACCTATCTAACTGAGTTAAAGAGTATCTATACCCCAAATCAAAATCTACCTCATCAAGAACATTCCACGCCACTCCTACTCCAGCACCATACAATAGACCTGTTTCAGTAATATTGTCAACTGAATGCTTTATGTACCCTATATGCCCACTGAGATAAGGTTTGAAGACAATATCATCTTTTTTGTAAAGAGATTGCCATACAAATTTATCGAAAGAGATTAACCCTTTTTGAATTTTATGTCCATCTGAATTTGACATATCTCCTAGTACTATAGTTCTCCACTCTTTATTTTGAGCACCAATTCTAACACCAAACTCCACACTATGTGTATTTTGGTCTAGACCTATTGCATCTTTACTATCTAACCCTGCATAGCCAACTTCTATCCCTAATAATCGTTCAGAAGAAAAAGACTCTTTTGCCTCCGATAAAGTCAATATAAGTAAAGAAGATAATAATATTTTATTTAACATAAATTTATCCTTTTAATATTTAAATTTAATTTAATATTAAGAATACTATTTTTTTAATTAATTCTTTATGAATTGTTAGAAAATATTTTTTATATATCTAGAATAAACAATAAAATAAAATATTAAGTGTTATTATTTAATATACTTTTTTAGACTTTTATCTTTTTCCACTCTCCATTATCAAAAGCTCTCCATAAGAAGATAGCTTTTGTAAAGGTATCTAAAATCATCGCTATATAGACCCACATAATGTCATGAAAATACCAAGAGAGTACAAAAGCAGGAATAATTCTTACTACCCAAAGAGAGATAAGATTGATACGCAATGTTCGTTTAGCATCCCCTGCACCACGCAATGCTCCAGAGAGTACAAAGTTAAATGCTAAAGGTATTTGAGATAGCCCAACTATCTTTAAATATAGAGATGCAGATTCAATTGTTTTTGTATCATTAGTAAAGAATGAGACAATCCACTCAGGAGTAAATATCATAAAAAAGGAGAGTGAAAACATAAGTGCTATTGCATACTTAAGTACCAACAATACATCTTCTCGTGACTGCTCAGGCTTTTTAGCTCCTAACCCCTGTCCCATAAGTGCCATCGCTGCAATGGTAAATCCAATTCCAGGCATAAAAGCAAGACCCTCTATACGTAGACCAATCTGATACCCTGCTAAAGCTTCAGTACTATAGTTAGCAATAATAGCTGTAAAAAGCATAAAAGAGCTTACCGTTAAGACTCGCTCATAGGTGGCAGGAAGCCCCACCTTTAAAGCTCTTTTGAGTAGAGATTTTGAAAAATAGACCAAAGGCATAAATGGTGTTTTTCCTTTAGCGTAGAGCAAAATATAGAAACTCACTTCCAATATATAAATAGTTACTGTTGCCCAACTTGCCCCCTCAACTCCCATAGCAGGAAAACCAAAATGTCCAAAAATAAGCAGATAGTTTAATAGAATATTAACTAAAATAGAGACTATCTTAACATACATCGGAGTGGTTGTATCTCCTGTAGAGTTAAGAGCTGTTACAAAAACCTGTTTAAGTAACAATGCAGGTAGCATTATGGTTAAGATAGAGACATATCCAACCCCCAATTTTAGAACCTCTTCGTCTACCCCAAACCATACATAGAGTCTACTTGAGCCAAAATACCAAAGTAGAGTAAGAGGAATAGAGAGATACAGAGCAAACTGTAAGAGTGTCGCCAAAGCTAAAGAGCCTTGTTTCATACACCCTGCCCCATAAAAGCGAGAAATCAAAGCACTTGTCCCTACTTGAAGCAAAGTCAAAACAGAAAATACAAACATAAGAGATTGCAATCCAAGCCCCACAGCAGCCACAGCAAAAGCTGAAATAGTACCTACCATTATGAGGTCAGTAATAACCTGTAACATATCAAGTAGTGAGTTAAACGCTGCAGGAAGAGAGATTTTTAAGATTTTTTTATGCTTGGCTTTGTTTATATTGAACAAGAGATACCTTTTTTCGAATGGTATCTTAAACTCTCTTTTTTTATATTAAATCATTCAGAAAATTACAAAAACTCTTTTTTATAAATATCTTCATCATAAGCGACTATAACTTTACCATCATGTTCAATAACAGGACGCTTTAACAGATAGTTCTCTTTTGCCATCCACTCTATTTTTCCATCATCATCAAGATTTAACTCTTTAAGAGCTAAATCTCTATACTTTTTCCCCCTATTGTTAAAGAGTATATTTATGTCAACTTGCTTTAACCACTCACGAATCTTTACTTCATCTACTCTCTCTACTTTATAGTCCACAAACTCAAAGTCAATACCATTCTCTTTCATAAATTTTCGTGCTTTACCTACTGTTGAACAGCTCTTAATGCCATATATTGTCAATATTTTAACCTTATTTTTTTGATTTTGACACTATTATAACATTAAAATTATAGGAGAATCCATGACAAACCACCCACTCTACCCCAAACTTTTAGTCTTTTTACAATTTGCTCTAATTGGGCTTATGCTTCTTTTTTCACAAGGAGTCTCTTTTTTAGGAATTGTACTCTTTGTAGTTGGTGCAATAGTTGGTCTATTTGCACTTAATCGTAACCAACTTGGAAATTTTAATATACAACCTAAGATGAAAGAGAATGCAAAACTTATTACAACAGGTATCTACGCCTACATTCGTCACCCTATGTATCTCTCAGTACTACTTATGATGTTAGCTATTTTTATTGGTTCACCCTCTATGATTGAAGCTATTTTTTTATCTTTACTTACCATAGTATTAGTTCTAAAAGCAAAAAAAGAGGAGAGCCTATGGAGTGAGAAAAGCCAAGAGTATATAGACTACAAGAAGAGAACTAAACTTTTTATCCCTTTTATCTTATAAAAAGTAAAATCGTTAACAATATCTGTGATACTATTCCAAAAAATATTTATAGAAAGAGCCATCATGAAAAGAAAATCACAATTTTTACTACTATTTAGTATGCTATGTTATACAACTATCTATGCTAATGAGACAACTTCAACATTTTCAGAAGAGATACCCTATACACTCTATACTCAAGAAAAAAAGATATGTATTCATCGTTCACCTAAAAAGAGTGAAGAGAAAGATAACTCACTCTGCCAAGAGTATCGTTTAGAGACTCCTGAAATTAGTACTATTAAACTACACAATAAACTAAAAAAGAGAATGAAACAGGCTTTAAAACCTTATTTTAAAGCTTTTGAAGAGAAGTGCAATAAAAAAGATGTACTTAAAGAGTTCACTAATAACTTTGATATAAAAGGAGATTGGTATGAACATATTCGTGTAGTACCATACGCTTATACTGACTCAACCTATACTCTTTTAGAAAATCGTGTTAGTTATACGGGAGGTACTCATGGAAGCAATGAACTCCTTCTTCACCTTTATGATAGAAAAAATAATAATGAGTTAGAACTAAACGATATTTTCAATAAATCAGAGATTGAACAACTGAGTAAAATAGCAGAAAAAAAGTATCGACAAGAGAAAAAGCTAAAAGCAACTGACTCTATGAAAAAGGCAGGATGGTTTAAAGATAAATTTCAACTAACCAATAACTTCTGCCTAACCCATAAAGGTATACTTTTTCACTATAATTCCTATGAAATTAAACCCTACGCTGAGGGAGATACTGAAATCTTTTTAACCAATAAAGAGTTGTCTTCTATCACAAAAAACAACCCCTATTTTGCCTCTAAAAAACCATTTTTCCAAAGTGATGTAGGTGAAGACTTAACTATCTATGCCTATATCATAGACTCTGATACCATAGAGCTTAAAGTGGTTAATACCTCTAAAAAGATTAAAACCCATAAAAATTGGTTAAGCCTCTCTTTTCCAAACCTAGAACTAAAAAAGAGTAGCGTACAGCTTCTTAAAAGTGATTTTGAAAGCTTTCATGTTTATGAAAAAGGTAGAAAAATTTTTAATAAAACATTAAAAAAAAATATAAATGCTAAATATCCTCTACTTGAAGCAGAGGGAGAAGCTACAAATAAAAAAAATAAAAAAATCCTTGATTTTAAAATGAATATACCCAGTGATATAAAAAATATACAACTCTACCTTCGCGCTACCTATAAAGATAAAAATGAGACTATAACCTCACCCAACAACAATAAAAACATAGGTCAACAAGGCTATGCAAACTATCAAATATCTATTCCTATAGAGAAGTAAAAATGTATTTTAAAGGATTTCCAAAAGAGAGTTTAGAGTTTATTGATAGTATCATTTTAAACAACTCTAAAGAGTGGCTAGATGAGCATAGAGAGGAGTATGAGAGGTTTATTGTTGCTCCAAACATAGCCTATGTGAAGGAGATGGGGGAGCATTTACAGATTTTAGTTCCAAATATCAACGCTATACCAAAGATAAATAAGTCGCTCTTTCGTATCTATAGAGATGCACGTTTTCATCGACTCGACCCAATCAAAGAGCGTATAGGCATTATCTTTTGGCAAGGAGAGACTCACCGAATGCAGAGTGCCTCTTTCTATATGCACTATGACCCATTTGAAGTATTTGTAGCTACAGGTATACGTAACTTTAAACCACCTCTTCTTAGTGCCTATAG
>Ga0256832_1001892_pt1 | contig 14273 bp, 12 predicted proteins | sample 134614metaG_FD_190534 | JGI IMG/M metagenome (GOLD analysis project Ga0256832, IMG submission 190534) | Hydrothermal vent microbial communities from Lau Basin, Pacific Ocean - 134-614 | ecosystem: Environmental > Aquatic > Marine > Hydrothermal vents | place: Pacific Ocean: Lau Basin | collected...
AACAGATCGCGCGGCGGCGTGGTCTGGAGGAGCCGCCACGGCGACCGCGCATCGATGCTGGCGAGGGCGCTGGAACGCGGCATCCATCCGGCGGCGAAGTCGGTGAGGGTAGCGGAGGCCGACGTCCAGCCGGCGGAACGCATGCGGCGCCTCACGGCAAGCCCGGATGGAAGACCCGTGCGATGAAAGGCTATCACGCCACCACCAAAACGATCGGCGTGATCATGACCATCAGCGATATCGGTCAGGCCAGTCAGACCGTGGAAGACTATATGTCCGGGAAGATCTCACTGAAGGAAGCCGCGCTGCGCATCGCCGAGCAGTCGCCGGTGGGCGGCATCGTCAGCGCGACCCGCAAGGCCGGCAACTCCTGGTCGGATTATCAGGCGGCGTCGAAAGCGATCGCCGCCGCCAACCGGGCGAACCGCGAGGCCTACTATCAGCAATGGTTTCTGCGTCTGGTCAAGGCCGGTGTCGACAAGCGGCGCGCGCGCGAGCTGGTCGGCGACGCGATGCTCAGCGGAGACGATACCGAGCTGGACCATGCCGCGATCGAATTACAACTGCGCGGCAAGCACTTCGAGCGGCCCAAATTGGTGATCGACACCTTCGAGGCCGATGATACCGTTGGCGATCGTATCCTGGAAACAGGTAAAGGGATTCTGGTCGGCACCTACCATGGAGTCCGCTACATCCTGACAGCGCCGAAGCGGGTGGTCGAGGCCTGGGCCCAGGGGCGGCTCGCTGAAGCCGATCTGAAACTGCGCTCGGCCGAGCAACTGGCGTGGAGCAAAAGCCGCATGTATCGCCTCGTCCGGGCGGCCGGGATCCCGCGTCGCGCGGCCCTGCGCGCGGTCAACGATTTCTACGACAACAACCATCCCGCCGGCTTGCGCCGCATGCTCGCGGTAATCCGCAAGAACCAGGCGATGCGCGCGCGCTGGCGCAAGGAAAGCCGTCGCCTGATCGGCGCGCGCACGCGCTTGCACGATTGGTATTGCACCAACCGCCCGGTGATCGAGTCCGACGCTCCACTATCGGGGTTGATCAATGAAGAGACGGAGTCGATCAACGAAGAGATTCGTCGTCGTAACCGGATCCGTAGCTGGTTCGGCCTGTCACCGATCGAGGAACTTTGATCCGGGATTTCCACGCGCTTGAGCATGGCAACACCCGATTCCACATGACAAGAGAGAGCCTCCATGAATGGGACAGAAACCAACCGAGCCATGCCGCATGCAAGCGCGCAACGCGATCTTTTCAGTCTAAAGCTCCTGTTTCCGTTGGCGCGGCGACTGGGCGTCTGCCTGCTGGTGGCTTTGTTGTATCCGGCGCTTTTGCCCGCTGCGCAGGCGCCTGAACCGCTTGTCGGCAAGGGTTGTAACGAAACCGGCTGGTGCCATGAGACGGGTTTTCCGTATGGCTTCTATCCGAAAGCGGCATCGCGCGGACGCCTGATGAGCGGTGACAACGGCCTGCTGTTGCGTCGTGTTGGTACGGACTGGGTGCGGGACCAGGCCCCGATCGATGGAGATCTGCGCGCCGTCTGGTTTGCCTCCGATAGCGATCAGCATGCGCTGGATGACGACCATCTGCTGCATTTCGATGGAAACGCCTGGAGTGATCTGACCCCGCCCGGCGGCGGCAACCGGATGTGGCAAGCCTTCGGCGGCCATGGCGATGTGCTTTACGCCAGTGGCTTTTGGGGAGGACTGGCGAGCTATCATGACGGCGCCTGGCATCGGCTCGACAGTGGCGTGAAGACCAGCCTGACCGCGATCTCGGTGCTTGCCGATGGCAGCGCCTATCTCGTCGGGCGCAACGGTGTGGTATTGCATGTCGCCGATGGTCGGGTCACGCCGATGCCAAGCGGCGTCGATACCTGGCTCACCGCGGTGCTGGCGCGCGCGCCAGACGATATCTGGGTCGGCGGCCGTAAAGGCCTGCTGCTGCATTGGGACGGCAAGCGTTGGCAGCGCCATGAGCGGGTGCTCGGCGGCGAGATCCGCTTCATTCTGCCGGATCCTGATGGAGACCTGCTGCTGGCCACCTTGAAAGGCGAGATTGCGCGCTATCAGTTGAATCAGGTTCATCACCTGGATCTGCCCTTGAAGGGAAAAGTCGACCTGCGCGCGTTATGGCGGGATGACAACGGGCGCCTGAATGCCTTGAGCGATGGCATGGTGCTGGTTCATGGCAAGACGGGCTGGCGTGACACCGCGCCCGCGCTGAGCGGTCTTATGGCGTTCGATGGCGGACAGCTCGTCGCCTGTGGCGCGCATGGCGCCGTCGAGCGTTTCGATGGCGCGCGCTGGCGGCGCATCGACGGCAAGCCATCCTGGATGTTCAGCGATCTGTGGGGCGCCCGGCCCGATGAGATCTATCTGGTCGATGTCTTTCATGATGGTCTCGTGCGGCTGCGCGGGGAACTTTTCGAAAAGGTGGCAATCCCGGAGGGAAAGCGTTTGGTCGGCGTCTGGGGCAGTGGCGCGGATGATATCTTCGCGGTCGGCGACGCGGGGCGTGTAGTGCACTTCGATGGCCATCAATGGCATGAGCAGGACAGTGGCCTCAAGAAGCACCTGATGCGGGTCGATGGCAGTGGCCCGAATGATGTTTGGGCCGCGGGCAAGCGGGGTGCGCTGGCGCATTACGATGGCACTGCCTGGCATCCGGTTTCCACCCCATTCTCGTCTTCCTGGTATGCGCTCGATGTCGTCGCACCCAACGATGTCTATCTTGCCGCTTGGGATCAAATCGTTCACTTCGATGGTAAAACCTGGAGCGAGATCGCTTTGAAGGGCTTGGGTTTCGAATTCTCGCCGAGCGCGTTGCACGGCCTGGCCGGCGGGCGGCTGCTGGTCGCTGGCTATGTCAAACAGCCGCTCGGCAGCGTTTCGCGGGAGGGTGTGGTGGCGTTGTATGCCGACGGTGCCTGGCGCGCCATGCGCGGCGTCGCGCCGACCCGCCTGATGGCGCTGGCGCGCGCGTCTGACGGCGCTCTGTGGGCAGTCGGCTGGAACGACACCCGCGCTTGGTTGCCGGCCGACAAAGCCGCCGCGCGGACCGGCGCCGCGTTACCCGCCAAAACCACGGAATCGGCGCCGCCGACTCCGCCGGAATCCGCTCCAGCGCAAGCGACAACCGCGTCGGAAGAGCAGGAGGCCGAGCGGCAAGCCGCCCGCGCGATCGGCGCCGGTGACTTCGACAGCGCGTTGCACAGCCTGAAGCGGGCGCAGCAGCTCCATCCGAACCCGGGAAGGGCCGACCGCATCCGGCGTATCGAGCTGTTGCTCAAGCTGCGAGGCAAGTAGGGACCCATGTTTTATACTCGCCACTCGTCGCCCATGAATTTTTGCAACTACTCAGCCAACACTCATGACGCGGGGTGACATCACCAAAAACCATAAAAAAATCAACGACTTGTCATGCCTGCATATTTCCACCTTCGCAGGCCGCTCCAAGCGCAGCGGAACCGGCTGCGGCGGTGCCGCGAAACCGCGCCGCTGCCCGATCCGCTGCGCTTGATCGGGCCTACGCCTGCGAGGGGCCACTCCAACCGCCCCTCGCACCCGTGGGCGACGAGTAGAGATGGCGTGGTCCCATGCCGCGGCGGCCCGTACCTTTTGCTTGTCACTTGAGTTGCAGCAAGCAGAGAGGTGACGGCGTAGGATAGGCTGTGATTTTCCGTTCCTAATTAATGCACCAAGGTGTGGAGACCGCCACATGCATCCCGACAGCGACAGCTATGCCCAGCATCCCGTCAGCGACACCCTGCGCGAGCTCGAAGTCGATCCCGACAAGGGCTTGAGCGAGGCCGAGGCCGAGGCGCGCTTGCGACGTTGGGGCTACAACGAGATCGAAGAGAAGGAAGAGCCGCTGTGGCATCGCGTCTTTCGCCGTTTCTGGGGGCCGATCCCATGGATGATCGAGATCGCCGCTCTGCTTTCGGCGTTGGTGAAAAAGTGGGAAGACTTCACCATCATCCTGATCATGCTGCTGGTCAACGGGGGGCTGGATTTCTTCCAGGAGCACCGCGCGCTGAATGCCTTGAAGGCGCTGAAGGCGGGCATGCGGCGCCAGGTCAATGTGTTGCGCGATGGTGTCTACCGGCTGGTGCCGGCGCGCGAGCTGGTGCCTGGGGATATCGTCAAGTTGCGCATCGGCGACGTGGTTCCGGCCGATGTGCAGCTGCTTTCCGGTGACTACCTGTTGATCGATCAGTCGGCGTTGACCGGGGAATCGCTGCCGGTCAGCCGCAAGGTCAATGAGGTGGCCTACGCCAACACCATCGTCAAGCAGGGCGAGATGCTCGCGGTGGTGGTCAACACCGGCGAACGCACGCGCTTCTCCAGCGTCGTCGCGCTGGTCGCCGAGGCCCAGCTGAAGGAGACCAGCCATTTCCAGAAGATGGTCATCCAGATCGGCAACTTCCTGATCCTCATCACGGTTGCGCTGGTGATTCTGATTGTCATGGTGGCGCTGTTCCGCCACGAGAATTTCATCGAGATCGCGCGCTTCTCACTGGTGCTGACGGTGGCCGCGATCCCGGTGGCGTTGCCGGCGGTGCTGTCGGTGACGATGGCAGTCGGCGCATTGAACCTGGCGCGGCGCAAGGCGATCGTCTCGAAGCTGACCGCGATCGAGGAGCTGGCCGGGGTCGACGTATTCTGCTCGGACAAGACCGGCACGCTCACCGAGAACCGCATGCAGGTGGCCAAGCCGGTGGTGTTCGCCGGCATGAACGAGGCCGAGCTGATGCTGATCGCGGCACTCGCCTCGAAGCCGGAGAACAACGATCCGATCGAGCTGCCGATCTTCCATTACCTGCATGAACACTATCCGGATATCGACCTGAAGCTGTTCAAGCAGGAGAGATTCGTTCCCTTCGACCCGATCCGCAAGCGCACCGAGGCCGAGATCGTCGTCGACGATCGTCGTTTCCTCGCGGTGAAGGGCGCCGCCCAGGTCTTGATCGAGATGGCCGAGCTGGCCGACGAGCAGGCCCGGGTGATCCAGGAGCTGGTCGACCAGCTCGCCGGCAAGGGCTATCGCACGCTCGCGGTGGGCAAGAAGGAGGACGACAAGCCCTTGGTGTTGCTCGGCCTGATCCCGCTGTATGATCCGCCGCGCAAGGATTCGCGCCAGGTGATCGCCGACATGCGCGCTTACGGGGTCCGCGTGAAGATGGTCACCGGCGATCACATCGCGATCGCGCGCGAGATCGGCAAGCTGCTCGGTCTCGAGGGCGAGGCGATCCACGCCCACCAGCTCACCGGCAGCGGCAGCCAGGAACTGCTGGCGCTGGCCGAGGCGATGGCGATGGCGATCTACCGCAAGATGAAAGGAGACGTCTCGCTGGCCGAGGCGCGCCGCTTTGCGCGCGAGGTGATGGATCTGGTCAAGGAGCAGTACGATACGCGCCTGCTCGACCACGAGTTTCTGCATACCCACGAATCCGCGATCATCGAGATGATCGAGCACGTCGATCTGTTCGCCGAGGTGGTCCCGGAGGACAAGTACCTGATCGTCGACACCTTGCAGAAAGGCGGCCACATCGTCGCGATGACCGGCGATGGCGTCAACGACGCGCCGGCGCTGAAGAAAGCCGATTGCGGCTTTGCCGTTTCCAACGCCACCGACGCGGCGCGCGCCGCGGCCGACATCATCCTGACCGCGCCGGGTCTGTCGGTGATGAACGAGGCGATCAAGCAGGCGCGGATCACCTTCGAGCGCATGAAGAGCTATGCGATCTACCGCATCGCCGAGACCATCCGCGTGATCCTGTTCATGACCCTCTCGATCGTGGTATTCGATTTCTATCCGATCACCGCATTGATGATCATCATCCTGGCGCTGCTCAACGACATCCCGATTCTCGCCATCGCCTATGACAACACCAGGATACAGCGCAGCCCGGTGCGCTGGAACATGGCCGAGCTGATCACGGTATCGACAATCCTCGGTGTCGCCGGGGTGATCTCGTCGTTCCTGCTTTTCTATATACTGGAACAGTTGAAACTGCCGGAGCCGCTGATCCGGTCGATGATCTTCCTGAAGCTGATCGTCGCCGGACATACTACGATCTTCGTCACGCGCACCGAAGACTGGTTCTGGAAGCGGCCGTTCCCGTCCGGAATCCTGCTCCATGCCAGCTTCTGGAGTGCCGTGCTCGGCACCTTGATCGCGGTCTACGGATGGTGGATCACGCCGGTGAGCTGGCGTTACGCGGCCTACCTGTGGGCCTATGCCCTGGCCTGGGGCGTGGTCAACGATATCGTCAAGGTGGCGACCTACCGGGTGCTGCGCGGAACCTCGCGCAACGCATCAATGAATCCTGAACAACAACGGAAAGGGGAGATCAATGTCTGAACAGATTCCAACCGATGAGGAGAAGGACCGCGCCGGAAGCTTCCGGCGCCGGCGCTTGATCGACGAGATCGTATTGTTCGCGCTGCTTGGCCTGAGCTATCTTGGCGTCGCGATTACCAATGTCTCGCCGCCGAAGAGTCAGTGGTATTGGCTGGCAATGGTGCCGGTGTTCTTTCTTCTCAGTCTGGTCACCGAGTGGCGCCATGTGCGCTCGGCCAGGTATCGCGCGGGCGAAGTGATCTGGACTCACGCGCTGCAATGGCTGGCGCTGGCCGCGGCGATCGAGGCGGTGTTTCTCATCCAGCAGCTTGGTCGCCTGAACAACGAGACCACCGGCCTGATGTTGCTGCTGGTGACCGCGTTGTCGGCCTTCGATGCCGGCATCCGCATGGGCTGGCTGTACCGCCTGACCGGGATCTTTCTCGGCATCAGTCTGTTGCTGCTGGCCTACGTCGAACGCTACCTGTGGATCCTGGTGCTGCTTGGCGTGGTGTTCATCGCCGTCTACCATTTCATTGCGCGTGATGATACCCGCTAGGAGCCTGTCCCGGCAGGCCCCCGTCACCCCTGAATCTTCGGCCACTGCGACCGTCCCTCACTCCCGTGGGCGTCGTTGCGGAAACTTGCCATGGAATGGGCTATGACTCGTCTCCGCGGCGACGAATATATCTCCGCGCCAGGGTTTCTCCGACATGTACCGCGGCGCCGGCTTGCAGCTCATCGCGCCAAGTGATGCTGTCGGCCGGAAACAGCAGGATCACGGTCGAGCCCATGTTGAACCGGCCCATCTCGGCGCCGCGCTCGAGGCTCGGCGGCAGCGCCGGTTCGCGGTAGCGCCAGTGGGTGGCGCCAAGACGGCGGGGAGTGACGGTTCCGGCCCAGACGGTGTCGATGCTGGAGACGAAGATCGCGCCGACGAGGATCAAGGCGAACGGGCCGAAATCGCTTTGGAACAGGTTGACCACCCGCTCGTTGCGCGCGAACAGGCGCGGCAGCAGGCGCGTGGTGACTTCATTGACGCTGAACAGCCGTCCCGGCACATGAATCATCTCGCGCAGCAAGCCGCTGGCGGGCATGTGCACGCGGTGGTAATCGCGTGGCGACAGGTAGATGGTGACGAAGAGGCCGTTGCGGAACGGTTCGGCCAGCGCGGCATTGCCGCCGAGCAGTTCCTCTAGCGTATAGGCCATGCCCTTGGCCTGGATCAATTCGCCGTCATGGATATCGCCGATCGCGCTGATGACACCATCGGCCGGACACAGCAGATCGTCAGGATCGTCGCTGAAGGGGCGCGCGTCGGGGCGCAGCGCGCGTGTGAAGAGGTGGTTGAAGCTGCGGTAGGCGTCGGCATCCGGCTCGACGGCCTCGCTCAGGTCGATGCGATAGCGGTGCGTCACATGGGCGATCAGGCGGCGCTTGAGCGGCGGCCATTCACAACGCGCGATGCTGTGCATCAGGCGCGACAGCAGGTGTTGCGGCAGCAGCCACTGCAGGACGATGAAGGCGCGCTCGCGCCAGCCAGGCTTGGGCGATGCGTTGTCGTTCACGGTTGGGTTTTGCGTACCGTGGCGTCGAAGAAATTGCAGATGCCGTTGTCCATGTGCAATACCAGCGGCACCTTGTCGCCGGCGCGGAAGCGTTTTTCGGGGTCGAACAGCATGATGTGGCGACCTCCGGGCGCAAAGCGTACCTCGCCGTGGGGCGGGATCTCGACGCGTCCAAGATGCACCATGCGCGACAGGCCGTTCTCTTCGACGGTGGCGTGCATCATCGCCGAGCCGAACGCCGGGCTGGTGACATCGGTGATCGCCACCGGCGCGTCGCTGTTGTTGTGGATCACCAGATAGGCGGCGAGCACGCGCGCGTTGGGCGGCGCTTCCCGGATCCAGGGGTTTTCGATGCTCAGGATATCGGCGCGCGCGGCGAGCGAACACAGCGTCAGCAGGCCGAGGGCCAGCAGGCGGCTAGAAGAAGTTGTCATGGGACCAGTTCCAGTATTTTACGATCTGCTTGAAATCGGCGGCGATCCGTTTCGGATCATGCACGCCCTTGAAGGCGGCGACAAAGTTGCCGTCCGGGTCGATCAGCGAGATATTGGCGCTGTGAGCGACATCGTAATCGTCGCCGCCGTTGGCGTCGTCGCGCTGGTAGACCACGAACAGCTGTTTCGCGAAGCGGGTGAGTTGTTCATCGTCACCGGTGGCGGCGAGGAAGCCGGGGTTGAAGTAGTGCACGAAGGTCTTCAGTTGCTCGGGGGTGTCCCGTTTCGGGTCGACCGAGACGAAGACGAACTCGGTGTTCTGTTGCAGCGCGGGATCATCGGCCAGGCGGTTGAAGACCCGCGCCAGCTCGGACAGGGTCGTCGGGCAGACGTCCGGGCAATGGGTATAGCCGAAGAAAACGAACGACCAGTGCCCCTTGAGTCGCCCGGCGTCGAAGCGCTTGCCGTTGAAATCGGTCAGCTCGAAAGGCTGCACCGGGATCGGCTTTGGCATCATCACCGCGCTGAGATTCTTCAGATCCGGCCGGGCGAAATAATGGCCCGCGAAGTAGCCTCCGATCAAGGCGGCCACGGCGATGAGGAACAGCTTCAGACGGTAGCTGAGGGGGCGTTTGATCATGGTGTTTTCCGCGTCAGTCGTCGGTTTCGACGGGGGTATCGGGGCGATTGCCCCAATCGGACCAAGCGCCATGATACCCCTTTACCGACTGATAACCCAAGTGCTTGAGCAGGATATAGGTATGCGATGAACGGTGGTGAGTCTGGCAATAGACCACCGGCGCCTTGTCACGGGTGACGCCCAGCTCTTCGAGTTCGGCGCGCAGTGTGTCGCGGTCGCGCAAGCGCAGGTTGCGCGCGCTGTCGATGCCGCGCATCCAGTCGAAATGCACCGCTCCGGGGATATGGCCGCCGCGTTCGGCGTAGCGTCGCTGACCCTTGTATTCCTCGCGCGTGCGGGTATCGACGAGGACGGTGCCCGGATCGTCGAGGTGAGCCTTGATATAGCCGGCGTCGGCGATCGGCTGGGGGTCGAAGCGGGGGGTGAAGCCGCCCGCGCGCGGCAGGGTCGGGGCATCGGTCAGTGCGTGTCCCTCGCGCGCCCAGGCGTGCAGGCCGCCGTTCAACAGGCGGTAGTCGGAGAAGCCCAGGCAATCGAGCGTCCACAACAGGCGGCAGGCCTTGCCGCCGCCCTCGTCGTCGTAGGCGATCACGCGCCGGCCATCGGTTATGCCGATCGCTGACAATCGTTCGACCAACGGATCGATCGGCGGCAGCAGTCCGGACACCGGCTTGCGCTCGGCGACAATCCCGGCGTAGGGCAGGAACACCGCGCCGGGGATATGGTACTGCTGGTGGGTCTTGGCGCTGGAGAGGTCGACGACCAGCACCTCCTCGGGATCCTCGAGCCAGGCTTCAAGCTGGTCCGCCTCGACCAGCAGTTCTTCGTCGCTCACGAGTTCAACACGTCTTCCAGCGCGGCCAGGCACAGCGCGATGTTGCCCGGGTTGCTGGAGTGGCCCATCAGGCCGATGCGCCAGACCTTGCCGGCGAGGTCACCGAGTCCGGCACCGATCTCGAGATGGTATTCATCGAGCAGACGCGCGCGCACCTCGGCATCGTCCACGCCGTCCGGGATGGTCACCGCATTGAGCTGCGGCAGGCGTTGATCTTCCGGCACGATGAAGCGCAGGCCGAGGCGCTCCAGGCCAGCGCGCAGCTTCCGGTGGTTGTCGTAGTGGCGCTTCCAGGCGTTCTCCAATCCTTCCTCCTTCAGCATCACCAGCGCCTCATGCAGGCCATAGAGGGCGTTGACCGGCGCGGTATGATGATACGAGCGCTTGGCGTTGCCACCCCAGTAGCCCATCACCAGGTTCAGATCCAGAAACCAGCTCTGAACCTTGGTCTTGCGCTGTCGCACCTTCTCCAGCGCGCGCTCGTTGAAGCTGATCGGCGACAACCCCGGGGTGCAGGATAGACACTTCTGGGTGCCGGAATAGATTGCGTCGATATCCCAGCCGTCGACCTGGATCTCGCTGCCACCGAGCGAAGTCACCGCGTCGACGATGACCAGGCAGCCGTGCCGGTGCGCGAGCTCGGTCAGGGTCTCGGCATCGGATTGCGCGCCGGTCGAGGTCTCGGCGTGTACGAAGGCCACCACCGAGGCGTCCGGGTGCTCCTCCAGAGCCTGTTCCAGCTTGGCCGGATCGACCGCCTTGCCCCATTCGTCGAGCACCATTACCGGCGTCGCGCCGCAGCGTTCCACGTTCTCTTTCATGCGTCCGCCGAACACCCCGTTCTGGCAGACAATGACCTTCTCGCCCGGTTCGACCAGGTTCACGAAGCAGGTTTCCATGCCGGCGGAGCCGGGCGCCGAAACCGGCATCGTCAACGGGTTGTCGGTCTGAAAGGCGTACTGCAACAGGCCCTTGACCTCCTCCATCATCTCGACGAAGGCCGGGTCCAGATGGCCGATCGTCGGTCGCGACATGGCCTCGAGGATGCGCGGGTGAACATCGGATGGGCCGGGGCCCATCAGGGTACGGAGCGGGGGATGGAAGGAATCGGTTTTCATGGTGGTTTGGATCCTGGATCGAGAAAAGCAGCCGAGTATACCAACCTACAAGGCCTTCGACGCGAAATCCGCCAGCCGTGAGCGCTCGCCGCGCTGTAGGGTGATATGGCCGCTGTGCGGCCATTGCTTGAAGCGGTCGACGACATAGGTCAGGCCGGACGAGGTCTCGGTCAGGTAGGGGGTGTCGATCTGGGCGATGTTGCCCAGGCAGATCACCTTGGTGCCGGGGCCGGCGCGGGTGATCAGGGTCTTCATCTGTTTCGCGGTGAGATTCTGGGCTTCATCGATGATGATGTATTTGTTCAGAAAGGTGCGGCCACGCATGAAGTTCAGCGAATGGATGCGGATACGGTTGCGCACCAGGTCGGCGGCGGCATCCTGGCCCCAGCCGCCGGCTTCCGGGTCGGTTTGGGTCAGCACCTCGAGGTTGTCCATCAGCGCGCCCATCCAGGGCGTCATCTTCTCTTCCTCGGTGCCGGGCAGAAAGCCGATATCTTCTCCGACCGGTACGGTGACGCGGGTCATGATGATCTCGCGGTAGAGATTGCGGTCCAGTACCTGCGCCAGACCGGCGGCCAGCGAGAGCAGGGTTTTGCCGGTGCCGGCGGCGCCGAGCAGGGTGACGAAGTCCAGTTCCGGGTCCATCAGCAGATTCAGCGCCATGTTCTGCTCACGGTTGCGGGCGTTGATGCCCCATACGCTGTGCTTCTTCTGGCGGAAGTCGTCGATAAGCTCGATCACCGCACTGCCCGGGCCGAGTTCGACGACGCGCGCCTCGATCGGATTGTCGCCTTCCATGTAAACGAACTGGTTCGGGTACCAGTCGTCGAGATCGTCGCCGCTGACGCGGTAGAAGGTGCGTCCTTCTTCCTGCCAGGAGTCGAGCTGTTTCTCGTGGCGTTCCCAGAAGTCGGGTGGCAGCTCGGTGACGCCGGAGTAGAGCAGGTCGACGTCATCGAGCACTTGGTCGTTGGAGTAGTCCTCGGAATGCAGGCCGACGACCGAGGCCTTGATGCGCAGGTTGATGTCCTTCGAAACCAGGATCACATGGCGCTCGGCGTGCCGCTTCACCAAGGCCAGACAGGTGCACAGGATATTGTTGTCCGGGGTGTTGCCCGGCAGCGTCAGCGGCATCTCCTCGCACAGCTTTTCGGTCTGGAAGAACAGCCGGCCATGGGGTTCGGTGTGTTCCGGGTCGCGGTTGGCGACGTCGGGCAGCGGCAAACCGTCGCGCAGACTGGCGGGATCGGCCCCGGCCAGCAGTTCGTCCATGAAACGGCTGACCTGGCGCACGTTACGCGCGACCTCGGAAACGCCTTTCTTGCCGCGGTCGAGCTCTTCGAGCACCACCATCGGGATAAATACATCGTGTTCCTTGAAGCGGAACAGCGCGGTGGGGTCGTGCATCAGCACATTGGTGTCCAGCACATAGAGCCGGCGTGGGTCAGTCATCGCTGGGGCGTTCCCCCTTGCGCAAGGCCTTTACCGCCGCGAGCACTTCATCCACATGACCCTTGACGCGCACCTTGCGCCATTCGCGGCGCAGCACGCCTTGCTCGTCGATCAGAAAGGTGGAGCGCTCGATGCCGAGCACCTTGCGGCCGTACATATTCTTCTCGCGGATCACGTCGAAGGCCTTGCATAGCTGTTCTTCCTCGTCGGCGATCAGGTCGAACGGGAAGCCATGCTTGGCCTGGAAGTTTTCCTGGCGTTTCAGGCTGTCGCGCGAGGCGCCGAGAATCGCGCAGGACTGACGGCGGAATTTGTTGATCGCCGCGGCGAAGTCCTTACCCTCCTGGGTGCAGCCCGGGGTATTGGCCTTGGGATAGAAATACAGCACCAGCAGCTTGCCGCGATAGTCGGACAGCACGATGGTTTTGCCGCCGGTCGCCGGCAACGGGATGTCGGGCACCACTTCACCGATCCGTACACTCATGGTTTCATCCCTTGATCGGTTCGAGGACGGCGTCGAGGTTCATCGAATCGCAGAAGTTCATGAATTCGTCGCGCAGCGGGTTGATCGGCATGTTCGCCGGGATGCCGACGCTCATGTGAATCGCGAACATCGGCGTCCCGGTATGCGGCGCGGCATAGCTGGATGTCGACAGCTCCTCGATATTGATCTCGCGACTGGAGAAGAAGCTCGCCAACTGATGGACGATGCCGGGATGATCCAGCGCAACCACGTCGACCAGATAAGGCAGCAGGTCAGTGGCCGGGGCGCGGTCGGTGGTGCGCCGGCAGATGATGGTCATGCCCAGGCGCTTTTCCAGCTCCGGTACCTGGTCCTCGAGCTTGGCCAGGGTGTTCCACAGCCCCTCGACCATCAGCAACACGGCGAATTCACCGCCGAGCACGGTCATGCGGCTATCGACGATGTTACAGCCCGCCTCGGCCACCGCGCCGGTCAGTTGATCGACGATGCCGGGTCGGTCATGGCCCAGCGCGGAGAGTACCAGATACTGATTCGGAGTCGGCATGGAGAGCGGTTTCCCCTGGTGGCGAATGACGGTCTGTTGGCCAAAGTATGGCGCAAAGGTGGCGGCGCGTCGAGGGGAGGGTGTTTGTCTGACTTTCCGTTTTTGTCACTCTACTCGTCGCCCACGGGTGTTCGGTTTTTCGAGGTCGCTCCTCGCACCCGTGGGCGTTGTTGCGGAAACCCGCCATAGTCCAAGCGATGACTCGTTCCCGCGCCTGGCCCACGGGCGCGAGAAGCAGCGCAGCGGGCGGCGAGTATACTGACCTGACCAGGCGTAGGCCCGATCAAGTACCTCGGATCGGGCAGCGACACAGTTTTGCAGCACCGCCGCGGCCGGTTCCGTTGCGCTTGAACCGGCTTACGAAGGTGGGAACGTGCAAGCATGCCAAGTCGTTGGTTTTTTCATGATCTGGGGTGATGCCATTCCGCGCCATGAGCGTTGGTCGAGTAGTTACCCGTTTTTCAGGGAGTTGCCCGCAAGTCCAAGACAAACAGTCAGGCACAAAAAAGCGGTTACAGAATGGTCTGTAACCGCCTGAATTGACAGGAAAAATGGCGCGCCCGGCACGATTCGAACGTGCGACCGCCTGGTTCGTAGCCAGGTACTCTATCCAGCTGAGCTACGGGCGCAAAAAAGCTGATGACCAGCGGGACGCCGCCTCGACACCAACCATGTTGAGCGCAATATTCTGACGTTCGAACCGAAGTTTGTCAACGCCGGATTTGTCTGGCGTCTCCCCATTTTTCATCTCATTGCCCCCAGTAAGCCGGGCGCATCAGCGAACAGGTCGGGTGGTGGTGGCGCGGTGGCTCCCGAATGTCGCCTGCGGCGCAACCAGGGGTGGAAG
>Ga0256832_1001893_pt1 | contig 14249 bp, 10 predicted proteins | sample 134614metaG_FD_190534 | JGI IMG/M metagenome (GOLD analysis project Ga0256832, IMG submission 190534) | Hydrothermal vent microbial communities from Lau Basin, Pacific Ocean - 134-614 | ecosystem: Environmental > Aquatic > Marine > Hydrothermal vents | place: Pacific Ocean: Lau Basin | collected...
CCATCCGCGTAAAAGCTCTCAATAATAAAAGCGGAAAATCCCAGGGCGAAGATGTTCTTTCCTTTGAAATTACCACATCGCCGGGCACGTCGAACTGTTTTGATGGCCCCACGCTGTTCTACAGAGGCAACAACTGGGAAGATCCGTCAGTGATAGCTATCGGACTGGAATCCGATACCAAAAAAATATCCGAGCTGCCCCCCAATAATTGGCTGATGGATATTTCACCGGATGGAAACTGGTTTATCCGGCAGGATTTTACCGACAGGGCCAATAACGTACTTTGGCTGGACGCCTGCGACGGATCCGAGAGCAGAAAACTGGTGGAAGGTCTCCATATAGAGGAACCAGTCTTCGGCCCAAATGGAAAATATATCTATTATTCAAAGCTTATAGACTACCCCCAACAGCCCGAAGACCCGCGGGCCCATGAGCTGGTCAGGCTGGATATAGAAACCGGTGAGAAGGTTTTCATTTCGGAATTCGGGGTATTTTCCTTATCCCCCCGGGTGTCGCCCGATGGCAAGTGGATTGCTTTTGAACATAAAAAAGCAACTTTTGACGATAATGGCGGATATACCGGAAATATTGTCCATCTGGCGGTAATGCCCAGCGAGGGCGGCCCCGCCCGCTTTTTAACCCAAATTACAGGTGGAGAGATGGGCCGACCGGACTGGTCGCCGGACTCTAAAAACCTTATTTTTTACTTTAAGTCCGACACGGAGAACGATGGCCCGTTTAGAGAGGGTATCTATAGAATTGATGTAAACGGAGGCGGCGATCCCTTTTTCCTGTTTGGTGAAGAAGGAAGCTACCAGCATAATATCGCCTATTATGCCAATGGCAGCCGCATTGCCTTTGAAGGCCATCCCAACGCCAATGACACCCAATTTGATATATGGAGCATCGATGCCAATGGCAATGATTTACAACGCTTAACCGATGAGCGCTACAATGTATTCCTGCAATTTATTTGGGAACCCCGATGAAAGGACATCTCTAAAACAGAGGAAAATTTTCAAACTCTGTATTTATTCGGCGCTGATGAGCGGGAGATATAAAACCGTCAATACCTTCCGCCGCCGCGTCTTCGCCGCGGAAGCACTGTTGTAAATAATGCCGCCAATGGATTGCCACGGTCATTACAAGTTCGTAACTTAAGGAGCTTTCCCTCATGATCACCCATAAAGAAAGCCGGCATTATGAAACAGCTATTTTTTATTATGTTAGCAGCGGCATTGCTTTCCTGCGAGCGCCGCGGCGATACCCTTCAGCTTTTGGAAAAAAGAATCGACAGCCTGGAAAATGAACTGGCCGGGGCCTACAAACCGGGTTTTGGCGAGTTGATGAGCGCCATACAGACACACCACGCCAAGTTGTGGTTTGCCGGAAAAAATAAAAACTGGCCCCTGGCCGCTTTCGAGGTGAAGGAACTGAATGAAGTTCTGGCCGACATACTTAAGTACCAAAACGAACGACCGGAGAGCCGCTGGCTCGGCATGATCAGCCCGGCACTGGACAGCATCGCCCTGGCCGTTGAGCAAAAAAACGAGGAACATTTCGGGACGGCTTACCGTCAATTGACCCGTTCCTGTAACGCCTGCCACCGCCAAACCCACTTTGAGTACAATGTTGTCACCCTCCCCCGACGCTCACCCTTTACAAACCAGGACTTCAGGGCGTCTGTCCCTCCAAAGTAAACCAACCGGGTTGAACGACGGTTGCCCGGATAGTGGATATAATTTTCCCGGAGCCTCAATACCAACGCACGGCGCCGGGCATGGCGGCCGCCCGCCCCATCCTTATCGCGACCCTTCTTTCTAAGCTCTCTCTTCTGGTATACCTTTTGCACAACAACATGCCGAAAACGGTTATTATAACCGGCGCCCGGTTGTTTTAATACATAACTGTCTTAAATATGTTTTATTTGTGTAAAAGAACTGCCCACATTTTCAAATCATGCTATCGGCATTGCCGCCGTTCCCGTCCTTTGCCCGGGCGATTTTTCTTTAAAGCTACAAACAAACCAAACCGTTCCATAACCGGAGGAATTATACCATGAGAGTGACAACAATCCTTACCCTATGCCTTGTTTGGGCCTGGGGCCTGTATGCCGCCACCTACAAGGTGGGACCCGGCCAGGTTTATACGGAGCTGGGCCAGGCGCCCTGGATTTCCCTGAGCGCCGGCGATACGGTGCTTATCCATTGGCGTGAGACGCCCTACGCCTCAAAAATCTTTTTGCGGGCCCAGGGTACCAAGGAAAGCCCCGTCGTCATCCGCGGGGTGCCCAACGGCAACGGCGCCCTGCCCGTCATCAGCGGTGAAAACGCCACCACCCATGCCCAGTTCTTTGGCTACTTCGACAGCTTGTGGACGGAGCACCTGGGACTTTTTCTGATAGCCCGCGGCCCGCAGGATGATTATTACACCTATCAACCCAAAAACATTGTTTTTGAATATCTGGAGCTGACCGGGGTAAAAAAGGAGAACAGTTTCACCGATCAATACGGCCGCGTGCGCCATTACAATCCCTTTGCTTCCGCCATACACGCCCTGCTGGTGGAAGGGCTGACCGTACGCCATTGCCGTATACACGATAACGGACAGGGTATCTTTACCAACAGCAGTGACGTGGGCAACATGTCCACCGACCTGCTGGTGGAGTACAACGAAATCTGGGGCAACGGCAACGCCGATGAGGATGGCCGGGAACACAACATTTATGCCCAGTCCCTGGGTACGGTAATCCAGTACAACCGGCTGGGAAGGCTGCGTCCGGGATCGGTGGGCTCCACCCTAAAGGATCGCTCCTCGGGCACGGTGATACGTTATAACTGGATCGAAGCTTCGGGACGGGCGCTGGACCTGGTGGAAGCCGAAGACGGCTGGGAAATCACCACCGCCCGGGAGGACTACCATGACGTTTATGTCTACGGCAACATCTTCACCAACTACACCACCAAGGATCCCTATGGCGTTAACCTGATCCATTACGGCTTTGACAACTCTCCCGATATCGCCAAGGAGGGTACGCTTTACTTTTACAACAACACCGTCTACATCGAAGCGGATCAAAATGTCTACTGGTATATGCGGTTGTTTGATCTGGGCTCCAATAAGGACACGGTGGCCCTGTATAACAACATCATCAATCTGGTGGCCCCCGAGGGTGCGCAAACCCCTTCCGAGCTGCACCTGATGCGGGACTATGGCATCGCCAATATTTACGAAAAAAACTGGATACAGCAGGGCTATATGGCCGGGGCCGACGGATTTGCCGGCGAGCTCAACATCATCAGCGAGCCCATGACGGGAACCGCCCCCGGTTTTAACGACCCGGCAACGGAAGATTTTGGCCTGAAGAACGACTCTCCCTGTATCAACGCCTCGGCTCCCCTGCCTGCTTCCATTCTGGAAAACCATCCCCTGAATATGGAATATGTACCCCATGCCGGGGTCAGGGAGCGGCAGACCGTGGGTCCGGCTTTGGAACTGGGCGCCTTTGAAAACAATACGGTTACCGCCATCGGAAACACCGGGCAGATACCACAATATTTCGAACTGCGTCAAAACTATCCCAACCCCTTTAATCCGGCAACGGTGATTCGTTTTACCCTGCCGCGCCGGGAACGGGTAAGCCTTGTCGTTTATGATGTCAGCGGTAACCGGGTGCGGGTTTTGCTGAACAAGGTGCTCAACCGGGGCCGGCACCAGCAGAGGTTTGACGCGGGTTCCCTGGCCAGCGGCACCTACTTTTATGTGTTGAAGGCGGGAAACCGGCAGCAAAGCAAAAAGATGCTCTTGCTGCGCTAGCGTTTTTTCCCCGATTAAGGGAAGAACAGCAGGGATGTTAATCCACAGATTTTAATCATTAATAAAAGCAGGAAAGGATGCAATGAGACCAAGGTTTTTTACCATGTACACACGGATGACAAGAACAATATTCCTGATAATGGGACTGCTGTTCCCGGCCCTACAGGCCGCGGGCTTACCCGTGGCCATAGAGATGGACTACCATGTCATGGCCGGACGGCAGAAGTTTATTGCCCTGGCGGCCTATTCCGACGACATCACCTATCGTCAGGCCGCCTATGGCGACGATCCGGTAGACTTTGGCCTGCGCTACCGGCAGGCCGTAAAAAGCTGGCGCCTTGTCAGCCTGCCGGAAAACGGTACCTTGTATGAGGACACAACCGCCATCACTCAGGCGCCTTATGAACTGCAAGATCCCGACGGCCTGCTCTATGTTCCCCGGACCTCCTTTAGCGGAGAGGATGGTTTCCGTTTCGTCGTGGAAGATGATCAGGGGCAATCTCCGCCCGCCCGCATTCGCCTGATTGTGGAGGAACAGCCTTCGCTGCCGGCGGGCATGGCCCCCCTGCCGGAGATATTCTTTACCCCGGCGCCCACGCCGGCCACCGCCGGGAATAACGAAACCAATGACTGGTATATCGACAACAGCCATCCGCAAGCCACCGATGAACCCGCGGCCGGGGAAAGCGATCCGCGCCACGGCACGCCGGACAGGCCGCGGATGACCCTGCCCCCTTCGGGCTCTGAGTTTACGGCCGGTGCGCGGGTCTTTATCGCCGGCGGCATCCGGCAACCGTACAGCCTGCGCCGGGGCGTAAGCTGGCACCGCTGGCTGCTCAACGGAACGGCGCAGAAACCGGTCTATATCATCGGTGTTAATAACGGACCGTTTAAACCGGTCATCGCCAGCGGCGACAAGCATCTGCGCCTGGAAATGCAATACGCCATCATCGAGGGACTGCACATCCAGGGCTATCTGCCCCAGTACAACCAGTTGGAAGTCGCCACGGAAGGACATATCGTTATGCGTCACTGTATCATCGACCGGCTCAATCAGGGTACCAGCGGCGCGGCGATTTCCATGAATACCGGCGATGTTAAGGTGCTTTATGACATGCATATTCGCAATGCCGGCCGCACCGAACCCGACCTGGCCGAGGAAAACGACGTGCATGGCATTCAGATTTCCAATGTGAGCCATTACTGGATTCTGGACGCGCTGATACATGACAACTCCGGAGACGCCCTGCAAATCAACGGTGAGTCGGCCCGCTTCCTCTATATAGGTCGCAATAAATTCCATTCCGACAATGAAAACGCCGTAGATTTCAAGCGCCGCTATGATATTCTCATCGTCGAAAACGATATCTGGGATTACCGGGCCATATCCTACCGCTCTTCCGGCTCCGACGGTACGCCATTGATTATTAACCAGGATACCAACGGGCAAACCCCCACCCGCTGCACCATTGCCCGTAACCGCATCTGGGATACCAACAACGGAATCCGCCATCAGGGACACAATATCTGGAGCACGGACAATGTGCTGTGGAACCTGCACCGCAACAGCAACTCCGAATCGGCCTCCTATGCCTTCCTGGTAGGCAACAACGCCCAGGCGGATTACACCGACCGCATCACCAACAACACCATGCATCTGGTGGATGGAGGCATCTGGCTGTGGGCCGGCGCCAATCAGGGAAAGATCGATCATCGATATGCCGGAAATATTTTCGGCAAGCTCAACGAGGATTCTTCGGAACCTCTTCACCTGAAAATATCCGCCAACCACACCGGCGGTACCTACACGGGATACAATCTGTATATGCAACCGGCGGCCATACGCTGGGGAAGTACCCTGCAGACACTGTCCGGCTATCGCCGGGATACGGGTAACGGCCAGGGGAGCATCGAGGATGGCGATCCCCTGTTTACCGGCGGGGATCATTTCGATCTGCGGCTGCAAAACGGTTCTCCGGCCATCGGGGCCAACATCGAACAGGTGACCTACGCGGAGTTTGAGTCCACATACGGCCGTTCCATCCGCTATGACGCTGCCGGACAACCCCGGCCGCAAAACGGCGCCTGGAGCATGGGCGCTTATGGCGCCGCCACCGTGACCGGCCTGGAGACCACAAGTAACGGACGCAAACGGGCGCCGGCCTTTCTGTACCCCAATCCGGTGCGCAATGAGCTTTACCTACGGGGAATGCCCGGTATAACCTCCTACCGTATATATGACGTCACCGGACGTCTGGTGCTTTCCACCCGTGGTGGCGCTCCCCTCCAGGTGGCCGGTCTGGCGCCGGGGCTGTATTTATTACAGGCCGACACGGGGCGTGAAATAAAGCATTTCCGTTTTCTAAAATACTAAGGAGAAACTCCAACCACCCCTCCAAGCTCTCTCCCGCCGGCGAATGGCCCTGCGTAAACGGCCCGCGGCGGGAGAGTTTTTTATTTTCCGATTCTTAACCGGATAAAACGGCGTCTTTTTGCGTCCCCTCGTCCGCCGGAGACAGAGCGCATCCCCTCGTTAATTCCCAACGGAGCCCTACTTGAATTGATAACCGGATTATTTGTATTATTAGCCACGGTTATGACAGATCATTGTATCTTATAATACGGTTCCGGCTGAAGAATGACACCTGTCGGTCAAAACAAGCCGTAAGCTAAGCCGGTTTGGAGGTGCCCTGTCCGGCCGGCGGGAAGTGACCGGATAAAATCATAAGGACGAAAACGTGAAGAGAATAATCTTTTTGGGATTTTTCCTGTTTTACGCATTTGCAGCCGTAAACAAAGTTGCCGCTTTTCAAAGCGGGGATCAGCAGCTATGGAACACCGAAAGCATCGAAGGCGGCCTCTCCTCCCTCTGGAAGGTGAAACTGGAAGAGGAATTCCGGTTTGGCAATAATGCGTCGGATCTCTATTACACCCATACCGATATGGGAGTGACATATAAGTTAACTACCCACCTCAGCCTTGGTGTAAATTTCCGGGAAATTTTCGAAAAGAAAAACGGGGTGCTTATCGAGGAGAACCGGCCCCACGTAAACGCCATTGTTAAATGGAAATGGCTGGATTTTAAACTAAGCGATCGCAGCCGCCTCGAATACCGTATTCTGAAAAACAAGGCCAACAGTTGGCGATACCGCAATAAACTCGGTCTGGTTTACCCCGCCAAATGGAGCGCCATGGAAATCCAACCCTATCTGGCCGATGAAATTTTTATAGATTTTGCCGCCGCGGAATATAACCGCAACCGTCTTTATGCCGGTTTTAAGGCCAGGCTTTCGGACAAGCTGGGTACGGACATTTTTTACCTGTGGCAGAGTAGCAAAAAGAATGATAGCTGGGTCAATTTTAACATTGTCGGCCTAAAACTCAAGGTTGTTTTTTAAACGACCGGACGATTTCTTCATTCCCGCAATACGCTTTCCCGGTTCCTTTTTCAGTCAAAAAGGTCTGTTGTTTCGCATGGTTTTTTTATGTATTTATAGGCCTTTAAAAACACACAATACAAAAAACCAAGGAGATACGATGAAACGACTAACCGGGTTCATAGTGAGCGCTCTATTTATGGCCCTGCTTTTCAATGCCTGCCAAACCAAGTCTTCCGACCAAAAAAAGGCTGAATTCGTGGCCGAGGGGCCCTGGCAGGTGGAGCCTGCCGCCACCACCATAAACTGGACGGCCTACAAAACCTCGGCCAAGGTACCGGTCAAGGGCACCTTTAAAGCCGACAGCAACAGCTGCTCCGCCTATGCCACCAAAACCCCCGGCGCCAAAACCGCCCTGGGCGCGGTCAACGGCCTGGAATTCCGCATCCCCGTTGCCGATATTTTTTCCGGAAATGAAGAACGTGACGGCATTCTGAAAAAATTCTTCTTTGGGCTGATGGCTAAAACCATGGATCTCAGCGGCACGATTCATCTTGACGATCAGGCAAAGAAAACGGGACGGGTCAGCCTGACCATGAACAGCGAAAGCCATGACTTCCCGGTCACCTTTACCGTTTCCGGGGATACCGTCCGCATGAACGGCACCATTAACCTGGAGCAATGGAATATCGTGGAAGCGATGAACAGCCTTAATGAACATTGTAAACTCAAGCACACCGGAGATGACGGCGTCAGCAAAACCTGGTCGGTGGTGGATATCAGCGCCGTAACGGTTGTCAGTAAAGACTAAATTTTAGTCCTTCCCTATTACAAGCGGCGGTAAAGCTCTTTTCCGCCGCTTTTTTTTATCCGTTTTCCGCTTTGGGAGCAAGACCCGTCTGTTGTATTTACCGCTACCGGGCCATCCGGTTAAACTCATCTATCAGCTTAACGGGAGAGGACCAGCGCCAACTTATTTTTAGAACTACATTGTGAAAAACCTTAAATTCAGGTCATCGCATTAAACCATAAAGGAAGGACCATGGCACAAAATCTTATTGAAAAAATCGTTCAAAAGTATTGCCTCGATCTGGAAGAGGGACAGGAAGTACACAGCGGCGACTTTGTCACCATCCGGCCCGCGCATGTGATGACCCACGATAACACGGCGGCGGTCATGCCGAAATTTCTCAACATCGGTGTGGAGAAGGTGGCCGATCCCCGTCAGATTGTCTTTACCCTGGATCACAACGTACAGGACACCAGTGAAAAGAATCTGGCCAAATACAAAAAGATAGAGCATTTTGCCGCCGCGCAGGGGATCGACTTTTACCCGGCGGGGCGCGGTATCGGTCATCAGATTATGTGCGAGGAGGGCTATGCCTGGCCCGGTACCTTTGTGGTGGCCTCGGACAGCCACTCCAATATGTACGGCGGATTGGGCTGCCTGGGTACGCCCATCGTGCGCAGCGATGCCGCCGCCGTGTGGGCCACCGGCAAAACCTGGTGGCAGATCCCCCAGGTGGCCAAAGTGGAACTGAGCGGCACCCTGGCCGGGGGCGTTACGGGAAAGGATGTTATCATCACCCTGGCCGGTTTTTTCAACAAGGATGAAGTGCTCAATCATGCCCTCGAGTTCAGCGGCGACGGCGTGGCCGCCCTCTCGCTGGATCAGCGGCTGACCATCGCCAATATGAGCACCGAATGGGGCGCCCTGGCGGCGCTGTTCCCCATAGACGACGTTACCCTGGCCTGGCTGCAGAAGCGGCTCGACCTCCTGAACAGGGAGGGCAACAGGCATCCCCGCATAAACAGGGAGCGTCTGGAGGATTTAAAAAACAATCCGCCGCAGGCCGATGACAACGCCTATTATAAAAAAACCATACGTCTGGACCTCGGCTCGGTTACCCCGCATATATCCGGCCCCAACTCCGTTAAGGTGATGCATTCCGCCCGGGAGTTGAAGGAGAAGCATATCAAAATCCATAAGGCCTATCTGGTAAGCTGCGTTAACAGCCGCGTGGAAGACCTGGCCCAGGCGGCGCGCATCGTCAAGGGCAAAAAGGTAGCCGAAGGTGTGGAGTTTTATGTTTCCGCCGCCTCCAGTGAGGTACAAAAGGAGAGCATGGCCAACGGCGACTGGCAGGCTTTGGTGGAGGCCGGCGCCCGCACCCTGCCCCCCGGATGCGGCCCCTGCATCGGCCTGGGCGCGGGATTGTTACAGGATAACGAAGTGGGCATCTCCGCCACCAACCGCAATTTTAAGGGGCGCATGGGTTCACCCAATGCCGAAGCCTATCTCGCTTCCCCGGCGGTGGTGGCCGCCTCGGCCCTGGCCGGCTATATCACCCCGCCGATAGCGATGGAAGATATGCCGCTGCAAACGGAAGTCCGCGAGCATGCGGCCACGACCAGGACCGGCCGGGTTACCGTGTTAAGCGCTTTCCCCGCCGCCTTTAAGGGACGCGCCCTGCTCTGCCCGGCCAACAATGTAAATACCGACGGTATCTATCCGGGAAAATATACCTATCGCGAAGACCTGACCCCGGAGATGATGGCCGCCGTGATCATGGAAAACTACGACCCCGACTTCACAAAAATCGCCCGCAAGGGCGATATCCTGTTAGCGGGATTTAATTTCGGCACCGGAAGCTCGCGGGAACAGGCCGCCACGGCACTGAAGTATTTCGGCCTCCAAATGGTGATTGCCGGCTCCTACAGCGAAACCTACAAACGCAATGCCATTAACAACGGCTTTATCCTGCTGGAGTGCCCGCAACTGATCGAAGAACTGATGGCCGCCGCGGGCAAGGAACTGACTCAGGTTCCGGGTGGTGAAATCGAAGTGTCGATGACCGATGGTCTTATCCGTTTTAACGGCCGGGATTATCCGTTTAACGCGCCCGGCCCCATAGCCCAGGAGCTGATCATAAATGACGGGCTGGAGAACTGGGTAAAAAAACAGATTGCTTAGGAAAAAGATTAAACAAAAAAAGGGAGCCGCTGGTTCCCTTTTTTATTAAAAATCGATACCTATGGAAAAATAGTGCTTGGGCAGGCTGGATTTTTCCAGGTCATATTGCCAGGCCAGATCATACTTTAATAAAAAGCCGAACAGGTAAACCCGCGCCCCGGTACCGTAGCCGATAAACAGGTCTTCCACGCGGCCGTTTTTAACCCCCCGGAATTTGAAGGGGTTATCCCAGGCGCTGCCCACATCGGTGAATAACACCCCCTGAATATAGCCGATGCTGATGGGCGGTAAACCAAGATCCAAACGCAAAATCAAGGGAAAGCGCAGCTCGGCGTTGATCAATCCGTACTGGTGGCCTACCTTTTCGTAAAAACGGGCCCCGCGCACCGGGGTGACAAACTCCGAGAAATAGACATCTTTTACCGAGTTGATATAGCGATCCAGGCCGCCGTTAAACTCGCGGTTCAACCAGTTATCGACACCGCCGAAGTAGAAGTTCTGGGCATCCCGGCCGATGCTGGCCCCGGCTGCCAGGCGGAAGGCCAGATGGTAATAATCATGCAGCTTAAAATACTTGCGCAAATCGGTCTTCACCGTGGTGAATTCCAGGCTGGCATCGCTGTACTTGGGGCTGGTGGTGATGGAAACCGAACCCCGGAAGCCATCGCGCGGACCGGTAAACCACCATTCCGAGGTATCATAAACATAACGGATACTGGGCAGAAAGCTGGAGATGCGCTGGGTAGGCACATTGATGGAGAGGTATTCCAGCTCCGCGGTCATAAAATAGATACTGGCATCAATACGCGAGAACTTGTTAAAAGGCCGTCGAGCCAGAAAGGAGGCGCCGTAGTTACGAAAACGCGTCAGGCCGTTTCTGTAGGAAAAATAAGTATTGGAGTAATTGAAAAAGGAAACCCCATAGTCCGTGCGTTTAGGCAGGTAGAGGTATTGGGCCACGATATAACTGTTGCGCAGGTCAAAAACCAGGTTGGTACCCAGATAAATCTGATGGTTGCCCAGCACATCGCTATAAGCAATCTGGGTAAAGCCCTGAAATCCCCAATAGGTGTTGTACTCGGCCTCACCGTTCACCAAATCCGCCGAGAATTTAACTTTATAATTATGAACACGAAAATCGCCGTCTTCCCGTTTATACTCTTCTTCCTTCAGGGCCACGGCCTTCTTCACCTTTTTGGTGCGGCGGTTCAGATCGGCGAATACATAATGGGTATAGTCAGTTGACTGAGGGATATTCACCTTGATTTTGGAGCTGTCTTCCTCCGCTCCGCCGGCGGCGCTGCTATCGGCGGTCAATTGATCCACCGTGCTTAACAGGCTGTTTTTATCTTCCAGTTTTTTCCGGTACTCCGTTTCCTCCAATTCGGCCCGCGGCAATTTCAGGGGATTTTTAATAGAGTAGAGATCAAAGCCCAGTTCGCTGAAGGAGGTAAAAACCAGGGTATGCCCTTCCTGATCCATGGAAAGCTGGAAGGCCCCGGAAAGCAGATTGGAGATGGGATAACTTTCACCGCTTTCAATATCGTAAACATAAATATTGGAAATACCGTTTTGGTCACTGGTATAAAGCACTTTCTTATCATCCGGCCCGAAAATGGGATCGGACTCCAGGAAGGGAGTCTGGGTAATGGCGCTGATCTCCTTCGTCCGGCGATCGACGATATAGATATCCGTATTCTTGAAGTCGTGATCGGACATTTTGAAATCCGCGGGCACATCTTCTTTTTTCAGATACTTTCCCCTTTCCGAAACAAAGGCAATTTTTGTACCGTCATTCGACCAATGGGGATAGGTATCGGAAAACTGGTCATCGGTAATTTTTTCTATCTTATCTTTTTCAATGCTGTATACATAGATATCCCCGTTGCCGTTCAGATTACCGACAAAGGCGATCTCATCACCCTGGGGCGACCAGACGGCGGAAAAAATGCCGTCCAGACCAAATTTTTTCTGGGTCACCTCCTCCGTTTTTGTATCATAGATATACAAGGCGTCCTCATCCCCGGCCTTGGCCGAAAAGGTTAACTTGGTAGCGTCGGGCGACCAGCCCATGCCGGGACTGAGCCAGTGCAGCTCTTCAAAGTCCACATCGGTTTCACCCTTTATGATCCTTTTGATGTTGCTGTTATCAAACATATCCATGATATAAATACTTTGCTTGCCATCCATATTGGAAAGGAAAGCCACCTTATCCCCTTTGGGAGAAAGGGCCGGGCTGATATTCAGATAACTGTTGGTTTCGCGATGGTTGGTCAGCCGGTGGGCAAATTCCTCGGTTTCCAGGCGGTCTTTGATATCGGGCCAGTACTCCTTACGCATTTTCTTCTGCCATTTTTCCATCAACTCATCGATCTTTAAGCCCAGGGCCGATTTAAAGACATTTTGGAAACGGATGCTGCCTTTTATTTTATGCAGGATTTCGGCGACCTTTTCATTACCGTATTCCTCGGCGATATAGCGGAAGAAGGCGTTACCGCCGAAATAGGCGCCAAAGCTGGGCAGGGCCTGCACCAGATAGTTGTTTATGGTGGCGTCGCGCACCATCATATCGGTACGTGTGTTCCAGCGTTGCGAGAAATATTCCGCCAGTCCCTCGGCAAACCAGGTGGGCACCTGCACAATTTCCCCGGAAATGATGGACTGTACGGAACCGCCGTACAGCATGTCGTTCATCACCGCGTGCACCAGTTCGTGATGTATAACATGCCGGAATTGCGAGTAGGAACCTTCAAAGGGCACCACCACACGGTTCTTGTAAAGCTCGGTCACCCCGCCCACCCCTTCGGGAAGATAGGTGGATATGACATTGGTCTGCTGAAAATCATTATGCGATTTATAGACAATAATGGAAACGCGCTTGGTAAGCTCGTAATTAAAGTCGCGCTTTAAAACCTTATAGGCCTTTTCGGCGGTATAGGCGGTAAACTCGGCCACGCTGTACCCACCGGAATAGAAGTAAATGTCAAAGTGCTCGGTTTGCAGATAATGCCAGTCAAAATCCCGGTATTGTACCTTATTTTGTCCGAAACCCTGCCCGTAGAGCTGGAAGAATCCGGAAATAAGTAAAATAAATATAAGCTTCTTAACGTGGGAAAACATTATCAACCTCCAACCTGGGCCCTGTTAATTTATAAATTGCCTTGTAATGTCTTTAGTGGCTAAATTCCAGCATGATAATCAAAAGAGTAAAACAGTTCAAACCCATTCTTTGGATAATGAGTTTTTTTTTCCTGATCATGTGTTCGGAGCAAACCGGAAATGAGGCGTCTCCTTCTCCTGAAATGCTGGCTCTTTCTCAACTTATAACCATTAATAATTTAAAAGTTTCAGATTCACTTAAAATTATATTATCAGGTAAAACGTTACAAGAATATAGCATAACTCCGTCACAAATGTATAGCTATTTAAAGAAAAATCCGCAGGATGCCCAATATTGGAAAACGCTTGCCGGAAAATTGAAAAAGATTATAAATGACGTTCAGGAAAAGCAAAAATCCGCTAAAGCCCCCAAGCCCCCGCAGCCAGGATTAAAGCCCGAAATAGACTAGCGTTCTCCGGAGACGCCGTTTTCCATCCTGAAATAGGCCCACACCACGCAGGCCAGGCTGAGTGTGGAATCGATCATGCCGCTTTGCCCCACATCTTCCATATTGTTAACCGCTTCCGGGATATGATCCAGCAGACCGGATTGGGTAAGTTTTAACACCGGTTCAAAATACTTTTGCCATTCCCCGGCCGTGGTTCCCGGCCAGTTGTGTTTCCGGGCCGCCTCCACCAGCAGGGAGATGGTCCAGGGCCAGATCGCTCCGCTAAAATAGGCGCTGTTTTTACGGTGCAGGGCCCCGCGGACAGGGGCCGTGTTTTGCGACAGGGATTTGGCGCCATACGGGGTGATCAACTCTTCCCGTACCTTGTGCAATATTTTAACCGACGCGTCCTTATCCAGAGGTGAAAAAGGCAAAGCCAGCATCACCAGGGTATTGATGCGAAGATCGAAATTCTCCTGTTCCTGATTCACAAAATCGGCCAGACCTTTTTCCTTAACAAAGGTTTCCCTAAAA
>Ga0256832_1001894_pt1 | contig 14246 bp, 11 predicted proteins | sample 134614metaG_FD_190534 | JGI IMG/M metagenome (GOLD analysis project Ga0256832, IMG submission 190534) | Hydrothermal vent microbial communities from Lau Basin, Pacific Ocean - 134-614 | ecosystem: Environmental > Aquatic > Marine > Hydrothermal vents | place: Pacific Ocean: Lau Basin | collected...
AGAAGGAAGTGGCGGCGCTGTCCAAGGCCGGCAAGATCGAGCTGCTGGATCCGGAGCTGAAGAAGATCCAGGAAGAGAACAGGAAGCGGCTGGAGGAGCTGAAGAAAAAGGCCGCGGCGGCGAAAAAGGCGAAGGCGAAGAAGTGAGCCGGCGAACTCCTCGTCATTCCGGCGCAAGCCGGCATCTCGTGCCGGGAACGCATGAGACTGACGCGGCGGGACCCCGGCTTTCGCCCAATGATGTCCGAGAAAAGTCGTGATGGGAGGGGAAAAGGACTGAAATCGCAAGAGGTTGTCAAAGAGAAAAGACGAAGAGGCTTGTCTGGGAGCCGCCTCTTCTCGTCATCCCCGCGAAAGCGGGGATCCATAGCTGAATCAGTTGGTTACTGGATTCCCGCTTGCGCGGGAATGACGGATTTTGTTAGCGTATGAAGTTTTCTTGGATTCCACTGGGCTTTCGCCGGGGTGACGAGTAACCGTTTCACTTCATGTGGCAGCCACCAGGACGCTGTGGTGCTATCCAGGAACAGCCGCCATGTCCCTTGACCTGTCACCATCCCCGTTCGCGCCGGAGCGCTTTCCCGATCTGCCCGCCATCGCCGGCGTGCGGCTGGCGGTGGCGGCGAGCGGGCTGAAATACGCCGGCCGCACCGACCTGCTGTTCGTTTCCTTCACGGAGGGCACGCAGGCCGCGGGCGTGTTCACGCAGTCGGCCACGGCGGCCGCGCCCGTGCTGTGGTGCCGCGAGGCGTTGGCGGCCTCCGGCGGCGCGGCGAAGGCGCTGGTGGTCAACGCCGGCAACGCCAACGCCTTCACCGGCGAAAAAGGCGCGGAAACGGCGCGGATCACGGCGCAAGAGGCGGCGCGGCTGGTGAACGCGGACGCCCGGGACGTGATGGTGTGCTCCACCGGCGTCATCGGCGAATCGTTCGATGCGCGTGTGCTCACCCGGCATTTTCCGGAGATGGTGCGCGGTGGCGAAGCCTCGTGGGAAGAGGCGGCGCGCGCCATCATGACCACGGATACCTATCCCAAGGGTGCCGCCGCTTCCGGCGAGATCGGCGGCAAGTCGTTTCATGTCGCCGGCATCGCCAAGGGGTCGGGCATGATCGCGCCGAACATGGCCACCATGCTGGCCTACGTGTTCACCGACGCCGCCGTGCCCGCCGCCCTGCTGCAACGGCTGCTGGCCGAGTGCGCGGAGGAAACCTTCAACCGCATCACCGTGGACGGCGACACCTCCACCAACGACACGGTGCTGGCCTTCGCCACCGGACAGGGCGGCGCTTCGGTGACGGAGGATGACGCGCACGCCGTGGCGGCCTTCCGGCAAGCGCTGCACGCGGTGTGCCAAGACCTGGCGTTGCAGATCGTGAAGGACGGCGAGGGCATCTCGAAGTTCGTCACCATCCGCGTGACCGGCGCGCCGGACATGGCGGCGGCGCGGCAGATCGCCATGAGCATCGCCAATTCGCCGCTGGTGAAGACGGCGATCGCCGGCGAAGACCCCAACTGGGGGCGCATCGTCATGGCCGTGGGCAAGGCGGGTGTCGCCATCGACCAGAAGGCGCTGGAAATCCTCATCGGCGGCCAGCTGGTGGCGAAGGACGGCGCGGTGGCGCCGGGCTACGACGAGGCGAAAGCCGCCGCGCACATGAAGGGCCGGGAGATCAACATCGCGGTGACGGTGGGCGACGGGCCGGCGGACATCACCGTGTGGACGTGCGACCTCACCCACGCCTACATCGACATAAACGCCGATTACCGGAGCTGAATGATTTTGCCGAGAGAAGCGCCAATGGCGAAATTTCGCCATTGGCGCTTCCTGACCAGCTTTTGCACCTGCCGCCGGCTGTCAAGGCTGGCAAGGCCACCGCTTCGCGGCTGCGGCCTTGACAGCCGGCGGCAGGTGCAACATCCCAACGCAAAGTGCATTCCAACCCAAGGAGAGAATCATGCGCCCATCCGGCCGCAAACCAGACGAAATGCGCCCCGTGACCATCGAAACGGGCGTTTCGAAACACGCGGAAGGCTCCTGCCTTATCGCCGTCGGTGAAACGAGGGTGCTGTGCACCGCCACGCTGGAGGAAAGCGTGCCGGGCTGGCTGAAGGGGCTGGGCCGGGGCTGGGTGACGGCCGAATACGGCATGCTGCCGCGCGCCACCGGCACCCGCATGCGGCGCGAGGCAAAGTCCGGGCAATCGGGCCGCACGCAGGAAATCCAGCGGCTCATCGGCCGCTCCTTGCGCGCGGTGACCGATCTCGATGCGCTGGGCGAACGCTCCATCGTCATCGACTGCGACGTGTTGCAGGCCGACGGCGGCACCCGCTGCGCCTCCATCACCGGCGGCTGGGTGGCGTTGAGGCTGTGCATCGACTGGATGATGCGGCGCGACATGCTCGAGCGCGATCCCGTCAGGGATCACGTCGCGGCCATTTCCTGCGGCATCTACGGCGGTGAGGTGATTCTCGACCTCGACTACGCGGAAGATTCGGAGGCGGAGACAGACGCCAACTTCGTCATCACCGGCGCCGGCGGACTGGTGGAAATCCAGGCCACGGCGGAGGAAGAGCCGTTCACGGAAGAACAATTCGGCCGCATGCTGGCGCTGGCCAGGCAGGGGTGCGCGGCGCTGGTTCGGGCGCAGCAGCGGACGCTGGAAGGAGCCGACGCATGAAGCCCCTGACGCCCGGAGACACCATCGTCATCGCCTCGCACAATCCCGGCAAGGTGCGCGAGATCGGCGCGCTGCTGGAACCGCTGGGGCTGAAGGCCGTCTCCGCCGGCGAGCTGGGCCTGCCGGAGCCGGAGGAAACAGGCGAAACCTTCGAGGAAAACGCCGTGATAAAGGCCAAGGCGGCCGCGGAGGCCTCCGGGATGGTTGCGCTGGCCGATGATTCGGGCCTGTGCGTGGACGCGCTGGGGGGCGCACCGGGCATTCATTCGGCGCGCTGGGGCGGCCCGGAGAAGGATTTCCGCAAGGCCATGGAGCGCGTCGAACAGGAACTGCGCAAGGCCGGTGCGATGACGCCCGAACAGCGCAAGGCGCATTTCACCTGCGCGCTGGCCCTGGCCTGGCCGGACGGTGAGACGGAAACCTTCATCGGCGAGGTGCACGGGCGCCTGACATGGCCGCCGCGCGGCGAGAAGGGCTTTGGTTACGACCCCATCTTCGTGCCGGAAGGGCACGCCATCACCTTCGGCGAGATGGCGCCGGAAAAGAAGGACGCCATGAGCCACCGGGCGCGGGCCTTCGAGAAGCTGCTGGCGGCGCTGCGCCAGGCGTGAAACCGCGCCGCGCTCAGCTGCCGAAGGCCATGATGCCGGCCGGGCCAAGCAGCACCACGAAGATCACCGGCAGGAAGAACAGCACCATGGGCACCGTCAGCTTCGGCCCCAGGGCGGCGGCCTTCTTCTCCAGCTCCTGCATGCGTTCCTCGCGGTTTTCCTTGGCCAACGCGCGCATGGCCTGCGACAGCGGCGTGCCGTAGCGCTCCGATTGCACCATGGCGGTGACGGCCGATTTCACCCCCGGCAGGCCGGTGCGCTCGGCGAGGTTGGCCAGCGCCTTGCCGCGGTCGCCCAAATAGGCCAGCTCGGCAACGGTCAATTGCAGCTCCTCGGCCAGCGGGCGGGACTGGCCGCTGACTTCCAGGGAAACGCGGTTCAGCGCCTGTTCGATGGATTGTCCCGACTCCACGCAGATCAGCAGCAGATCCAGCGCATCCGACCAGGCCAGATGAATGGATTGCTGGCGCTTGGCGATGGTGTTCCTGAGCCAGATGGCCGGCAGGTAGAACCCGGCGATGAAGCCGATCATCGAATAGGCCAGACGAATGTTCGGCGCCGGTGGCGGATCCTGCACGATGGACGAATATACATAGGCGAAAACGGCCAGGGCAATGGGCAGCAGCACTCGCGCCGCCAGAAACAGAACCAGATGCTTCTCCAGCCGAAATCCCGCGCGCCGCAGCTGCTTGCGGATGCTTTCGGCATCGAACATCTCGCGCAGATTCAGGGTCTGCACGATCTGCACCAACAGCCCCTGAGGCTGTTCGCGCAAGCGCCCCTTGGCCTGCATCAGCTCCTGCTTGTGGCGCGCACGCAGCATGGCGCGCTCGTTGGCGATCAGATCCACCCGGCGCTGGCGCTCGTGGCGATCGAGAAACATGCCGATGGCCAGCCACACGGAGTAGAAGGCCAGCACCATGATGACACCGATGACGATGTCCATTTCCGTGATGGCAAATCCAAACATCACGCCACCTCCAAACCGGCGTCAGATCTTGAAGTTGATCATCTTGCGCATGACCAGAATGCCGATGGTCATCCAGATCGCCGACCCCATGAGCATGATATGGCCCAGCCTGGTCTGGAACAGGGGCGCCAGGTAGTCGGGATTGAACACCGCCATGACCATCAGCATGATGACCGGCAGGGAGCCGATGATGGCGGCGCCGGCCTTGGCTTCCTGGCTGATGGCCTTCACCTTCAGCTTCATGGTCTTGCGCGCGCGCAGCACCGCGGCGAGATTGTCCAGCACCTCGGAGAGATTGCCGCCGGTTTCGCGCTGAATGCTCACCACGATGGCCAGAAAGTTCACCTCCGGCAGCGGCACGCGCTCATACATGCGCTCGAAGCCCTGATCGATGGGAATGCCGACTTTCTGGCCATCCACCACCTCCTGAAATTCCGGCCCCACCGGGTCCGGCAGTTCGCGTGCGATCGTCTGTAGCGCGTCCATCACCGGCAGGCCGGAACGCAGGCTGCGCACGATCAGTTCCACCGCGTCGGGCAGCAGATGCAGGAATCGTTGCATGCGGCGCCGCGTCAGCGTGCGCAGAAGCCACAGGGGAACGCCCAGCGCCCCCACCAGAAAGGCGCCGCCGGCGACCAGCAGGGCCTCGAAGAAGGACAGGAAAACGGCGCCGATGGAAAGACCGAGAAGACCCAGGATGATGCCCAGCCCCAGCGCATAGATGAAAAACTGGCGCTCGCTGGTTTGCAGTCCCGCCTGCACCAGGCGCTGGCGGAGGGTGAACTTCCTTTTCTTCCTTTCCTCGGCCTGCAACTCGCGCAGCTGTTCCTCCAGCTTGCGGCGGCGATCATCCTTTTCGTCGCCCATGAGCCGCGCCAGCAAGCCCATGCCGCCCTTTTCGGCAACCCGATTGCCGACGGCGATGTCCACCCGCCGGCGCGTGGAACGCTCCTGCATCGACAGCATGAGCGCCAACACCAGTCCGAAGGTGCCGGCCATGAGCAGAACGAGCAACACCATTTGCGACATGGCAAATCTCTCCGCTTCATCCGGGCGAAGCGCCCGTCATGAATTCACCGGCCACCGTCACAGAAGGTCTCCGGCATTGTCCGCCGCCCGCTCCAGCGCTTCCGCCAGGCGCACCTCCTCGCCGTAGTAGCGCGCGCGATCCCAGAAATGCGGCTTGGTGATGCCGGTGGCGCGGTGGCGGCCGATCACCTTGCCGTTGGCATCCTCGCCCTGCACCTCGTAGACGAACAGGTCCTGGGTGATGACCACCTCGCCTTCCATGCCCACCACCTCGGTGATGTGGGTGATCTTGCGCGAACCATCGCGCAGGCGGCTGGCCTGCACGATGACGTCCACCGAGCCGACGATCATCTCGCGGATGGTCTTGGTGGGCAGCTGGAAGCCGCCCATGGTGATCATCGACTCCAGACGCGAGATGGCCTCGCGCGGGCTGTTGGCGTGCAGGGTGCCCATGGAGCCGTCGTGGCCGGTGTTCATGGCCTGCAACAGGTCGAAGGCCTCCGGGCCGCGCACCTCGCCAACGATGATGCGATCGGGCCGCATGCGCAGACAGTTCTTCACCAGATCGCGCATGGTGATCTCGCCCTCGCCCTCCAGGTTGGGCGGGCGCGTTTCCAGACGCACCACGTGCGGCTGTTGCAGTTGCAGCTCGGCGGCGTCCTCGCAGGTGATGATGCGTTCGTCGTTGTCGATGTAGCCGGTAAGGCAGTTCAAGAGCGTCGTCTTGCCCGAACCGGTGCCGCCGGAAATGAGCACGTTGCAGCGCACGCGTCCGATGATCTTGAGAATTTCCGCGCCTTCCGGCGTGATGGAACCGAAGTTCACCAGATCGTCCAGCTTCAGCCGGTCCTTCTTGAACTTGCGGATGGTGAGCGCCGGGCCGTCGATGGCCAGCGGCGGAGCGATGACGTTGACGCGCGAACCATCCGGCAGACGGGCGTCGCAGATGGGGCTGGCCTCGTCCACGCGGCGGCCCACCTGCGAAACGATGCGCTGGCAGATGTTGAGCAGCTGGGTGTTGTCGCGGAAGCGGATGGGCGCCTCCTCGATCTTGCCGTTCACCTCGATGAAGGTGCGCTCGGCGCCATTGACCATGATGTCGGCGATGTCGTCGCGCGCCAGCAACGGCTCCAGCGGGCCATAGCCCAGGATGTCGTTGCAGATGTCCTCGAGCAGCTCTTCCTGCTCGGCGATGGACATGGCGACGTCCTTGATGGCGATGATGTCGTTGACGATGTCGCGGATTTCCTCGCGCGCGCTTTCCGCATCGAGCTGGGTGAGCTGCGTGAGGTCGATGGCGTCGATGAGCGCGTTGAAAATCTCGCTCTTGATGTCGTAGTAGTCCTCGTCGCGCGCCCGGTGCGCCGCGGAGGGCTGTTGCACGTCATTTGGCGCGGCCGACGTGGTGGCGCCGGCGGCGGACGGCACGGAGTCCTTCTCCTCCGCGCGGGCTGCGCCAGCGGAAGCCGGCACCGCGCCGGTGGTCGCCTTCTTGCCAAATCCCTTCTTGCCAAACATTTTCGCTACCCGTCAGCCGTTGATGAGGAGGAATGATTCATTTCTTGTTGCCGCCACGGGAAAGCACCTTGCCGAGCAGGCTTCCCAGATCGAAGGGAGAGGATTTCTCCTCCGACGGCAGATCGATCTGCCCAATGCGCGCGGCGAGGCGGCGGATGGCCTGCGCGACCGCGCTTTTCGGCGCTTCTTCCAGCAACATGCGGCCCTTCAACGCGGCCTCGCCAAAGGCCACTTCATCGAAGGGAATTTCTTCCGTCACCTCCAGGCCCACGGCATCGGCGAACTCGGCCGCCGGAATCTCCGGGCGCTTGCCCATGCCCACCTGGTTGAGCACCAGCAACGGCGGCTCCTCGCCAGCGCGCAATCCCTTGATCCTTTCCGCCAGAATCTTCGTGTTGCGCAGCGAGGCCAGCTCCGGCGTGGCGGTGATGACCACCTGGTCGGCCTGGACCATGGCCGCGCGCATCCAGTCGTGCCAGTCGCTGGGCATGTCGAGAATGGACAGGGGCACGGTTTCGCGCAGGGTCTCCAGCACCATGTCCAGCGCCTGTTCGCGAATGGGGACGACCTTGTCCATGCTGCCGGGGGCGGCCAGCAGCATCAGGCGCTCGGAGCACTTGTGCAGCAAGCGATCGATGAGAGTGGAATCCATGCGGTCGGACGATTCCAGCGCCTCGATCAACCCCTGCGCCGGATGCACGTCGAAATCCAGCCCGGCGGTGCCGAAGGCGAGATCCAGATCCACCACCGCGGTGTTGACATGCCAGTCCTCGGCCAGCGCCCAGGCGACGTTATGCGCGATGATGGAAGAGCCGACGCCCCCCTTGGCGCCCATGAACACCACCTCGCGCCCCAGCTTCTCCATCCTGTCGCCGGCGAACAGGCTGGCCAGCGCCGCCACCACCCGCACAGGTTGCGCCGGCAGCGCGATATAGTCGCTGACCCCTTCCGCCAGCAACTCGCGATACAGCTCGATGTCGTTCAGGTGACCGACCACCACCACCTGGGTTTCGGGCATGGTGACCTCGGCAAGCGCCGCCAGCTCCTGAAACAGCCCCGCTCGGTCGGCGGCGCTCTCCACCACCAGCAGCTCCGGCGTGGGACGCTCCTGATAGACCTGCACGGCCGCCGGAATGCCGCCTTCGGTCATGTCCACATGGGCGCGGGTGAACTGGCGGCTCTGCGCCACCTCGGCGAACAGCGACGCCGCCTGGGCCGTGCAGGGGAAGAAATGCACGTTGATGACGGGCAGCAGGGGAATGCTCTCGGCAGTCCTCTGTTGTTCCGCACTGGGGGAATGTTCCACAGCCTTCATGGTCCTGTCCTCGCACTGTTCGTCAGGAATCGCTCTTCGCCGATTCGGCCACAGGATTGTCTATCCTGATCTTGCGATCACCGGGCCATGTGGCCGAGTGGTCTTCCAGCTTGCGATACTTGCCCATGGCGGCGTTGCGGGCGTCGGCGTCCGGCGGACTCATCACCCGCGGACGCTCGAAATCGCCCGGATTGTCCACCATTGCAGCCAGATTGTGCTGCTGGGAACAGCCCAGGTCGGGATAGACGCGATTGCGGGTGGTTTCGTTGAGCGGCCGCGACCAGTCACCGCATTTCTTCGTCACCGCCACCTTGCGGCGCATGGAAAGCACGACGCCATGCACCTTGCCCCTGACATGAACGATGCGGGCGGCCTCGATGCCGGCGCGGATCAGCTCCTTCGTCACTTCCGCCGCCAGCACCTCGCCCTTCAGCGAACCGGCGGGGCGAATGATCCGGATGGTTTCCGGCAGGGAGACGGCTTGGGCCGCGAAGCGCCGCACGCGGATGCGCTCCGCCGGCGTGAGGCGGCCCCGGCGCAGCGGAATGCGCAGGCGCGCCTCGCCCGTTTTCACCTCGATGGGATAGGTCCGATCCGGATATTCGGGCGTGAACCCGCGCACGCGGCTGTCATAGAAATCATTGGTGCATCCGGCGAGCGCCAACGCCGCCGACACAACAACACCAAAACCCAACTTCCTGGTCATGTCCCACTCTCCTGATGCAATCCGGCGGCCACACTCACTCGACGATGAACCCGACATTGCCGTGATAGGTCCTGTTTCCGTCTCCGCTGTTCTTGCCGCCGCCATAGACGCGCTGCAGGCGGCCAAGGAAATAGTTCTGATAGTCCGAGGCCAGATTCAGCCTGTCCAGCGGGGTGGTGAACTTCTTCTCGTTGCGGGGGCTGACGATGTAGGGCGTGGCCAGCACCACCAGCTCGGTCTGATTGGTCTGGAACTCCCGGGAGCGGAACAGGGCGCCCAGAATGGGCAGGTTCTTCAGCCCCGGCACGCCGTCGATATTCTGCTTGGTCTGCTCGTGAATCATGCCGGCCAGCGCCAGGGTGCCGCCGGAAGGCAGCTCCACCGTGGTCATGGCCTCGCGCTTTTCGGTGCCGGGCACCGAGAGCCTTTCCGTGAACGCCAGCGAGTAGCGGCTGCTGACTTCGCTGACCTCCACCCGCACCTTCAGGGAAATGCGGTTTTCCGACAGCACCAGGGGCGAGAAGCCAAGCATGACGCCAACGGGCTTGAGCTTGTATTTGTAGGTGCCGGTGAGCGGGTCGTAGCCGGCGAAGATCGGCACCTCGCCACCGGCCATGAAGCGCGCCGATTCACCGGAAACGGCGGTCAGGGTCGGTTCGGCCAGCAGGCGCATCAGGCCGTCGCGCTCCATGGCCTGGAACAGCCCTTCAATGGTGGTGCTGCCCTTGTTGTAGGCCAGCGAGCCTCCATATTCGCCAAGATTGTTGCCCAGCGAAAACGGCACCGTGCCACCGAAGATGAAGCTGGTCAGGCCGCCGAAATTGAAGCGCACGTTGGCGAGATTCGTGCGCAGCTGCTTCATGACCTGGCGTTGCACCTCCGCCAGCTTGACCTTGATGGTCACCTGATCCTTGCCGGTCACGCGCACGGCGTTGATGATCTTCAATTGCAGCTTTTTCGGGTCGGTGTTCGCCTGGTTACCATCGTTGTTCTGCAGGTTCTTGCCCAGGAAGCCCACGGCCAGCTGCATGGCCTTGTTCACCTGCGCGGGCGTCTTCGCGGTGCCGCCGAGGATGATCTGATCGCCCGTGCTTTCCACCGTGATGTGGGTGTCGGGCAGCACTTTCTTGATCATGCGCTGCAGGGGCCTGGGGTCGATGGAAACGATGATGTTGACCGAGGCCACGGGATTGCCCTGGGCATCCAGCAGAAAGACGTTCGTCTGCCCGACCTTCCTGCCGAACACATACATCGTCTGGCGCGAGCGCAGCACGACATCGGCGATCTTGGTGTTGCCAAGCAGGATGTCCTTGATGCCCGCCGGCAGGCGCATCACCGCGGACTTGCCCTGCCCCAGCTTCAGAGTGCGCGTGATTTCGGCGTGGGCGCCGGTCACGCCGAAGGGAGCGCCCACGGCCTGCAACATCACCGCGCCCGGCCCCGCCAGAACCATGGCCAGCAGGCTCGCCGCCAGCACCCGATGATGATTCCTCTTGCCTTTCCGATATGCCTTCATGATTGCCACTCCCGGGCCGATGTCGTTCAGTTCAATGCCGGCGCCAGCCTGCTGTAGCCGAAGCGGAACAGTTGCACATCGCCCCCCGCCTGCGCAGCGAACTTCGGAGACAGGCGCGGCTTCGCGTCCGCGAGGTTGCCTTCTCCCTCTTCGGCCAGCGACCGCAGCGCCAGCGTGAGATCGCCCATGTCCTGCACCCGCGCCAGAACCTCGGCCTGTTTGGGCGTCACCTCCAGCGTGGCGGTTTTCATCTCGGGCACCGCCGCCTGTTCGCCCTTGTCGGCCGCATACTGCTGGTCGATGGCCAGCACCCGGACATTTTCCAGCACCGTGTCGGTGACCGAAACGGGCTGACGGTTGCCCTGCGTGATCTTGCGGGTGAGCAGAACGTCCACCCGGTCATTGGGCATGATGAAACCACCTGCGCCCGTCTCCACCATGACCTTCACGGCAATGGCGCGCATGCCTTTCGGCAGCAGGGCGGCCAGAACGCCGCCCTCGCCGGATTTCGCGATCTTGCCTTCCAGCAGCGGCTCGCCGGCCACCATGGGCCCCTTGGCGCGCTTGTCGTCAATGGAGGTCAGTGCGTCGGGCTGGTCTTCCTTCGTGATCATGCCACTGATGACCATGGATTTCGGCCACGGCCGCCATTGCAGCTTGGCGGCGGTCAGGCGTTCACCGGCCTTCACGTCGCGCGCCAGCACCAAGACATCCACCTTCTCTTCCTGCTGCACCACGGTCTGCTGCACCGGCTGCACCGGCTCCGGCACCAGGAAGCCACGCGCCAGAAAGGCGATGCCGATGGCCGCCGCGGAAGCCGCACCCAGGGCGATGATCCTGTTCCTGCTCATGATCTTTTCCCGTCTTGCCATTTCGCATGAGCGAAATGGGTATGCCCGTTCTTTCGCGCACCACTGTCGCGCAAAACCATCAAAACATGGTTAACGGATGGTGAGAGCGCAGCCGCCCCCTTGACCGGTTGCCAACCATGAACGCAAAAGGCCCCCGCGACGCCATGGTCGCGGGGGCCTGTCGGTTCGCCGGATGGATGGCGATTATACCAAGATGCAAAAAGAACCACCCACCGCCCCGCGCCCCCACTTGGGCCCCCAAATTATGAAAAACAAGGGCTTGGGTGGGGGCGCGGGGCGGTTTCAGTGGTCAACCTTTGCGCATATCGGTATTATTTGTATTCCACCTTCACGATCTCGTAGGACTTGCCGCCGCCGGGCGTGTTCACCTCCACGAAGTCGCCCTCGGACTTGCCGATGAGGGCGCGGGCGATGGGCGAGGAGAGCGAAATGCGCCCGCGGTTCACGTCGGCCTCCAGGTCGCCGACGATCTGATAGGTCACTTCCTTTTCCGTGTCCTCGTCGATCAGGGTGACCGTGGCGCCGAACTGCACCTTGTCGCCGGAGAGGCTGGAGACGTCGATGACCTCGGCGCGGGAGAGCTTGTCCTCCAGCTCGGCCACGCGCGCCTCGTTCCATGCCTGCTGCTCCTTGGCGGCGTGATATTCCGCGTTCTCGGACAGATCGCCATGCGCGCGCGCCTCGGCAATCGCCTTGATGATGCGCTCGCGCTCCACCGTCTTGAGGTGGCGAACCTCTTCCTGCAGGGCCTCGAAGCCCTCCGTCGTCATGGGAATCTTTTCCATGGCTGGTTCTTCTGTCCTCTCGTATCAGGCTCTCTTTCGGACAACAAAAACGCACCCACCTGCAAGGCCGTGGGGGCTTGCAGGGGCTGTCCCGCAACATTCTCGGGCGCCGCCGGCGAAATGCTCTCAGGCGGCGCGGGCGGCAATATACTCTTGCAGGGAGCGCACTTCAAGAGGCCGCTGCAGCAGCGCCCGGATGGCCAGGGCCACCGCGCGCGCGCCGGCGACGGTGGTGGCATAGGGGATGCCGGAGAAAATCGCCTGCTGGCGTATGGAGCGCGAATCGCGCACGGCGGCGGCGCCCTCGGTGGTGTTGAACACCAGTTGCACCTCGCCGTTGGCCATGGCGTCCACGATGTGCGGACGGCCCTCCAGCACCTTGTTGATGCGCCGCGCCGGCACGCCGTGTTCGGTGAGATAGCGCTGGGTGCCGCCGGTGGCGAGGATGGTGAAGCCCAGTTCGTGCAGCAGCCGCGCCGGCTCGACGATGGCCGGCTTGTCGGCGTCGCGCACCGAGATGAACACCGTGCCGGAGCGCGGCAGGCGCTGGCCGGCGGCGAGCTGCGCCTTGGCATAGGCCATGGGAAAATCCGTGTCGATGCCCATGACCTCGCCAGTGGAGCGCATCTCCGGGCCGAGCAGCGTGTCCACGCCGGGGAAGCGGTTGAATGGAAAAACCGCTTCCTTCACGCTCACGTGGTTCAGATGGCGCGGTTTCAGGCCAAAATCGGCCAGCGCCCGGCCGGCCATGACCTTCGCGCCGATGGCGGCCACCGCGTCGCCGGTGGCCTTGGCCACGAAGGGCACCGTGCGCGAGGCGCGGGGGTTGACCTCAAGGATGTAAACCACACCCTCCTTCACCGCGAACTGCACGTTCATCAGGCCACGCACGTGAAGCGCGCGCGCCAGCTTCTCGCTCTGGCGCACGATCTCGGCCACGATGTCATCGGCCAGCTCGTGCGGCGGCAGCGAACAGGCGGAATCGCCCGAATGCACGCCGGCTTCCTCGATGTGCTCCATGATGCCCGCCACGTGCACCGTCTCGCCGTCGGCCAGCACGTCCACGTCCACTTCCGTGGCCTGCTCCAGGTAGCGGTCGATGAGCACCGGCGAATCGCCGGAGACGATGACGGCCTCGGAGATGTAGCGCTGAAGCTGCTCGGCGTCGCGCACGATCTCCATGGCGCGGCCGCCGAGCACGTAGGAGGGGCGGATGACGACGGGAAAGCCGATGCGCCCGGCGATTTCACGCGCCTCCTCCGCCGAACGGGCGATGCCGTTTTCCGGCTGCTTCAGGCCCAGATCGCGCAACAGGCCGGCGAAGCGGTCGCGGTCTTCGGCCAGATCGATGGCGTCGGGCTGGGTGCCGAGGATGGGAATGCCGGCGGCGAGGATGGCGTGGGAGAGCTTCAGCGGCGTCTGGCCGCCGAACTGCACGATGACGCCCAAAAGCTCGCCCTTCTCCCGCTCCTTCAGCAGGATTTCAAGCACGTCCTCGGTGGTCAGCGGCTCGAAATAGAGGCGGTCGGAGGTGTCGAAGTCGGTGGAAACCGTCTCCGGATTGCAGTTGACCATGATGGTTTCGATGTCCTCCTCCTTCAGCGCGAAAGAGGCATGACAGCAGCAATAGTCGAACTCGATGCCCTGGCCGATGCGGTTCGGCCCGCCGCCGAGGATGACCACCTTCCTGCGCTCCGAGACCCGCGCCTCGTCGCCGTCCACGAGGCCGGGAATGCCGGTGTCATAGGTGGAATACATGTAGGCGGTGGGCGAGGCGAACTCCGCCGCGCAGGTGTCGATGCGCTTGAACACCGGGCGCACGTCCAGATCCCAGCGGCGCTGGCGCACCTGTTCTTCCGCAAGACCCGAAAGCTCGGCCAGCCGGGCGTCGGAAAAGCCCATGGCCTTGAGCCGGCGGAAGTTGGCGGCGTCTTCGGGCAGGCCATGGGCCTTCACCCGTTCCTCCATGTCCACGATCTCGGCCAGGCGCTCGACGAACCAGCGGTCATAGCCGCTCCATTGCACCACGTCGTCCACCGGAAAGCCCAGCCGCAGCGCCTGGGCCATTTTCAGCAGGCGGTCGGGCGCGGGCTTCGACAGGGCGGCACGGATGGCGTTGCTGTCGTCGTCCTCCTCGCCCAGTCCCTCGATCTCCACCTCGTTCAGCCCGGTGAGGCCCGTTTCCAGGCTGCGCAGGGCCTTTTGCAGGCTTTCGTGGAAGGTGCGGCCGATGGCCATGGCCTCGCC
>Ga0256832_1001895_pt1 | contig 14246 bp, 13 predicted proteins | sample 134614metaG_FD_190534 | JGI IMG/M metagenome (GOLD analysis project Ga0256832, IMG submission 190534) | Hydrothermal vent microbial communities from Lau Basin, Pacific Ocean - 134-614 | ecosystem: Environmental > Aquatic > Marine > Hydrothermal vents | place: Pacific Ocean: Lau Basin | collected...
CTCACCGCTTGAGAGATCTTTATTTGCAACCTCTCTTGATAAAAGAAATTTTTTGGATATAGTATAAATCTCATTTGGTCTCTTTTTTAGATAAGATAGCCAAAATTTCACCTCTCTTTCGCTTGCCTCTCTTTGCAAAGCGCTTTTATAAAACCAAAGCACAATCTTTTTAAGCTCCTCATCGTCAAATCCTCCAACTCCATCCTCTCCAAGAAGTTTAAATGGATAATTTATAACTTTAACTTCCAAAGAGACTTTTATCGACTCTCCCTTGTATTCGTAAACTCCGTTTTTTAGAGGAACGGTTACCTCAATTGTATCGATATTGTCATATTTTCTATTTTTTAAAGATTCAAAAATTCCATATCTCTCATCTGCGTCTATCTCTATTGCTCTAAGCTTTAACTTTAAACTATTTTCATTGGGAAACACAAAATCGTTAAACAAAACCTGATTAACCTCTTTCTCTTCTCCTGCTTGATGAAATTTGTGAATTGGAATCACCCCTCCGCCTAATGTTCTTTGGGAAATAGCATCCTCTATTCCCCATCTCTTTTTAGCGTAAGGGGAGAAGAATCTGTTATCAAAAACAACTTCAGCCGGAAGGAATCTTGCATACCATTTGTTTTTCTCATGCAAATCGTAAACAGCAGCTTTCTTTAAAGTAATTTCAACTCTCTTGTTTGAAAGAAGAAAAGCTGCTATCTGAACCCATGCTCCTTTGGCATCTTTTATTTGAAGATGATTTACATGAAAATAGGAGTGAGTCGGCATAAGCCCCATAAACTGTGACTCTTTAGCCATACGGTTAAAATATGTATCATAAACTACCTGAAAACCGTCATTTGGCATATACTGCCCGTTAATCATTGTAAGAATAGTAAGGGCGTGCTCTTTGGCATCATCTTTGGTGGAAGTCTCATGTCCTACCAGAATATTTTTTAGATAAGGAGAATCGGTATCTCTGTGGGGATTATGAAGATGGACATTTATCCAATTATAACTCATATGCTCCACATCGATTGAGGGTTCGTCAACCTCATCCCATATTTTCATCAAAAAATCGTTGCTTGCCGCATAATTTCCGCCTACAACTCCCTCTAAAGTAAGCCATCTTGCAATTTTCCCCTCTGAAGCTAAATGCTCGTAATCTTTCTCAATAAGCCATCTTGTAACCAAAGCGCCCATACTTCCGCTTACAAAATTTACCTGCTTGGCTTTTGTCCTTTTTAAAAGATGCTTTGCATATTTTGCCATTATCATTGCATATCTTGGTATTCCTCCCCCATATTCGGCCGTAATCTCCTCTATATCCTCTATATCCTTTGCCGTGTAGTAGGAGGGAGGCTTATCTCCGTAATAGTCGGTTGTAGCCACTACATTTGGCCTGTTTTTATCTTCTACTCTATTTGTTGTGGGAAGCCCTATAAAAGAGGGAATTGAATTAAAAAATTCTTCATACTTATCCTCTCCATAGGTAGCCTTTCTTTTGTATCCTCCATTATTAAATCCATGAACATAAATTGTTACCGTTTTGTTTGGATCGAAAACTTCGGCTTTTAAAACGCTAAACAAAAATATTAAAAATGTAAAAAAAATTAATACTTTTTTCATAAAATATCTCCTAATCAATTTAAAATCAACTCATTATATCTAAAAAATGTTAAAAATTAATTTTATATCCAATGTTTAAATAATATAAAATATTATTTATTTCTTAAATGAAGATTTATAATTTTGTTGTATAATTAAATAAAATTATCAAAATCTTCAAAAGGTGTCAGAAATGAAACTTTCAAATATACTTTTAAGCTCTATCTTACTAATTTCTTTAAACTCTTTAGCGGCAGATTATGAATACGAGATAGTTCCCAAAATCGGGCAAAATTTCTTTGATGACGATTCCGGTTTGGATGATGAAACAAGCTACGGAGTGGATCTAAATTATTATCTAAATTCTCAAACGGGCTTACAACTTGGATATGAAAGAATTTCAAAATCAAAATACAGATGGTATTATCCAAACGAAACCGATATAGACAGATTTTATCTAAACGCTGTTTATGAACCGACTCAATACAACTCCCTAACACCCTACTTCTTAGCAGGAGGAGGATACGAGAAACTCTCAAAAGAGATAGGAAATCAAAAATCTCAAGGTTTTTTGGATGCGGGATTGGGAGTTAAATATTCGCTAAATCCGGTTTTTGATTTGATAGCTGAAGCTAAATATATAAAAAAGCTTGATACTATGGATTCAGATGTCGTAACAAATCTTGGAATGGGATATAAATTTGGAATGCCAATATCAAGTATGCGCCAATTAGCTCAAAATACGGCAAATATGGAAGAGTTTACTCCAAAACCTCTGCCGCTTCCAGATAGCGAGCTTCAAAGCGTAAACGCTCAAATGAGTCAAGAAGAGCTTCCGATGCCAGAAAGCAAAGAGAAAGATATTTTCACAGAGCATGAAGAGATGAAACAATCCATGCTATCTTCAAAAAATATTCCCCCCTCTCCCAAACAAAATTTTGCAAACGAAGGGGAGTATTTCATTCAAGTTGGCGCTTATGCATTAAAAAAACCAGAACAAAGATATCTAAACGACATCGTCCAAAAAGGATACAACGTAACTTTACATGATGCTAACGTAAGGGGAAGAAAAGTTACAAAAATTTTAATAGGACCCTACTCTTCTTACGAGGAAGCTAAGAAAATATTGCCCGATATCAAATCCTGCATAACAAATAGTGCTTTTATCTACAAAATGTAAAAGTCCAAAAAGGGCTTTTACTTCTTTACGGCTATATCCTTTCTTGCTGCATTGATAGAGATTACGAATCCTCCTATTGCGTCCAAAAAACTCATAAGCATAAGCATAAAAAACTCAGAATTATTAGCTTGGTCCCATATAAGGAAAATAGCCAAATAAGCTACCGCTACAAAAAAGCTGAAAATTGTCTCTTGCGTGCTATACTCTCCCATAGTAGCAGCTTTATAAATCTCTATAAAAAGAAAAATAATACCTGTAATAATAAAAGCGTCTCTTGTAGTAATAAAAAAAGTTTTATTCCATGTCCAAAGGATATAGTTCATATCCAAATAGGGAATATCCAAATTCAAAGCTGCATATTTTGCCCCTATATAAGCTAAAAGTAGCCAAAAAAAGGTTGAAATATCCTTTATCAAAAACATCTTTTATTCCTCTTTTTTATTTCAATTCTATAAGGTTTTTAGTTAAAAAGAGGTTAAACCAATGTAAAATTTTTTTTAACAAAAGGAAGACTTTCTTTACTTCTCATTTTTAGTTGTATTAAAAAGACCTTTTATAGCGTTTTGCAAATCGGCAGGATATACGACAAATTTTGAGTTTTCGGAATTTGAAAGATTTTTTAAAGTATCTAAATATTTCTCTCCAAGCAAGAAATTAAGAGGCATCTCTTCGCTATTGCTTTTACTAATATTTTTTATCTGCTCTATTGCAAAAGCTGAAGATTTAGCTAAAATCTCCTGAGCTTCAGCATTTTTTTTGGCAACCTCAAGCTCAGCTTCCGCTTCTAAAATCTTAGCCATCTTTTCACCGTTTGCTTTTATCTCCAAAGCCCTTCTCTCCCTTTCTGCAGTAGCTTGTTTTTCCATAGCCTTTTGCATAGAAGGAGAAGGAAGAAGATCTACAATCTCTACAGTTCTAATCGTAACTCCCCAGCTTACTACATCGTCTATAATTTTATGCTTCAAAGTACCCTTTATCTTTTCCCTGCTTGATAAAGCTTCATCAAGCTTCATATTACCCACAATAGCTCTAAGGGAGGTTTTAACTAAATTCAAAATAGCCTTCTCATAATCTACTATTCCATAAACTGCATCAAAAGGATTTGTAACTTTTATGAAAGCTACAGCATTCATGGTAATCATAACGTTATCTTTCGTAATTACATCCAAATTTGGAACATCTATTATCTGATCTTTAGTTGAGACTTTCTTTCTTATTCTCTCATAAAATGGATGAAAAAGAATAATCCTAATACCTGGTTTGCTTATTCTATGAAATTTTCCAAGTCTTTCTATAACCCAAACCTCTCCTTGAGGAACAATATTTACTGTTAAAGATAAAAAAATAATAAGCGTCAATAATATTATTAAAAATATGATTAAAACCATCACGATTCCTTAGTAACAAACAAAATTTGTCCCCTAATCTCTTCTATTACTACTCTCTCTCCAGCCTTTATATATTCATCACTCATAGCAGGCCAAATTTCATCCCCCAATAATGGAGCATCAAGCAAAACTTTCCCTTTTCTTCCTCTTTTTATATCAACTATCACTCTTCCGTGATGATTTATCTGCTGATACCTTGGAATATAAGGCTCTTCTTTATCTGCTACAAAAAAAATATATCTGATAGTTTCTATTGTTATAACAAGAAAAATCCATAGAAAAATAACCGCATTTATATCAAAAGGATAAAAAAAATATAAAACAGCAACTATAAAAAAAGATATAGATAAGGATAGAAAAATATGCAAATTAAATTTAATATATAAAATTAAAAGAATAGCACCAAAACTCCCTAAAATCATCCATAAGTTAAAAATTGCCTGTTTCATATCTATCCTTAAGACAATATTATTTTATTTTTTAATATATTATATATTGTTTTTTCTAAAAAAACATTGAAATATTAAATTTTTTAGACCTTTAGAGAGTATACATTAAAATCAGTTAATAAAAGAAGAATAAAAGCAAAAGAGAATCCTTTACAAAAAAGATTCTCTTATTTAATTATTTTGTAGAATTAGACTCTAAAATATTAACAATTTGAATTGGCCCCCAATATCCTATATAAGAATTTTTATCTTCTAAAATTACATCTTTTTCACCTTTAAGAGGATGCTGAACTCCATAAATTAAATAATCATACCCTTTTAGATTCCTTCTCCAATTTACAGAAACCGGATGCGAACCTATTGGAAAGGAGATGATTCTTATTAATTGATTATTTTTAAGATTGTAATTCCAGACCATCGGATTTATATGCTTTTTGCCTCCTTCGCTAATAGTTAAAATATCTTTAGATGAAATATAAGATAAAACTTCTGGATCAGCTATAGAGCTTATATCACACTCATTCCCTTCATAAGGAGAGTTTTCTTCATAATTTTGCTCTTTACCATCTATAATTTTATAAATCTTATCGGCTACAAAATTACTTTTTATCAAATTTCCATCAGTATCTATTTTAGTATCGGTTAAATCAGCTGCAAAAATACTTCCGCAGCTGTTATTTTGAAATATATCGTTCATATATCCCGATGCAGCTATATATATTCTGTTTCTCTTTTCATCATAAACTAAACCTTTGGGATGAACAAAATTAAAATCGGCTCCTTTTAAAGCAGCATATCTTTTAGTCTCAAGTCTTGAGAGTATCGTTTCGTTAACTACACTGTTTTTTATTTTAAGACACTCTGATTGTCCGTTTACACTAACAAGTTTGTAATCTTCCAAACAATCTAAATTGCTGCTTACTGCAGATGCATCAAAAAGATCGCTAAAAGATAATTTCTTGGCAATTTCAAGTTTAACTTTTCTATTGGAGGTATGACCTAAATTGATCCAATTAAATTTCATATATGTATTATTAGCATCTTTTACAATAAATTCTTTAGGAGCATAAAGAGTTCCGACACTTAAATCCTCTTTCTTATCGGCCACAAACATAAAAAGAGCTCCGTTTGCTCTATTATCTGTAAGATAAACAGTTCTCCTATCTGGCATAACAATTTCGCTAAAATGGGAAAATCTTCCCATGCTGTAATGTTTTCTAAAATGCTCAACTCCGTTTGCATCTATTATTATCTCATTCGCCCATCCATAAAAGTAAGGATTTGACCTTCTAAGATCCCCCTCCCAATAAAGAGCTGTCTCTTCATAAAATTTATCCTTTTTATATTCATACTCTGACTCTCCATACCCTTTCATCAAACCTTCAATTACCCTTGCATCCGGCTCAAATCCCTCGCTTCCAAGATAAGATTCCCAAGGAGTTATACTTCCGCTTTGATGCCTATATCCTCCAAATTCATCTCTTTGGGATACAAATCTCATGCTGTTTTCTTTAATGGATATATGCCCATCAGCTAATTGATCAATTTCGGCTAAATATATGGCTCCAATAGCACAGTCAAATTCGCTTACAAAATATAATCTGTTATTTTTTTTCAAAATAGAAGAAAAAGTAACGCCTTCTCCAACTACTCCTTCATCAGAGTTACAGATATAAGGCTTTTCATTTTTATAAAGAGGCCTATCATCAAAATCTTTTAAAAGTCCATAAATTTCATCGTTATTTAAACTTTTGGAATCTACCGTTATCAACCTATTACATTGAGCCGCATACTCTCTATCTCCTATTTTCATCTTATCTATACAAATAAACCTTCTTTTATCCATATCGTTAATAGGAACGACTATGCCCCCAGTATTAGCAGATGCATGAGAGCCGCCCGAAGGAGAGCAATCCCCTCCACACCCTCCTCCTCCACAACCCCAAAAAGCCAATATCGCAACCGTTATAATAGAAAAACCCAATATCTTTTTCATCTTCATCTCTAAGCCTTTATTTATAATCTTATTACTATTATGATAACATAAAAAAAGATAATCGGGAATTTGAAGTAGAAAGGATATAAGAATAAAAAAAAAGAGAAGAAGCCAAAAGCTACATTCTCTTTTTAGCTTCTATGCCAATTAAATCTAAACCTATTTTTATAGAAAGTGCAGTTACCGCAAAAACTTTTAGATATTTATCCTCATTTTTACTTCCTATAACTCTATGCTCGTTATAAAATTTATGCAAAAGAGCCGCAAGAGATTTTAGGTAATCTGTAACTTTTTGCAAAGATCTCGTCTTAAAAGCATCCTCCAAAATCTCAGGCAATAAAAACGAGGTGAAAAGAAGATTTTTAGAATCCTCATCCAGATTTTCAAGCTCTACTTTGGATATATCCTCTATACTCTTTTTGCTCTTTTCAAAAACCTGATTTATTCTTGCGTGAGCATATTGAATATAGTAAATCGGATTTGAACTATCCTCTTTTTTCAGCAAATTTACGTCAAATTCCAAATGGGTATCGCTCTTTTTGCTAAGGAACATAAATCTTAAAGCCTCAGCTCCTATCTCTTTTACCACATCGCTCATTAAGATAAAATTTCCGGCTCTCTTGCTCATCTTAAAAGGCTCTCCCCCTTTTAAGAGAGATACCATTTGAGAGAGTATTATTTCCAATTTATTCTCATCATACCCCAAAAATTTAACAGCAGCCTTAACTCTTGCTATATATCCGTGATGATCGGCTCCCCAGATATTTATATACCTGTCATACCCTCTTTGAAATTTATCGTTATGATAAATTATATCTCCGGCAAGATATGTTGGTCTTTTATCTTCCCTTACTATCACTCTGTCTTTCTCATCCCCATATTTTGTGGATTTAAGCCAGATTTTTCCATCTTTTTCATAAACGGCATCGTTTGATTTTAACTTTTCAAAAACTTCATCCCACTTCTCATAGAGAGATTTTTCGCTGACAAAAGAGTCAAATTCAATCAAGACCTCTTTTAAATTGCTCTTTATAAGCTCCATCATCTCATCTTTGCCAAAGAGGCTTAGTTTTTCTATATTTTTTTCATCTTTGAAAATATCTTCACCAAACTCTTTTGCCGCTTTAAAAGCCAAATCGACTATATAATCGCCTCTATAAAACTCATCTGGCCAGGAAACGCTCTCTTTTAAAATATTTTCCCTGCCCGCTAAAAAGATCGATAAACCAAGAAGATAGATTTGATTTCCGGCATCATTTATATAATATTCGGTAGTTATTTTATATCCAAGCCTTCTTCCAATTCTGCATAAAGAATCCCCTATAACCGCGCCTCTTGCATGCCCTATATGAAGGGGGCCTGTTGGATTTGCGCTTACATATTCAAGCAAAATCTTCTCATCATTATTATCGCTGGCAAATTTATCGGGATTTTCCAAAACGAAAGTTGCATATTCGTTTAAAAAATTATCGCTTAATTTAAAATTTAGATAGCCTCTAACAGGCTCTACCTTTTCAAAAATCTCCTCATTTTCAAACTTTTTAGCAAGTTCATCGGCTATAATCATAGGGGATTTTCTCAAAACTTTTGCTAAAGAGAAGGCTATCGGGGTTGCGTAATGACCGAAAGATAGATCTTTTGGTTTCTCTAAAACAAAATCCTCTCCCAAATGTTTCTTTAAAACTTCAGTTACTCTTCTCTTCAATCTTTCTCACCTTAATTAAGCTTTTTTCTCATCCTCTTTCATTTGAGTTGTCTCAGCCTTGCTCTCACTCTTTTCTATCTTCTCTTTGGAAGATGAAACCTCTTCTTCATCCTCTTTCATAGCTTTTTTAAAATTTTTAATTCCGCTTCCAAGACCTTTTGCAAGCTCTGGAATCTTTTTAGCTCCAAAAAGCAACACTACAATAGCCAATATTATAAGCAATTCAGGCATACTGGGCATACCCATAACATTCTCCTTTAATATAATCAAAATATAATAACGGCTTATTATATCAAAAGAATCTAATTGAAAGGTAAAAGAGAGGAAAAATGGGAGAAATTATTAGAGCTTATCCCTCTTTCCAAGTTTGAATGAAATTTTCAAGATCTACAAGAGAGGTTTTAAGTCTTGCCACTTTAGCTGCGCATAGAAGCTCTTTTAAAGCTTTTTGAAAATCATCGTTAATTATTAAAAAGTCATAATTTTTTATCTCTTCTATCTCTAAAAGAGCATTTTTTATTCTATTTTGTATAATCTCTTTTGAATCGGTTGCCCTTTTTGAGAGTCTCTCTTTCAAAACGCTTAAAGAGGGAGTGGTTAAAAAGACAGAAGTTAAAATATTAGAAAACTTTCTCTTTACTATCTTCTGACCTTGCACATCAATATCAAAAACTACAAGCTTTCCCTCTTGTAAAGCCTTTTTAACAGGCTTTAGAGAGGTTCCGTAGTAATTGTCATGCACCTTTGCCCACTCTAAAAACTCGCCCTCTTCTATCTCCTTTTCAAACTGCTCTTTAGATATGAAATGATACTCTCTGCCCTCTTTCTCTCCCTCTCTCATCTCTCTTGTAGTGGTAGAGATAGAAAAATAGACATCATCGCATCTTTTTAGCATCTCGTTTATCAAAGAGCTCTTTCCGGCTCCGCTTGGACCGGAAATTACTAATATTGCGCCTTTCATCATTTTTTGCTTTTAAAACTGATAGTAATATTTATCTCCATATCTTCCAAAACTTTTTTTATAATCTCAACCTTCTCCAAAGCCTCGGAAACGTTTCTTTGAACCTCTTCTTTTAGCTCTTCATCTTCTTTAACGCTCTTTTCTTCCTCTTTCTCTTTTAAAACAGCTTCCTTGGCAGTCTCACTCTCCACAAGGGAACTTAAACTGCTTTGGCTCTCCTTCTCTTCAGATTCATTCAAAGCTTTCAAAAGCATATCTTCGCTCAAAGATGAAAAATCATTTCCAATATCTATATTATCATCTTTTGACTCTTTCTCCTCTTTGGCGCCTTCATCCTCTTCTAAAATCTTTTTAACCTCTTTTATCTCTTCTTTATCTAAAACTCCCTTCTCTTCAACCTCTTCATCCGGTATTAAAACTTCTTCATCCTCTTTTTTAAGCTCATCAGCTATCTCTTTGGATATTTGATTTAAAACATCCTCCTCACTCTCTTGCAGCTCCATTTTCTCAGATTTTTCAAACTCGCTCTTATCTTCCTCTTTTAGATTAAAACTATCTAAAGAGAACTCATCCTCTACAAGCTCTTTTTCGTCTTTTTCCTCTTTTAAAGAGCTATCTTCTTGCATATCCCCTAAATCTAAATCAAATTCATCTTTGTTAAGTTCTTCCTCTTTTAAATTATCCAAATCTTTAATCTCTATCTTTTCCAATTCATCATCCTCTTTATTAGATTTTTCTTCGATCTTCTCGCTCTCTTTTTCGAGATCTTTAAGATCAAAATTAAAATCGTCATCTTCTAAATCTTTTTCAAGCTCTTTATCTAAAAAATTATCTTTTTCATCTTTTTTTTCATTTTCTTTAGATTCATTATGACTTTTTATCTCATCAAAAGAGGATGTTTTAATCAATTCTATAAAATCCGTAGGTAAGAAAGGCTTCTCTAAAACTATATCAACCCCATTAGGAGCGGAAACCCCTTTTGGAGAGATATACCCTAAAAGACCATATTTAAATTTTTCTTTTATTAAATTAATAATATTTTCTTTATAAGAATCGCTATCTATAAAAATATAATCGTATTCATCGCCGCCTACTTCATTTAGATCTTCATTTTCTTCAATTTCTATACCGTTTTTCTCGCAAGTTAGAGAGATAAGCCTTGATACTATTTTATTAGAATTTATAAGAAGAATTTTCATTTTTACTCCATTTAAAAAGCTTGATATTCCAAAGCCCGATTTACGAATTTTATAATAAATTTATTTGATTTTACTTTAACATAAAAGCTTTTATTGCATTATCGTCCTTTTGAAATTAATTTTTTCATTTAGTTTTGATAAATTTTCTTTTACCTATTGCTTAAAACAATCAAAAGTGATAGAATTTCTATATATATTTTCTAATAAAAGGACTTGCAATGGATATAATGAATATGATTTTCTCATCTTTACAATCTAACGTAACAGAAAAAATAGCCTCAAAATTTGGAGCAGATCCAGAAACTCTAAATCAGGTAATAGCATCCCTTACCCCAAAACTTACAGAGGAAGTTAAAAATAAACTAAAAGATCCTAATGTAGATTCAACCCCGATTATCCAAAAAGCAACCGATCCGGAAATTCAGACAATTGCCGAAAAAGCACAAGAGTATGTAGAAAAAGATGATATTGTAGATAAAGGAAACGAGCTTTTAGGATATATAACGGGCTCAAAAGAGAAAAGTAAAGAGATAGCCGCCCAAGTGGCCGATGAAACTGGATTTGATTTTTCTATGATAAAACAGCTGCTTCCAATGGTAGCGCCTATAGTGATGGGAACTCTTGGCAAAACGCTATCTCAAAGCAACGCCGATGTTTCAGATGTTTCAAATGCTGAGAAATCTCTGCTTTCATTTTTGGATTTTGATAATGACGGAAGCATAATAGACGATGTTATAGGGATGGCAGGAAAGTTTTTTAGATCTTAAAAAGGAGGAATAGAAATGGAGGTAATTTTAAGGAAAAAGGAAGGAAGCTCCCCTTTTTCGTTTGTATTTAAAGACGGCGATAAAGTTTTGCTAAAAAGCGAAAATTATAAAGCAAAAAAGAGCGCTTTAAACGGTATAGAATCAGTTAGGAAAAATTCTCAGATAGATTCAAGATATGAACTAAAAACCGCAAAAAACGGTAAATTTTTCTTCAATATAAAAGCTTCAAACGGCCAGATAGTAGCTACAAGCACCTTTTTTAACAGCGAAGAGGAGAGAAAAGAGGCTATAGAGAAAATAAAAAAAGAAGCCCCAAACGCTTCATTAAAAGAGGAGCTGTAAGCTCTTCTTTCTTCTTTAATCTGCTCTTTCAAAAAAAGATAAATTATTATATAATAGTCTTCCTATAAGAAAAGTTTATATAAATTACTAAAGGGGAGTAAATATTTGAAATATGTGATAGATTTTTTGGAAAATAGAGATATAGAAAAAACACTTATATACTCTCAACTAAAATGCTCCAAAGAAGAGGCTGAAATTTTAAGATATCTTACAAAACAGTATGTGGAAGGAAACGAAGAATCAAGCGTAATAGATATATTAAGCGAGCTTTTTTCCGTAAAAGAGTATCAATATTTAGAAAAACTCGTTTTAATAAAAAATCTTTTGGAACTTGGATGGATAATTCAACACTCCCTAACTCAAACCAAAATTTCTGAAACCTCTCTTTTGGAGCTTTTAAATACAAGCGTATCTTTAAGCAGCTCTTTTTTAAATTTATTGGAAAAGGGAAATCTTGAACTCTCTTTGCCAGAAATCTCTCCCTACAGAGATCATTTAGAGTATTTAAAAGATCAATTTGCAAGAATAGATCTATATCAAAAAATAAGCTCTATTAGAAAAAATTATGCAAAGAACTCTTTGAATATAAACAGGTTAAAAAACCGCCTCTCTTCTCTTGAAAAGAGAATTGAAGAAAGGCTTAAAGTAACCAAAATTCCCATAGAAATAGAAAAGCTATTTAAAGAACACAAACTTGATACAAAAGAGAAGATAATATTTTTGGCTCTTTTAAAAGAGGAGTATTCGGGAGAGTTTGAGAATCTAAGAGATATGAACACATTAGTAGAGCTTGTAAGTTTTGACGATTACGAGAAAATAAAAAACAGAGCCCTCTTAGAAGAGGGAAGCAAACTTATAGAAAGCGGACTTATCGATTATGATGAGATGCTAACAGCTTTTGGAGGAGTGTCAAGAAGCTTTTACATAACCGAAGATATCCTATATAAAATCATTCATCCAAACAAAGAGAAGAGAAAAAAGAGAGTTAAACTCGATATGATTATAAAAGAACAGGATATCTTTGAGCTTATAGAGCCCAAAACTTCCTTAGACGATGTCGTTTTAAGCCAGAAAACAAGAGAAGTGTTAAACAATATCCTAAAACAGATGGATAAAAAAGTTCAAAACCTGCTAAAAGAGTGGGGAATCAAAGAGAAAAGAAAATCAATTGACGCAAAACTTATTTTTTACGGCCCTCCGGGAACTGGCAAAACAATGACAGCCGTTAGTTTTGGCAAATCTCTTAAAAAGAAGATTTTAAGTTTTGACTGCTCTAAAATCCTATCCATGTATGTAGGAGAGAGCGAAAAAAATGTAAGAAAGATTTTCGATACCTATTACGATATTAAAGAGAAAACAAAAAGCGAACCGGTTTTGCTCTTAAATGAAGCGGATCAATTTTTAAGCGCAAGATCTACCGGCATTGGAAGCAGCGCCGATAAAATGCATAATCAAATGCAAAATATTTTCTTAGAACAGATAGAGAAATTTGAAGGCATCTTAATAGCCACAACAAATCTTTTGGAAAATATAGACCCAGCCTTTTCAAGAAGATTTGATTATAAAATAGCTTTCGAAAAACCAAACTTCAAAGAGAGAGTAAAACTTTGGCAAAAAATGTTACCAAAAAACGCACAATATGAAGAAAACTTTAACATAGAAACTCTTGCAAAATATGATTTAACCGGAGGGCAGATAAACATCATAATAAAAAATACAGCCCTTAGGGTAGCTGTTAAAGAAAACCCGATTTTTACGACTTCAGACTTCATTTCAATGATTCAAAGAGAAAAGAGCGGAACATTTGGAGAATCAAAATCTTTAGGTTTTATGTAAAAAACTTACTCATACCTTCACCTTCCTCTTAAAGAGAGTGTATCGTTTCGTTACACTCTTTTTCCTTCGAAAAATTACTTTTTGTAATAAATAAAAATTAATTCTTATTTTGATATAGTTATTTATCGCTATTATTAGGCTTAAATTTTCAAAACATTTTGTTATATAAGGATTGCACATGAGTCATATGATGGTCGCTCATCCATATTTTGGGGTTTTTCTGTTTCTAATCGTAACAGTTATCGCTTTTACGGCTACAACCGTATTGTCAAGATATGTAAGCCGAAAGCTTGCAAGACTCGATACGGAGAAACTGAAACTAACCATTTACGAATGTGGCCCGGAGGTTACAAAACAGCCAAACAAAATTTCAGCTCAGTTTTATCTTTTTGCCCTCCTATTTATTCTATTTGATGTTGAAATAATTTTTATGTTTCCATGGGCAATAGATTTTAAAATCTTGGGATGGTTTGGTTTTGCCGAGATGATTCTGTTTATTTTGCTACTTGCTATCGGATTTATTTATGCATGGAAGAAAGGAGCTTTAGAATGGCACAGCATCAAGTAAGATATCTTCAAGAAGGCGGTTTGCCGGTGGTATTAACAACCGCCGACAAGATTTTGCAATGGGGAAGAAGCAACTCCCTTTGGGCGCTTACATACGGATTAGCGTGCTGCGCCATTGAGATGATGGCATCGGGAGCCAGCAGATACGATTTTGACAGGTTCGGAACTATCTTTAGAGCAAGCCCAAGACAGGCCGATTTGATGATAGTAGCCGGAACTCTTACAAAAAAACATGCCGAATTTATAAGAAGATTATATGATCA
>Ga0256832_1001896_pt1 | contig 14240 bp, 14 predicted proteins | sample 134614metaG_FD_190534 | JGI IMG/M metagenome (GOLD analysis project Ga0256832, IMG submission 190534) | Hydrothermal vent microbial communities from Lau Basin, Pacific Ocean - 134-614 | ecosystem: Environmental > Aquatic > Marine > Hydrothermal vents | place: Pacific Ocean: Lau Basin | collected...
CCACTGTGTTGATATCTGCCCATCAGACATCATGCACATTGACCCAACATACCGTCGTGCATACAACATTGAACCGAACATGTGCTGGGAATGTTATTCCTGTGTTAAAGCTTGCCCACACCACGCAATTGACGTACGTGGTTATGCGGACTTCGCACCATTAGGTCACTCTGTTCGTGTTATCCGTGATGAAGAAAAAGGTGTTATTGCATGGCGTATTAAGTCACGCAATGGTGAACTTGATCTGAATCTTCTGGCGCCTATTACCACTAAACCTTGGGGTCAGCATATTCCTCAGCTTGCTAATCAGCCTGCACCTTCTCAGGAAATGAGAAACAGTCAGTTGTTATTTAACGAGCCTAAGTACATTCGTCTCGATGATGGTGATATCCATACGTTAGAATCGAATGGTTTAGAAATGAAAGAAGGGGTTTACTACTAATGGGCTACAAAACAATTATAGAAGATAATATCGATATTCTAGTTGCAGGTGCCGGCCTTGGTGGTACAGGCGCAGCTTTCGAAGCACGTTACTGGGGTAAAGATAAGAAGATTGTTATTGCTGAAAAAGCAAATATCAACCGTTCTGGTGCTGTTGCACAGGGTTTATATGCAATCAACTGTTACATGGGTACTCGTTTCGGCGAGAACAATCCTGAAGATCACGTTCGTTATGCTCGTATCGACTTAATGGGTATGGTTCGTGAAGACCTGTTATTTGATATGGCTCGTCACGTTGACTCAGCGGTTCACCAGTTTGAAGAATGGGGTATGCCGATTATGCGTAACCCTAAGACTGGTTCCTACCTGCGTGAAGGTCGCTGGCAGATTATGATTCACGGTGAATCATACAAGCCATTAGTAGCGGAAGCGGCTAAGAAGTCTGCTGACAAGGTATATAACCGTATCTGTGTTACTCACCTGCTAATGGATGAATCTAAAGAAAACCGTGTTGCGGGTGCCGTTGGTTTCAACGTCCGTACTGGTGACTACCACGTATTCAAATCCAAAACTGTTGTTGTTGGTGCTGGTGGTGCGTCTAACATCTTTAAGCCACGTTCAGTGGGTGAAGGTGCAGGTCGTGTATGGTATGCTCCATGGTCATCTGGTTCAGCTTACGGTCTGATGATCGGTGCTGGCGCGAAAATGACTCAGATGGAAAATCGTATCGTACTGGCTCGTTTCAAAGATGGTTACGGTCCTGTAGGTGCTTACTTCCTGCATCTTAAAACTTATACTCAGAACTGTGATGGCGAAGAGTACGAGTCAAAATGGTTCCCAGCCCTGGAAAAAATGGTTGGTAAAGCCTATCTGGATACAGAAGCGTCACACGTTTCTCACCGACCCATTCCTACCTGTCTGCGTAACCACGCATTCATTAATGAGGTAGCTTCTGGTAAGGGTCCAATTCACATGGTTACCATGGAAGCATTCCAGGATCCTCATCTTGAAGAGATTGGCTGGCACAACTTCCTGGGTATGACTGTTGGTCAGGCTGTACTTTGGGCTGCAACGGATGTTAATCCTAAGCACGAAAACCCAGAGCTGACTACATCTGAGCCTTATGTTATGGGTTCTCACGCTACCGGTTGTGGTGCATGGTGTTCAGGCCCTGAAGATATTTCTCCAGATGAGTACTTCTGGGGTTATAACCGTATGACGACTGTTGAAGGTCTGTTCGGTGCGGGTGATGCTGTTGGTGGTACTCCACATGCATTCTCTTCAGGTTCATTTACTGAAGGTCGTCTGGCTGCTAAAGCAGCATGTCAATACATTGACGATGGCAAGGCACAGGGTATTCGTGTTTCTGATGAGCAGATCAATCGCCGTAAGGAAGAGATCTACAAGCCTATGGAACACTACAAGATTTACCGCAATGAGATTGTTGCCGGTACAGTTAACCCTAACTACATTAACCCACGTCAGGGTCTTGACCGCTTACAGAAGCTGATGGACGAATATGCGGGTGGTGTAACTGTTAACTACATGACTAACGAGAAACTTTTACATATCGGTCTGAAGAAAATGAAGACCCTTGAAGAGGATCTTGATAAGATAGCCGCTGAAAATATCCACGAACTACTGCGTGCGTGGGAATTGAAGCATCGTCTTCTGACTTCTGAGTCTGTTATGCATCATACCTTGTTCCGTAAGGAAACTCGCTGGCCTGGTTATTACTACCGTGGTGATGCGATGAAGCTTGATGATGACAACTGGCATGTACTGACAGTTTCACATCGTGATCCTAAAACTGGTGAATACACTATGGAGAAAGCGCCATTGTATCACCTGGTTGGAGATATTGAAGATAAGGCATTAGCCGAATTGAAAAAATCTAAGGAATCAAAAGCCTAAGTAGTAAAAGTTGCCTGACAGAAATTCTATTGGATTTCAGTCAGGCTTTAAAGAGGGCCAGCTTAATGTTGGCCTTTTTTTATTGGTATTAAATAAAGAGTGACAGATGAATATTATTAACCTGACAGATGAAGAGCTTTTGAAACTCGGGATCCCCTGGTGGGAAGACCTGATTAAATATTCTAATAAAGGCCAGTATGGAAAGTTTATCAGGAACTTTTCTTATGACTTGTTATTGGGCCTGAATGAAGTAGAAGTTGGTAATCAGTTTGCCAAAAGTGAACTGACACGTAGTCTTTCTCCAGATTATGATTTCCTCGGTTTTATTCGTCGTGGCGAGCACGTTACTTTTCTATTTAGAGTGCGCAGTACCAAGAAAGAAGGAGAATGGCTCGGCAGAATGGTGGTTGGCTATGAAAGAGGTGAGCCAAAAATCTTTGCAGCATCCATTTTTTAAATATTATGAAAGAAACTATACAAAACGAAAAATACGTTGAACTTAAATACCAGGTTATTGATGAAAAAACCGGTGACGTACTTACTGAGGTAGAATTTCCCCTTGGTTATGTGCATGGTGTTAATAAAGTCTTATCTACTCCGGTCGCTTCTGAATTAGAGGGTAAATCGGTCGGTGATATTATTGAAGTGCCTATAGACGGTCATTTATTATACGGTGAGCGAGATGAATCATTAGTGTTTACCGATCTCCTTGAAAACGTACCGGAAGAGTATCATGAAGTCGGTACAACCATTATTATGGAAAATGAGAAAGGCGATACCAAAAACTTTATTGTGACCAGAATGGACGATAAAACAATAACGGTTGACGGGAACAATCCACTTTGTGGTCGAAATGTTATTTTCAGACTGGAAATTTTACTGGTTCGTGATGCAACCGATGAAGAAGTTGCAGCGGGTGGAAAGATTGAAAATGGACCGGATATCGATGGAAGTCTTACTGTTCCTTTATAGCTCATATAATGGCTAAGCTTATATAGTACAGTTATAGTTAAACAGTGTGTTTTTCTGGCTGTATAGCTATATTTAAGTGTAAAAGAATCGGTAGATTGAGTTTATTTGGAAGAGGTATTGCTTTGGCTGAATAGCCAGGTTGGATAATAAGTTAAGCTGTTCTGGCCTTTGGTCAGAACAGCTTACTCAAGGTCTTATGGACGCTTTGGAGTCTGATATGGGACTTCTTTCTGGAAGGGTTCCCAGATAGTTTCATATCCAACAAAACCTTTTTCATTAGGTTCTTTCTGACGAGTAGTCAAAAAGCGAGAATGACCTTCAGGTACCTTAGGTCTAGTATTGCTTGCTTCACTCATAAATCACCTTTTAGTTTGCTTTAGCCCACATAAGCTCATACATATTAGGTTGTATAAGTTTGTATGAGTATGCTAATTTTCAATGTGTAGGATATAATACATGTGATTGCACCCAATTGTCAAAGTAAAAATACACAACTTTTTAATTTTTTTGGTTTATGCTTTCTTAAAATAAGTTATGATACTCAGCAAAATTTTATAGGGTCGAAAGCGGCTGCTTATTCATATTAATTTACATAAATCTGACTCAATTATGCGTAAGCAGCTGCATTTACAGGTACCTTGTCTGTTATGTCGTAATCCTTACCATTGAATCATAAGAGAAGCAAAATGGAACTCAAACTAGATATTGAAAAATTCGATGAAATCCAGCAGGTATTTATCAGGGAAATTACTGAAACCATTCATACCAAGCTTGTGGAAGCAGGCCTGGAAGGCCTGACATTAGAAAATACTACGGCGCATATCGCCTTCAGCATGGCCAGTATTATTGACGATACCTCAAATATTGAGATAGACGGCATACATGCCAAACCTTATTTAACGTTTAAAGATGACGACGATAATCTTATCCATTGTGGTGAAAATTCATACACCTATGAATATGTAACGGACAATTTGAAAAGAATGTACGAATCTTAAATAAAATGCAGTTAACCGTGACAGTCTGTAGAGGCTGTATTTCCGGGGACGCTCAAGTACCTCCATGTATCGGTTTAGAACTTTTCAAAACTTGTTTTGTAAAAAGTTCTTATCCAGGTGATTACGAAAACATCCATGTTTTCATAAACCCCGTAAACACAGCCTCTACAGACTGTCACTCTACGGTGTTCTGCATTATGGTGAATCCTTACAATGAGGTTTGTCTGTTACACCGACTGGACTCAACTGCCTGAGAGTGCCAATGTACTCTTTAAAAAAGGGGCGGGAGAAAATATGTCTTTTTCCCGCCCCTGGTTTGAGAACCTGGCGGCAACAACGCTTGAAAAAGATCAGTCAATATTACTGGCCTGTGTAGCTGAACAGGATAACATACTGGCCATCCTGCCCCTGATACAGCAGAGTGATGGTAACTGGCAATCACTCTCACATCCATACAGTTCCCTTTATAGCCTGCTGCTGGCTGAGGACGACTCTGAGCTAAAAATACGAACCTGCCTGGCCAGAGGATTAAGTCAACTGTCATGGCGTTCTTTAAGTCTCAAGCCATTTGACGAGAATGATGACAGAATTACGGGCTTACAACTGGCTCTGGAAGCCCAGGGAATGTCCTGTTTTAGCGGCTTTCGTTTTTTTAACTGGAGTTATGCTGTACAGGGAAAAAACTTTGCACAGTATATGGCTGAACGTCCCGGCAGAGTACGCAGTACGATAGCCCGAAAGCAACGTAAGCTTGAACGTGAACATGGGTTTGAAATAAGGCTTTTTATCGATCAGGATATTGAGCAGGCAATAGCGGATTATCATACCGTCTATAAGGCCAGCTGGAAAGCCCATGAACAATATGTTGCTCTGCTGGAAGGGCTGGTGAAACAATTTGCCAGACAGGGCTGGTTAAGGCTGGCGGTACTCTATATTAAAAACCAGCCTGCTGCGGCACAGCTTTGGTTTGTGGTTCATGGGAAAGCCAGTATTTTCAGGTTAGCCTATGATGAAGCCTGGAAACAGTATTCACCCGGCTCAATTCTTACCCGGTTCCTGATGGAATATGTGATTGATACGGATAAGGTTGATGAAATTGACTTTCTGACAGGCAATGAACGTTACAAGCAGGACTGGATGTCACAACGCAGGGGGCGTTTTGAACTGGTCTGTGGAAATAATAATCCTGATGATAAGAGCCGTTCAGTGATTGATAAATTGAAGGGTTTGCTGAAAGCATTGTCTTAAAAACATACATAACCTAAAATAAGCACTCCAAAATTAAGGGCTGGTGAAGAACATTTATAAATAATGTAAAAATACCGGTAAAAAAAGACACAGATATGAGCACAAAACTGATACAAAAACAGCTTTTTAAAGGTTCTCAGGAGTTTGAACTCGTTGATGATGCTGTAAATGTTCGAATTAAAACACCTTTTAAAGAAGAAAGTTTCAGTGTAATACTGTCCATACTGGATCCTGAGTATATTATTAATGGTTCGAAACTGGAATTTCACAGCCGGGTAAACGGCAGTATCCTGTTGTCATTTCATTTAAACAAGCCGAACGAAATGGCTTTCAATGCTTTTATTGCGCTGTTAAAACAACGGGCAGAAAGTGAATACGATACCTTTATCGGCGTGAAGCAGGCATCTGCTGCTAAAGTACTGAACGGGAATGTATCAGAAGAGCCGCCTGAGTTTGAAGACTCTGAACAGGAGCGCCTTAAAAATCTTGCAGAGAACTATAATGCAAAAATGATTGATGAGTCCATTCAGATGCTGGAGCAATATGTTGGAGGAGAAGAGATTACACCTTTAATTGAGGCACTGAAGGTTTTTAATGATGATCCATGGAATGAATCCAGCCAGAAACAGCTGCTCAGGTCTTTTCATCAGCTGGGTGCTGCCCAGGGGGCTGTTTTAACTTATGCGCCTTATTTAATCACCCTGATGTCTAATAACCCGTTTCAGCATGAATAAATGTTCTGAAATATAGGTTAATGAGCGTAATAAAAAAACAGTTAATAGATCTTTTAGATGATTTAAACCGGATATAAATAATGGACCAAGAACTTTTAGAAAAACATGAAGCCCTTGTTGTGGACATGGGAAATGCATACCTGGACAATATGGCCTTAGAACTGGGCAAGAAATACCAGAACCAGGATCATCAGATATACCCGACTTTAACGGATGTTCAGTTTAAGGAATTAAAAGCAAAGCACAATGTCACCGATCTGGAGCTGGCAGATGTGTATGCAGAGTTTTTAAGATTAAAGCCAACCAGCCATCTTAAAAACATACTGGATGCGTTTCATGCTTCAGGCGGTAATGTAGATATTGAACCCAGATATGATGAAAGTACCCAAAGGCTGGATATCACGATACATTATGTCATTAAGGATAATACCCTGGATACCATCGAAGGACTGTCGCCCATAGAAGATATTCTGGTAAAAATGAATGCAATGATGCAGATAGACTCTGTATTGTCTGGTTCAGATCCAGATATGATGCCTCAGTTTTAATTAATTGAGTTAAAGAAACTAATACCAGAAGCTAATCTTAGAAAGAAAACCAGAATGAGTTCATCAAATTCAGAAAAAAGTTGTTATTTTTGCACCGTTGTTAATGGTGAAGCCGATCCTTTTATATACGAAAATCAGTCCTTTATCAGTATTTTTGATACCAATCCGGTCAATCCCGGCCATGCACTGGTGATACCCAAAAGACATGTTGCTTCGATTTTTAGCTTAAATCAGACTGAGCATGATGACTATTTTGAAGCACTATACAGTGTCAGAAAGGTTATTGAAGCAACGGATATGAAAGCACTCTACGAGGAAATGCTTAACAGGGACTATCTTAAAGGTCGTCCCAAAAACCATATTGAAACAGTCCTGAAACTTCCATTTCTGGGTAATCAGCCCGATGCCTATACTTTAGGGAATAATGACGGGAGAGAAGCCGGTCGGAGTATTGATCACTTACATATTATTATAATACCCCGTTATAAAGGCGATGTCCCCAATCCAGGTGGAGGTATTCGTAATATTATTCCTGAGCGGGCTCAATACAAACGGCTGTAATTTCCATATCAGAGGCAGTAGATTTTCATTTATTGCCTGTAATTTACTTGCCCTGTAGAATGGTGCTGATTGCGTTTACAGTAAAACTTTATAATATTTAAATCACCAGGAGTCCTTAAAACGATGCGAAAATATATCTTTGTTTATCTGGGAGGAAAATTTCCAGAAAGCCCTGCAGAAAGCCAGCAACATTTTCAGAAATACCAGGAATGGCTTCAATCTCTGGGTGATGCTGTAATTAATCCGGCCATACCGTTTAAGGACACGCATACTATTCATTCTGATGGCAGAGCCGAACCCGGTACCATGTCAAACATTTCCGGATTGAGCATTATTCAGTTTAACTCCATGCAGGAAGCCCTGAAAACAGCACAGTCATGTCCTTTTCTGGAAATTAACGGTACTCTGGAAGTATCCGAAATGGTCGAAGTAGCCTCCGATCTGGACTCTGCCAATAGCAGAACAATCAATTAACAGCCACTGAGCATCTGGCTTATCTTTTTCGTGGTTTGGCCCGGCTGGTGGCCTGGGCCTGAAGCGGATCATCTGGCCAGTAGTGTTTTTTATACTTGCCGCGTAATTCTTTTTTAACCTCGTTATAAGTATTCTTCCAGAAACTGGCCAGATCCCGGGTGACCTGTATGGGGCGTGAAGCCGGGGATAGCAGATGCAGTAATAGCGGGAAACAGCCTTTTAAAATAGCCGGTGTTTGCTGTAGGCCAAATAATTCCTGCAGGCGGACGGGCAGTATGGGGCTTTGTGGATCGCTGTAATCAATGCGTATATTAGAACCGCTGGGTACCTGAATTTTTTCCGGAGCCAGTTGATCCAGTAACTGCATTTCTTCCCAGCTGATCAGGCTGCAGAAGATATTATACAGATCCAGTTTTTGTAATTGCTTAAGACTGGTTTCGTTACTTAAGTGCGGTTGCAGCCAGTCCTGAAGATGGTTAATTAAATACTCATCCGATAAATCCGGCAGTTTAATGTGTTTTAAAACAGACTGACATGCAGCATCTGACTGTTTCCGGGTATTAATAAATTCGACTCGCCGTTTTAAATTCAACGCCGCTGGTGACCAGGGCAGACATTTTAGTCCCATACTTTTAACAGCTTCAAATAAAACGGGAAAAGCCTGTTCCGGTTTGATGTGCTCTGCGGCCTGTTTTTCCAGCAGCAGCTGATCCAGATAATAAGCGGTCAGTGCTTCCACTTTTTGCTGCTCACTGTTCCAGGACAGGCTGTTCTGTCTGCGGATCTGTTCTGCAAAAAAATATTCAATATGGGCTTTATCAATGGCTGCAGCAAGAAATATACGGGCTTCTTTCTGCCGGCCATAAGAGTGGGCATTTAAAGAGGCAACGGCCAGGTAAGGCTGACTGGATAGAGGATTCGGTTCATTAAAACTGGCGCCATTACCATTGGCCAGTAAGTAACGTTGTTCCCTGATGTTGTTATTACGCCGTTGGGCAATACGATCAGGATAGGCAAAGGCGGTCAGAACTGCGGTAAATTCTGTTTGAGTAATATTATCCAGTGATTCTTTATCGGTATTTTGCCTAACAAACTTATTGAGTTTTCTGTGAATATCATTTGCTGTTCTTAATATCTGTTTTGCTATGGTCTTATTGACGGCTCCGTTTATTATTACTGATTGTTCAGAGAGTGACTGCAGCAAACTGATACGAAAGGCTATATCATGATTAGCTTCTGTACTGGCGTTATAGGGAATAATGTCTTTTTCACTGAGTAATGCTGCCAGCAGACAGGCGTTTTCAGTGGGATTAAAGGCATCTGAATAATATTTTTGTGTGGTGAGCACCATGTGTGCCAGACGTGGGTGCAGACCCAGGCTGAGAATATTTTTACCATGTCGGGTAATATGATAGTTTTCATCAATGGCCTGCAGGTGCCGTAATAAATCTCTGGCCTGAGCAATATGCCCCTCAGAAGGCAGGTCCAGCCAGACCAGTTCACTCATTTCTGTGACACCCCATTGAGCCAGCTCCAGCAGCAGCGGTGCCAGGTCGGAGTGGAGAATTTCGGGTGTTTCATGCCGGGGTCGCTTTTTATGCTGAGCTTCTGTCCACAGACGATAACAGATCCCCGGTCCCAGTCGGCCGGCACGACCGCTGCGTTGTTCTGCGGTATCCTGGGCAATTTTCTGCGTATGCAGTCCGCTCATACCGGAGTCTGGATTAAACTGTGCCTGGCGCTGTAAACCTGAATCAATTACTACATTAATACCCTCAATAGTCAGACTGGTCTGAGCAATATTGGTGGCCAGAACAATTTTTCTTTTGCCTTTTGGCGGCGGGCTAATGGCCTGATCCTGCTGGCTCTTATTCAGGTCACCATATAAAGGAGCAAGAATAATCGTTTTGTCTCCCATTAAGTATTCAGCTAAAGCCTGTGACAGACGTTTAATTTCACCGGTACCCGGTAAAAAAATCAGGATATTGCCGGTGTGTTCAGACAGGGCATTTAAGGTTTGCTGGTAAAGACTGTTGATCAGGTTTCTGTGATCAATATCCGGCAAATGAGTCTTACGATAAACAATATCGACCGGAAAACTGCGTCCCTCACTGTTTAAAGTGGGAGCCTGAAAGCTATCGTTATTGAGTTTGTCCGATAATAGCTGAGTATTCAGAGTGGCGGACATGACCAGTATTTTTAATGAATCGTTCAGGATCTCCTGACTCTGCAGACAAAAGGCCAGGGACAGATCGGCATGCAGGCTGCGTTCATGAAACTCATCAAAAATGACCAGACCCACACCGGCCAGTTCCGGATTGCTCTGAAGTTTACGGGTTAATATACCTTCGGTCACCACCAGTATGCGGGTTTTACTACTGGCCTGAATGTCCTGACGGATCTGATAGCCGACGGTTTCACCTGTCTGTTCACCCAACAGTTCAGCCATGCGGGCAGCGGCACTACGGGCAGCCAGTCGCCGGGGTTCGAGAATAATAATCTGCCGATCTTTCAGCCAGGGCTGATCCAGAAGTGCCAGGGGAACGATGGTTGTTTTACCGGCACCCGGAGGTGCCTGCAGGATCAGACGATTATGGTTCTGTAAGTGATTTTTTAAATCATTAAGAATAGAATGGACAGGATAATGTTGCATACTAGGATTATTATGTTTCACTATCCTGTACTAACGGTACAAATGCTACGTTTAAGATGTTTTTTGTGGTTATTTCATTTTGCTCATCCCTGGAAACAAGAAGCAGTTCCTGTACTTCATAGGGCAGACCTACGGGAATAACCATGTTACTTCCGGGTTTTAGCTGTTCAATAAGTGCGGGTGGAATGTATGGGGCTGCTGCCGTAACGATAATAGCATCATAAGGCGCCTGTTCCGGCCAGCCATCATAGCCATTGCCGGTACGTATATGAATATTATTATAATGCAGCTGCTTTAAACGCTGTTCAGCGGTTACAGCCAGGGCAGGGATAACTTCCATTGAATAAACACTATCCGCCAGCTGAGCCAGTATCGCCGTCTGGTAACCGGAGCCTGTGCCGATTTCCAGTACCTTGTCGGTGGGTTCAAGTGCCAGTAAATCCGTCATTAATGCCACAATAAAAGGCTGTGAAATGGTTTGACCATGCCCTATGGACAGGGGACTGTCAGCATAAGCAAGAATTTTTTCTTCAGCAGGTACAAACTGCTCACGGGGTATTTTTGCCATTGCGGCCAGAACTCTGCTGCTAAGCTGATGTTTGCCGGTATAACGGCTGGTCTGAACAACATTCCGTTCAATATCAGCAAGCATTTTTTTGCTGGCTTCAGTCATGATGTTCCCTGTCTCCAGGATGAAAGATAGAGAACCTGTTCGCTGCTTAACTGATCAATCTGTATATTCATTGCGGACAGTTTCATTTCAGCAATGCTCTGATCAATTTCTGTGGGTACATTATGTACACCATGACTCAATTTTCCAGCCTGTTTAACCAGATAAACAGCAGACAGGGCCTGGTTAGCAAAACTCATATCCATAACGGCAGATGGATGACCTTCTGCCGCAGCCAGATTTACCAGACGTCCTTCTGCCAGCAGACATATAGTTCTGCCGTCGGTCAGGGTATATTGCTGAACCGATGGTCGGGGCTGATGTATTTTTATGCTCATGGCCTGCAAAGCTGGAATATTGATTTCGACATTAAAATGACCTGAATTGGCCAGGATGCAGCCGTCTTTCATAATTTCCAGATGAGCCTTATCCAGTACATTTTTGTCACCGCTTGCCGTTACAATAAAGTCCGATTGTGCGGCAGCTTCTGATAGCGGCATTACCCGGTAGCCATCCATACTGGCTTCTAATGCCCGCAGGGGATTAACTTCTGTAACTATGACATGAGCACCGTGACCTTTGGCACGCATGGCAATACCCCGGCCGCACCAGCCATAACCCACTACGGTAAAAGTCTTGCCTGCCAGCAGAATATTGGTGGCACGAATTATACCATCAAGCGTGCTTTGTCCGGTGCCGTAACGATTATCAAATAAATGTTTGGTCATGGCATCATTGACTGCAATAACCGGGAACTTTAAAGCATCTTCATTGGCCATGGCTTTTAAGCGAATGACCCCGGTGGTGGTCTCTTCTGTACCACCAATCATATCAGGCAGCAGATCAGGGCGGGTTTTATGGATTTCACTGACCAGATCGGCGCCGTCATCCATGGTCAGTACGGGCCGGTGATCCAGGGCGGCATTAATATGCTGATAATATATCTCACTGGATTCACCGCAAATAGCATAAACCGGGATCTGGTAGCGCTCAACCAGGGCTGCAGCTACATCATCCTGAGTGCTGAGCGGGTTGCTGGCACACAGTACCAGATCGGCTCCGGCGGCTTTTAACACCCGGGCCAGATTGGCGGTTTCAGTGGTAATATGCAGACAGCCGCTGAGTCGAATGCCTTCCAGTGGCCGCTCATCGGATAAACGTTTTAAGAGCTGCTGCAACACAGGCATTTCCTGCCAGGCCCACTCAATACGCTGCTGTCCGGCTTCCGCTAATAAGGGATCTCTGATATCACAGTTAGTCGTATTCATATTGCTGAATGCTCCTTATTAACCCGATTTATTTTAGCAAGCAGTGCATCAGGATCAAACGGGGATTCAGTATCTATATTTATAACATAAGGCTGCTCATTGCCCTGCAGCGGCTTCCAGTTAAGCAGTTGCTGTTCCAGTATGGATTGGTCGGCATCAGAAACATCGTTTATCCGCTGGCTGATGCGTTGACGCAGGGTATCAGGCCGGGCGGTAAAATGCAGAACAACAAAGGGGACACTTTTCTTCCGGGCCAGCTGATAAAATAACTGGCGCTGTTCAAAGTGTAAAAATGCTGCATCAATAATGACAGGGTAACCAGACGTTAAGATTAAGTCAGCCTGATCAGAAAGATATTGATAGGTCTGTCGGGACGCTTCAGGAGAATAAATACCGGCATTAAATGGCTTATGGCTATGGGATTCCTGGCTTTGCTTAAACAGGCGTTTCCGCTCTACATCGGAGCGCAGTCGAATAGCAGATAAACCGGCAACCAGGGGGCTGGTCAGAGTGCTTTTTCCTGAGGCTGACATACCGCAGGTAATAATTAACATGGGGCTGCCGGGCTGCACAAAAGTATGGGCCAGTTTTAAATAATCATAACAGCTCTGAATAGCACTGTCGTACTCCGCAGATTTATCAGGCATCTGTGAGGCCCCAATAGCGGCGACTTTAGCACGGACCATGGCACGATAAACCAGGTAAAACTTTAATACCTGTAGAGCCTTATAATCACCGGATATCTCCAGGTAGTGATTAAGAAAATGCCAGGCAAAAGTGTGCTGCTGACGGTATTGCAGATCCATAATCAGAAAGGCAATGTCACTGGCTGTGTCAGTCCAGCGCAGCTCAGGGGCAAATTCAATACAGTCAAAGGCGATTGGTGTATTATCAATAACCACAATATTGGCCGTATGCAGATCACCATGGCATTCACGAATAAAACCCGCTTCTTTACGTTGTACAAAAACAGGCTTTAAATGTTCATAGGAAGCCTGGCTCCATTGCCTGAGTTCTTCAATTGTATCGAGCTGTTTATGCTCATTGACCAGTTCCTGCAGCAGAGTGAAGTTGTCCCGTACAGGTTTGTAAACAACTTCGGGCTCACCATAATCAGATTCTGTATCGGCAATATCAGTCTGTTGGTGAAAACCGGCAATGGTTTCTGCCAGGCTGGCAATATGACGGAGCTGTATCTGTCCTGTATTGAGCAGTTTATCCATCTGCATGTTTGTGGGAAACTGCAACATTTTAACTGCGTATTCAATAACAGGGCCGCTGTCGGAAAATACGGCCTGTTGCTCCGGGCCAGTTATGGCTACGACCTCCAGATAAAGAGCAGGGGCCAGGCGGGAATTAAGGCGTATTTCTTCCTGACAGTAAAAATGACGTTTTTCGAGACTGGAAAAATCCAGGAAACCCAGATTAACTGGCTTTTTTATTTTATAGGCATAGGTACCGGTCAGGAGTACCCAGGAAATATGGGTTTCTACCAATTCGATAGTTTCTACTGCATGAGAAAAGGCATTGGGATGCAATAGAGAAAGAATGTATTCAGGTAGTGTTTTATTACTCATCGATTGTTCAACAGTTGCATATAAATAGCGCTGATAAATAAGAGTGTATCAGAATTTGACGGCAATATTTAATTTTGTCAGAATCCATCTATGAAACTCTCTACAATATTCTATATAAAAAACAGCAAAACTATTTTTTTACTGATCCTGTTCTCTCTGTGGTTAATCGGCTGTAATCAGTA
>Ga0256832_1001897_pt1 | contig 14231 bp, 14 predicted proteins | sample 134614metaG_FD_190534 | JGI IMG/M metagenome (GOLD analysis project Ga0256832, IMG submission 190534) | Hydrothermal vent microbial communities from Lau Basin, Pacific Ocean - 134-614 | ecosystem: Environmental > Aquatic > Marine > Hydrothermal vents | place: Pacific Ocean: Lau Basin | collected...
CGGGCAGTTCACCATGCTCTCGCTCCCCGGCATCGGCGAGGTCCCCATCTCGGTGAGCGGCGATCCGGCCGAGCCCGGGGTGCTGATGCAGACCATCCGTGCCGTGGGCTGCGTCACCAAACACCTCACCGCGCTGGAGCCGGGCGAGACCGTGGGTGTGCGCGGCCCCTATGGCGCGGGCTGGCCGCTCGAAACCTCCCGGGGCATGGATCTCTTGCTGGTCGCCGGGGGGCTCGGCCTGGCACCGCTGCGCCCGGCGCTCTATCACGCGCTCGCCCACCGCGAGGACTACGGCGCCGTGGCCCTGTGCTACGGGGCCCGCAGCCCCGCCGACCGGCTCTACGTGGATGAGCTGGAGGCCTGGGCTGCGCGCGACGACCTGCACCTGGGCGTCACCGTCGATCATGCCGGCCCGGACTGGACGGGCGAGGTCGGCGTCGTCACCCGACTGCTACCACGCACGCCCTGCCGCCCGCAGCACACCGTCGCCCTCGTCTGCGGCCCTGAGATCATGATGCGCTTCACCGCCCGCGAGCTGGAAGACCTGGGCGTGCCGTTCCAACGCATCCACCTGTCCATGGAGCGCAATATGCAATGCGGCATCGGCCTGTGCGGTCACTGCCAGTGGGGCCCGTTTCTCATCTGCCGCGACGGGCCGGTGTTCGCCTGGGAACGGATCAGGCCGTACTTCGGGGTGCGGGGGTTGTGAGGCTAGGCAACGTTATCCATTGCGATACGGACGTCGGCGGATTCCCTCCAGGGCGGATTTTAACTGGCCTCTTCGGCGCACTTAGCGCCCAAAGACCTCATCCAGGGTGGTCGCTGCCACGACACGGTCGGCCCACTGGAAGAGCTGGTCGGCGTCGGCCTCCTCAAGGCGCTGCAGGGCCGCTGGCGGCAGCGGGCCGAATTTGAGTTCCAGCTGGCGCTTGAGGAGCGCGCGGCTGGCCTCCTGGCGCCCTTCTTCGCGCCCTTCTTCTTTCCAGCGTTTGGTCCACTCTTCAATGCGTTCGGCCAGCATGCGATCCACCTCCTGCAGGTCCTGCGTCTCGGGTAATTGTACGCCTTTCAGACGCGCCTCCAGCACCTGGCGTAGCCACACGGTGAGGCTGTCGCGCAGGCTCGCTTGTCCGGGGGCTCGCAGCCACACCGCCAGTGCATGCACCATTCGGCGCAGGTCCTCGGGCTCGCGGCTGGCCTCCAGCCGAAACACCGCCGCGGCCAGATTGCGGCTCTCCGGATCGGCCGACTCAGCCAGACGCACCTCTTCCAGCAAACGAAACCCGAATCGGGGCACGTACGCTCCCAGCCCACCGGGGATCTCGTGGATCAGGTCCTCGATCCGGGTCGGGTAGCCCCAACGCCGCTCGCCGTTGTACAGCACCACCGGAAACACCGGTGGCAGCCGTCCGTCGGGCAGCACTTGCTTGGCGTCTATCAGATCTTGATAGAGCAGACACAGGTATCCCAGTACCCGCACCGGCATGTCCTGCCGGGGAACGGACTGAAACTCGATCAGGATATAGATGTAGACCCACTCCCCGCCCCAACGCACCCGCCAGATGATGTCGCTTTCGCGCGAGCGCAGATCGTCGGTGACGTAGCTGCCGTCGACCCGCTCCAGCGTGTCCAGGTCCAGGTGCCGCACCCACTCCTCGTCCACGAAGCCGGTGAGCAGGTCGCGCACCAGCTCGGGGTGGGAGAATAGGCGCTTGTAGCCGGCGTCGTATTGGGGCATGGCACAAGGATATGGGCTGAGGTCTCACGGTGCATCGCCATGGCGGCCAGGATTTCTTCGGCGGTGGCTTTGGTATGCGCGCCGAGCACCTGATGTGATTCTTCCTACCGATAGGTATTCGTCGCAAGCCTGGGCTGCAGCCTCTTGAATTTTCACTAATATGCAACCACCATGGCAGCATCCCGGAAGGAGGTCCCTAGTATGCCTTCCCTCACACTCAAGAACGTCCCCGACGATCTATACGAACGGCTCAAGGCCGCGGCCCAGGCCCATCACCGTTCCATCAACAGCGAGCTGATTCACTGTCTGGAAATGGTCCTGAAACCGCGTCCCATCTCCCCCGGGGAACGGCTGGAGCGGCTGCGTCGGATACGCCCGGATATCCCACCTTCTGCCGTATCGTCCGAGGCGATCCGGCAGGCCATCGACGAAGGCCGGCCGTGATCGTCGCCGACACCAACCTCATCGCCTATCTGGTGATGCCGTCCCCCTATACCGAAGCTGCGGAACGGCTGCTGGTTCGGGAACCGGATTGGGTTGCGCCCACCCTCTGGCGCAGTGAGTTCCGCAATGTGCTCGCACTCTATCTACGCTAGGGGCCGGTCCGTTTCGAACAGGCGTTGGCGATCCAGGCCGAGATGGAGTCGCTGTTTCAGGGCAGGGAGTACGAGGTCGCCTCCCTGGATGTGCTTTCGCTGGTCAAGCAGAGCGCGTGCTCGGCCTATGATTGCGAGTTCGTGGCGCTCGCCAAGGGGTTGGGCGTCCGGCCGATGACCATGGATCGCAAACTGGTGTCTTGCTTCCCCGATACAGCGACGCTTCTGTCCGACCTCAAGCCGTAGCCTCAGCGGTGAGGGAAAGGCGTGTCCATGAGGTACGGTGCGAGCAGGCGAGCACCAGCGAACCGTCGTCCAGGTGTCGGAGTCGTACCCTGGTGTCGTTCGAGCACGAAAGTCGCAGGGGACACCGAATGTTGTATTTGCTGCTGCTGGGGACGAGCTTGATCGATTCCTGGCACGCGATCGATTTGGTGTCTGCTGCAGGATCCCACGGGCCGGAAGGGGAGGAGAGGTGAAGGTCGCGGTCTGGAAGTTCGCCTCGTGCGACGGGTGTCAGCTGATGCTGCTCGATTGTGAGCGGGAACTCCTGACGCTGGGCGAGGTGGTGGAGTTTGCGCACTTCCCGGAGGCGAGCAGCGCACGGGTGGAGGGGCCGTACGATCTGTCCATCGTGGAGGGGTCGATCACGACGGCGCACGATGCCGAACAGATTCAGCGCGTGCGGCGAGAATCGAGGTTTCTCGTCGCCATCGGCGCCTGTGCGACGGCCGGCGGGATTCAGGCGCTGCGCAATTTCCGCGACGTGCAGGGGTTCCTCGAGGCGGTCTATGCCGAGCCGGCCTATATCGATACGCTGGCGGCCTCGGCGCCCATCTCCGAACACGTCTCGGTGGATCTGGAGCTGCGCGGCTGTCCGATCGCGCGCGAGCCGCTGCTGGAGACGATCCGGGCTGCGCTCCGGGGCTGTCTGCCTCGGTTGGCGACCGACAGTGTCTGCATGGAGTGTAAGCGGCGAGGGACGGTGTGCGTGATGGTCGCCCACGGAACGCCTTGCCTCGGCCCGGTGACGCATGTGGGCTGCGGTGCCCTGTGTCCCTCGGTGGGCCGGGGCTGCTACGGCTGCTTCGGGCCGAAGGAGACCGTCAACGTGGCGGCGCTGGAAGGGCACCTGGAGGCCGCGCCGGAGGCGATCCGGCGCTTGTTCCTGAATTTCAATGCGGGGGCGCCCGCCTTTGCGCAGGCGGCGAGGGATGAAGCGAAGCATCGAGGTTGATCTACTGAGCCGTGTGGAGGGCACGGGTGCGCTGACCATCCGCGGGCAGGCGGGGCATGTCGAGGAGGTGACGCTCCGCATCATGGAGCCGCCGCGCTTCTTCGAGGCCCTGCTCCAGGGTCGTGGTTGGGAGGAGGCGCCGGACATCACCGCGCGGATCTGCGGGTTGTGCCCGGTGGCCTACCAGATGAGCGCCTGCCACGCCATGGAGGCCCTTGCGGGCGTCGAGATCCCGGCCGCCATCGCGGCATTGCGCCGGTTGCTTTACTGCGGCGAGTGGATCGCGAGCCACTGTGCCCACATGTTCCTGCTGCATCTGCCAGACTTCCTCGGCTACCCGGATCTGATCGCCATGGCCCGGGAGCACGGGGAGCTGGCGCGCCGGGGGCTGCGCATGAAGCAGATCGGCAACGCGATGATGCGGGCCATCGGCGGCCGCGAGGTGCACCCGGTGAACGTACGCCTGGGCGGTTTCTATCGGGCACCGGAACGCGAGGCGGTGCAGGCGATGGTGCCGGACCTCGAGTGGGGCTTGCAGGCGGCGCAGGAGACGGTGGAAGACTTCGCGCGCCTGGAGTACCAGGACATGGAGCGCGACTACGAGTTCGTGTCCCTGCGAGAGCCGGAGCGGTACCCCATCCTCGGCGGGCGGATCGTGTCCAGCGGCGGGCTGGACTGTGCGGTGTACGAGTTCGAGGACCGGTTCGAGGAGCGGCAGGTGCCGTATTCCACTGCCCTGCACAGCGTGCTGCGCGGCCGTGGCCACTATCTCTGCGGGCCCCTGGCCCGGATCAACCTGAACTTCGATCGTCTCGGGCCGGCGGCACTGGAAGTCGCCACCCGGGCGGGCTTCACGGTCCCCTGCACCAACCCCTTCAGGGCGCTGCTGGCGCGCGCCATCGAGGTGGTGCAGGCCTTCGACGAGGCCGTGGCCCTGGTCCGCGACTACGTGCCTCCAGAGCCGGCTCATGTACCGATGGAGCCCCGCCAAGGGCGGGGCTGCGGTGCCACCGAGGCCCCGCGTGGGCTTCTGTACCACCGCTACGACGTGGCCGCGAACGGCCTCATCGAGGAGGCGAGGATCGTGCCGCCCACTTCGCAGAATCAGGGCTCCATGGAGGACGATCTGCGCGTGCTGGCCCCACGGCTGCTGGAGATGGACGACGAGGCGGCACGCCGGCAGGCCGAGTGGGCGATCCGCAACCACGATCCCTGCATCTCTTGCGCCACGCACTTTCTCGATCTGCGTATCGAGCGAGCGTGAGCGGGGCATTGCGTGTGGTCGGTGTGGGCCACCCCGGCGGCGGGGACGACGCCGTGGGGCTGGCCGTGGTCGACAGCCTGCGGACCGCAGGTGGGCTGCCGCCGGCGGTCACGCTTCATGCAGTCACCGATCCCGCCGACCTGCCGCCGTTGTTCGAAGGGGCCCGGGCCGTGATCGTCGTGGATGCAGTACAGGGGAATGGTGTCCCGGGCGAGCTGACGGTGCTGGAGGGATTTCCGCGGGCCCGGGCGAGGAGGCGAACCGTGGCGACCCATGGGCTCGGCCTGGAGGAGGCGATAGCCCTGGGGCGTACCCTGTGGGCGGACAGCTCCAGCCCCTTGCTGCGTTTGGTGGGCATCGAGATCGGCGCGGGAGCGCACCGTGGCATGGGGCTCTCGGCACCCGTGGCCGCGGCGGTGGAACCGGCCGCAGCGCAGGTGTGCGCCTTGCTCGAGGCCTTGGGCGGTGCCTCGTAGCGCCGGCTGCGATCGGGAACCCGCTCAGTTCCCTTCGGGGAGCTCACGCAGCGTGGCCAAGGCCTCGTCCAGGCGTGTGGCTGTGACGACCTCCAGGCCTTGCACGGGCCGGCGCGGCGCATTGGCACCGGGCACCAGGGCGGTGCGGAAGCCGTGCTTGGCCGCTTCGGCCAGCCGCTCCTGGCCCGCCGGCACCGGTCGGACCTCTCCGGACAGGCCGACCTCGCCGAATGCCACCAGCCCCTGGGGCAGGGGGCGGTTGCGCAGACTGGACCACACGGCCAAGAGCTGAGGCAGGTCGGCGGCGGTCTCGGTGATGCGCACGCCGCCGACTACGTTGAGGAAGACGTCTTGATCGTGGGTGGGGATCCCGCCGTGACGGTGCAAGACCGCAAGCAGCATGCTCAGCCGGTTGGTCTCCAGACCCACGGCCACGCGGCGCGGATTGCCCAGATGGGTCTCGTCCACCAGGGCCTGGATCTCCACCAGGAGCTGGCGTGTGCCTTCGCGGGTGACCGTGACCACGCTACCCGGCACCGGCGTGCCGCGCCCGCTGAGGAAGATGGCCGAGGGGTTGCCTACCCCGCGCAGACCCGTCTCCAGCATGGCGAACACGCCGAGCTCGTTGACCGCGCCGAAACGGTTCTTCACGGCACGCAGCAGCCGATAGCGGCCGCCCGTGTCGCCCTCGAAATACAGCACCGTGTCGACCATGTGCTCCAGGACGCGGGGACCGGCCAGTGCCCCCTCCTTGGTCACGTGCCCCACCAGGAACAGCGCCGTGTGGTGCGTCTTGGCATGGCGCACCAGCTGCGCGGCGCATTCGCGCACCTGGGATACCGAGCCCGGGGCCGACTGCAGGGCCTCGGTGTAGAGGGTCTGGATGGAGTCGATGACGGCGATGCGCGGCCGGGATGCGGCCAGTGTGGCGAGGATGGTCTCCACCCGGGTCTCGGGCAGGAGCTTCAGGGCCTCCAGCGGCAGACCCAGGCGACGCGCCCGCATGGCGGTCTGGGCCGGAGACTCTTCGCCGCTCACGTAGAGGCCGCTATCACCTGCGCGCGCCAGCATTTGCAGGAGGAGGGTGGACTTGCCCACGCCGGGATCGCCACCCAGGAGCACCACGGCCCCGGGCACGATCCCCCCGCCCAGGACGCGGTCCAACTCCTTCAACCCGCTGGGGCTGCGCGTGTCCTGCTCGCTGGCCACCGTCGCCAGCAGCACGGGCTGGGAGGCCTGCACGCCGGTCCAGCTCCCACGTGCGGGGCCGGCCGGCGGCGTGCTCTCTTCGAGCGTGTTCCAGGCGCCGCAGTCCGGGCAGCGCCCGGCCCACTTCGCTTGCACGGCCCCGCAGGCCGTGCACTGGTAGCGCGAACCGGTGCGGGCCATCAGTCCCCGTGTTCCCGCTTGGGTCTGCGCTGGATGCGCGGGCGGATGCGCACGGTCTTCACCGCCTTGGACGTGGCTTGGATCACCTCGATGGGATAACCGTTGATCATCAGGCTGGTGCCCGGGCTGGGGATGAACTCCATGTGCTCCAGGATCAGGCCATTGATGGTGCGGGGTCCCGCTTCGGGGAGCTCCCAGCCCAGGCGCCGATTGAGCTCGCGCACATGGACGCTGCCGTCGACGATGTAGCTGCCGTCGTCCTGCGGCACGATGTCGCGGCTGTAGGTGCCCGGGTCGGTGGTGAACTCGCCGACGATCTCCTCGAGCAGGTCCTCCAGGGTCACCAGCCCGAGGATATCGCCGTACTCGTCCACCACCAGGGCGACGCGTCGCCGCTCACGGCGGAAATTGGCCAGGGTCTGCAGCAGCGAGGTGCCCTCCGGGATGAACAGCGGCGGGCGGATGGCCTGTTCCAGCGCCTCGGGGGTCAGCTCGTCTTCGACGAGCAGGGGGATGAGCTTGCGCAAGTGCACGAAGCCCAGGATGTTGTCCAGGCTTCCACGCCACACCGGCAAGCGCGTGTACATGCTGTTGCGCAGTTCCTCGACGATGTCGTCCCAGTCGTCCTCCAGGTCGATGCCGACGATCTCGTTGCGCGGCACCATGATGTCCTCCACCGTGCGCCGGTCCAGGTCCAGCAGCCCCAGCAGCATTTCCCGGTGGGATTCGGGCAGAGGCCCGGTGGACTCGCGCATCAGGGTGCGCAGTTCGTCCCGGCTCAGGTCCATGGCACCGGGATGCTCCGCCGGCACGCGCAGTGCCTTGAGCAGCAGCTGGGCGGCCCCGTTGACCAACCAGACCAGGGGGGCGGCCAGCTTGAGCAGAGGCGTGAACACATAGGCGGCGGGGTAGGCCAGCCGCTCGGAGTGCACCGCGGCGAAGGTCTTGGGGGTGACCTCGGCGAACAGCAGCAGGGCCAGGGTCAACAGGCCGGTGGCGAAGGCGACCCCCGTATTGCCGAACAGGCGATAACCGAGATACGTGGCGAGCTGGGTGATGAGGATGTTGACGAAGTTGTTGCCCAGCAGGATCAGTGTGATCAGCCGGTCCGGGTGCGCCAGCAGGCGTTGCGCGCGCACCGCACCCGGGTGCCCCTGCTGCGCGAGGTGGCGCAGGCGGTAGCGGTTCAGCGCGATCAGCGCCGTCTCGGAACCCGAGAAGAAGGCTGACAGCGCGAACAGGACCAGCAGCAGGAGGAATAGCGTGGTGAGGGAGGGCTCTTGCAATGCAGGTCAATCCGGAAGGAGGAATTCGAGGACGAACTTGGTGCCCAGGTAGGCGAGCAGCAGCACGGCGAAGCCGACCATGGTGAGCCGGATCGCCTTGCGCCCCCGCCAGCCGAAGCGCCACCGCCCCCACAGCAGGGTCGAGAACACCAGCCATGCGGCGATGGAGAGCACCGTCTTGTGGACCAGGTGCTGGGCGAACAGGTCGTCCACGTAGAGGAAACCCGTGGCCAGGGAGAGGGTCAACAGGACGACGCCGGCGGTGATGAGCTGGAACAGGAACTGTTCCATCTCCTGCAGCGGAGGCAGGGTGCGGACGAAGCCGCCGGGTCGATGGTTGTGCAAGTGCTGGTCCTGCACGGCCAGCAGCAGGGCCTGCAGCGCGGAGAAGGTCAGCACGCTGTAGGCGAGCAGCGAGACGAGGATGTGGACCTGGATGCCCGGCTGGGTGAGTGGCACTGGCTGCGTGCGGGCCGGGGCGAACGCCGCCAGCAGCACTGCCACCGCCGCCAGCGGCAGCAGGGCGACCGCCAGCGGCTCCAGCCGGCGGTGCAGGGTGCTGGCCCCCAGGAGACCGGCCACCAGCCATAGAATCAGCGACATGACGTTGAAGAACTCCAGATTGAGCCCATCGGCCAGGAACGTGTGGCGGTAGAGGACCCAGGTGTGCAGTCCCCACGCCGCCATCCACGGGGTCATGAGCGCCGCCTTGCCCGGGGGCGGTGCACCGCGGATCCGCTGCCGCGTGCAGTACAGGCTCACGCCTGCGGCGGCGAGGTAGAGGAGCGCGGCGCTCAGGCTCAGGAGGGTGTCCATGGGATCCCGGTGACCGAATGAGTCACGAGCCCCGAGACGTACGGATGGACCGGACGCCTCGGGCTATGCCTGGCGAGGCTTTGCCGTCTCTGCAGGTGGAGGCGGCCGCAGGGCAGGGGCAGCGGGGCGGGATGCGCAGGGGATCCGTCATGGCTTGGACAGGCTCCGGGAGACTGGGCACGTTCCGCCGAAACGGCGCGGGGCGTGAGCCCGTTGGCAATTCCGGGCGGACACCTCATGGTAGCATCGAGCCCCTCACCTGCGAACCAAGGAGTGAGGGCCCAGCGTGCGACTGGAAGTCCTGGGATGCAGCGGTGGCATTGGCCGTGGGCTGCGCACCACTTCGCTGGCCATCGACGACGACATCCTCATCGACTGTGGCACCGGGATCGGCGATCTGCCCGTGGAGCGGCTGAGGGAGATCCGTCGGGTCTTTCTGACGCACGCGCATCTGGACCATGTGGCGGGATTGCCGCTGCTGGCCGATACCGTCTTCGACACGCTCAAGAGCCGCCCGCTGGCGGTGCACTGTGAGGATCACACCCACCAGGTCCTGCGCGAGCACATCTTCAACTGGCGTATCTGGCCGGACTTCTTTGTGCTCCCGCGGGGTCAGGAGCCGGCCCTGCACCACGTGCCTTTTCACCCGGGCGACGTGTGGGAGGACGGGGAGCGCCGCGTCGAGGCCATCCGTATGGAGCACACCGTGCCCGCCATGGGCTATTTCATCTCCAACGGCCGCTCGGCCATCGCGTTCACGGGCGACACCACCCGCACCGAACGCTTCTGGCAGGTCCTGAACGCGAGGCCGCGTCTGGACGTGCTGATCATCGAGTGTGCCTTCGGCAACGAAGACATCGAAGTGTGCCGGCTCGCCAAGCACTACTGTCCCACCATTCTGGCCGAGGAACTGGAACGTCTCGAACACGATCCTCTCATCTGCATCACCCATCTCAAGCCCGGTTGCGAGCAGGCGATCTTCGAGCAGGTCGAACGTGCGATCGGTGGCCGGCGCCTGCTGCGCCTGCGTGGCGGCGAGCACTTCGACCTGTAGGGCCCGCCCGGCGGTATATACTGCACGGGGTCTCTGGCAACGGAACCTACCCGGCACCCGCCGATCCGATGCAGTATCGGCCAGGCGGCCGTACCGTTTCTCATGCTTGGGAAACCGAATTCAACCGACCGATAGTGAAGCGATGTTCGAGAATCTGACCGACCGCCTCTCCGGCACCATCCGTAAGCTGCGTGGCCAGGCCAGGCTGACCGAGGACAACATCCGGGACACGTTGCGTGAAGTCCGCATGGCCCTGCTCGAGGCGGACGTCGCACTGCCGGTGGTCAAGGAGGTCATCGATGCCGTGCGCACCCGGGCCCTTGGCGAGGAGGTGCTCAAGAGCCTGACGCCAGGCCAGGTGCTGGTCAAGATCGTCCACGATGAACTGATCCGCATCATGGGCGAGCAGGCCGAGCCACTCAACCTCAGGACGCAGCCTCCGGCGGTGATCCTGCTGGCGGGTCTGCAGGGCGCCGGCAAGACCACCACGGCGGCGAAGCTCGCCAAGTGGCTTCAGGAACGCGAGCGCAAGACGGTCATGCTCGCCAGTGTGGACGTATATCGGCCGGCCGCCATCCAGCAGCTGGAGCGCCTGGCCGCGGAAGTGGGCGCGACGTTCTTTCCCGCGGATACGGCGCGGGATCCGGTCGCCATCGCCGAGGCGGCGGTGCAGGAGGCCCGACGCAGGTTGATGGACGTGCTCGTCCTGGATACGGCCGGGCGTCTGCATGTGGACGGCGAGATGATGGACGAGGTCCGCCGCCTGCACCAGGCCGTGCGGCCCGTGGAGACCCTGTTCGTCGTGGACAGCATGACGGGGCAGGATGCGGCCACCTCCGCACGGGCCTTCGGCGAGGCCCTGCCCCTGACCGGGGTGGTGCTCACCAAGGCCGACGGCGATGCACGCGGCGGAGCGGCGCTGTCGGTGCGCATGGTCACGGGCAGACCCATCAAGTTCCTCGGCGTGGGCGAGAAGATGGACGGCCTGGAGCCCTTCCATCCCGACCGCATCGTCTCGCGCATCCTGGGCATGGGCGACGTGCTCAGCCTGGTGGAGGAGGTGCAGCGCAAGGTCGATCACAAGGAGGCCGAACGGCTCACCCGCAAGCTCAAGAAGGGCAAGGGTTTCGACATGGAGGACCTGCGCTCCCAGATGGAGCAGATGCTCAACATGGGCGGGATGGCCAGCCTGCTGGACAAGCTCCCGGGCGTGACCAATCTCCCCAAGGCCGTCAAGGACCAGGTCGACGACCGCCAGATCCGCCGCACCATCGCCATCATCAATTCCATGACCCCCAAGGAGCGGCGGTATCCCGCCATCATCAAGGGCTCGCGCAAGCGCCGCATCGCCGCCGGCTCTGGCACCCAGATCCAGGATGTCAACCGACTGCTCAAGCAGCACGCGCAGATGCAGAAGATGATGAAGAAGATGTCCAAGAAGGGCGCCATGGCCAAGATGATGCGCGGCATGAAGGGCGGGCTGCCGCCGGGCATGCCGTTCTGAAGGCTACCGCTTGCGGGTTTACGGCCCGGGGGCGCGTATAATCAAGGTTTCCGGGCCGAGTGCGTGGTGCCCGGAACCGGGCTACCGCTCTCGTGAGGTGTCCCATGCGTTGTCTGGAATGTGGCGCGCAGCTCGAGCGCATCGACAACGAGCACCTGCTCTCGTGCAGTGGATTGACCGTTCAGGAATACGCCCTGCGCCACCACCTGCCCCTGGATCTGATCCTGCACCCGGACCAGCTCGACGTGTCCCCCGACGCCGAGCGTTGGCCGGCACCGGCCTTTCGCGAGGCCCCGCCGGATGTCCGTGCCGTCCTCTGCGGCCTGTGGTTGGCCGGGCGTCTCGCCCACGAGGACGGTTTCCTCGTGGTGCGCGGTGAGATCCGCCGCCTGGACCTGCTGTTGTGGGCCCAGGCACGTCTGGAAGACTGCGGGTTCCGTTATCTGCAGACGTATCACTACGGCAGTGACAGCCATCGGGTGGTGGCGCGCAACACGCTGCAGGTGCCTCGGCGTCACTGCGACCCGTTTCCCCTCACGCTTGCCGAGGATCCGGAGCGGTTCCTGGACATCGTGGCCGTCTTTCTGGCCTTCGCCGGCGAGTGGCACGCGGACTACCTGTTCCTCCCCGCACGGGACCCGGCACTGGGCCGGGCCCTGCGTCAACGGCTGGACCAGGAGTTCGGCGTACGCTTCGTGGAGCTGGAAGAGGGCTGGCTGGACGACGGACTGCTGCTGCGAGCCCTGAGCCCGGACCACACCTGGCGCCTGCTCAACCTGCTCGACGCCCGGCTCGAGGCCATGCCCGGTGTGCTCGAGCAATTCGCGCCGGAAGGGCCGGAGGCCACCATCACCAAGGTGTTCGAGTTCGATTCGGCGCATTTCATCACGGACCACCCGGGCAAGTGCGTGAATCTGCACGGCGGGCGCTACGCCCTGCACGTGCGTGTGACCGACCGTATTCAGCCGGCCACAGGCTTCGTCATGGACTATGGTGATCTGAAGGCGCTGGTGCAGCGCCGGGTCATCGGCCGGTTGGACCACGAGAATCTCAACTACGTGGACGCGGGGCTCGCCTGGCGCTCCAGTACGGAGTTGCTGGCCACTTGGATCTGGGAGCAACTCATCGACTACCTCCCCGGGCTGGCGGAACTGGTGATTCACGAGACGGCCAGCTCCTACTGCCGCTACGTGGGGCCGGACCTGGAGACCTATCGGCGTGAAGGCCGCTCCGCCCTCCTGCAGACGTTCACCCATCCCGAGCTGGGCCGTTCGCGCTGGCGGGCGCGGTTGCGGGAACAGGAGCCGCTCCTCCGGGTCGTCGGCGAGGATTGAGGATTCACGCCGGCGGGGTGAGGCCGCGCATCGTACCGCTGTCCTATCTGCGTGACCCCATGACGGCGTATGCTGCCGTGGGGGGGCTGCCTTGGCCCATGCTCTTGGAGAGCGGAGGTGCCGTCCACGGGGGCCGCTACGACGTGTTGGTGGCGGATCCGGTGTGCACCCTGATCACCCGGGATGGTGTGACCGAAGTCTGGCTGGCCGAGGACCGCCGGTGGCGATCGCGGGCCGATCCGCTGGTGTTGCTGCGCCGTGTCCTGGGGCCGTGCAGGGCCGGTCCTGCACCTTTCGCCGGAGGGGCGGTCGGCTGGTTCGGCTACGAGCTGGGGCGGCGTTTCGAGATGCTGCCGGCGAGCGGGCAGCGACCTTCCGGGATGCCGGAGCTGGCCGTTGGCATCTACCGCTGGGCCGTGGTCACCGATCACCGAAAACGGGAGAGCCGGATGGTCGTACAGCCGGGGGCCCCGCGAAGCTGGCGGCAGGTCCTCGAGCGCCTCGGCGGCCTTGCGCGCGCGCCGTCGGCAGCGCCCTTCCAGCCCCGTGGTCGGCTGCGAACCAGCCTCGACCGATGTGCGTATGCCCGGGCCTTCGAGCGTGTGGCCCGCTACATTCGCGACGGCGACTGTTACCAGGTCAACCTGGCCATGGGGTTCGAGACCGCCGTCCGTGGCGATCCTGTGACGGCCTATGCCTGGCTGCGACGGCGCAGTCCCGCGCCCTACGGAGCGCTGCTGAGCGTGCCTTGGGGCACCGTGCTCAGCAACTCACCCGAGGGCTTTCTTCGAGTGCGGGGTCGTCGGGTGGAGACGCGGCCCATCAAGGGCACACGCCCGCGGGGCGTCGACCCTGCAGACGACCGAGGGCAGCGCCGGGCCCTGCGTGAGAGCATCAAGGATCGGGCCGAGAACGTGATGATCGTGGATCTGCTGCGCAACGACCTGGGCCGTAGCTGCCGGCCCGGAAGCATCCACGTGCCCGAGCTGTGCGCCCTGGAGAGCTACGCCAACGTCCATCACCTGGTGAGCACGGTGCGGGGGGAGCTGGCGCCGGAGCGCGACGCGCTGGACCTGTTGCGCGGCTGCTTTCCTGGCGGCTCCATCACGGGAGCCCCCAAGCGCCGGGCCATGCAGATCATTGCGCAGCTGGAACCCTGGGAGCGGGGTGTCTACTGCGGGGCCGTGGGTTGGTTGGGCTTCGATGGGAGCATGGAACTCAGCCTCGCCATCCGCACGGCGCTCCACCAGGGAACGGCGCTGGAAGGCAGGCTGCGTTTCTGGGCCGGTGGCGGGCTGGTGGCCGATTCGGTCCTCGACCAGGAGTATCAGGAATGTCTGGACAAGGCCCGTGTCATGATGGAGCTGGCAGGGCAGACGCCAGCGGCGGATACGGCGCGCTGAGCGGCTGCCGTCCAGACGCTGGCGCGGGGCCACCGGAGAGCCCTACGCCGGCTCGTTGTAGCCGTCCGGAGATCTCTCTCACCGCGCAGGGATCCCTGTCCGGTGGATCGCCGTCGCTCCAGGAGCTCCGCGAA
>Ga0256832_1001898_pt1 | contig 14231 bp, 10 predicted proteins | sample 134614metaG_FD_190534 | JGI IMG/M metagenome (GOLD analysis project Ga0256832, IMG submission 190534) | Hydrothermal vent microbial communities from Lau Basin, Pacific Ocean - 134-614 | ecosystem: Environmental > Aquatic > Marine > Hydrothermal vents | place: Pacific Ocean: Lau Basin | collected...
AGCTGATTTGGGTAGCTTTTTTTACAAACACTTGAAGCTTGATCTGAATCACTCAGATCAGAGACGCTAAATGACTTCATGGTCTGCTTGGTCTCATCTATCTAAGTACAACTAAAATGGCTAACATTACTTATTAGGAATGTGCTGGAATTTTTGCTCTATTTTTATCATAAATTTCCTGATAGTGTGCTTTGTAAATATCGCCCATTACATCAAAAGAAAAATGCTTTTTGGCGTATTGCATCGCAGTTGCTCCCATTTTTTCTCTCAACTCTAATGAATCTATCAGTAGCTCTGTAAATTTTTCTAACTCTTCTTCGGTATTTCCCACATAACCTGTTTTTTCGTGCTGTACTACTTCATCATTACCAGGAATATTGGTCACAACAGCAGGAATACCTGCAACTTGGGCCTCTAATAAAGCCAGTGATAAACCTTCGTATAGTGATGTTTGGAGAAAAATATCCAAGCTAGAGACTTCTTTTAGTGCATCTTCACGACTTAATAAACCTGTTACTTTAACTCCTGCATCATGTAGATTTTTAACGTCATTATCTTCGCCACCACCAATCCAGATAAATTCGACATCACTACGTTTAGCATTAATTGATTTAGCGATACTCGAAAATACCCACGGTGCTTTTTGTTCTGATATGCGTCCTAATACACCAATTTTTACTTTCTCATTTTTTTGCGAGTAGTCTTTAGGAATTATTTGATCGACATCAATACCATTACTAATTCTTAGTAGTCTTTGTGTATTTCCAAAGGTTATTTCTTTTAAGATAATATCGTATTCTTTCTTAGAGCAGGCCACGATAGTGCCGCCAAGCCAATACCCTATCAACTCCAGAATTTTATATATCTGACGCTTTGTAAATTGCTGGATCAAAGGATAATGGATAGCATGCGAGGTATATAACAAAGTATGATTTTTTCTCAGAAGAAAACCTGCCGCACGAGCTAAAAAACCACTTTTAGATGAGTGTGTATGAATCACATCGGGAGATATTCTTTTTAAGTGCTTATAAAGACCAATAAGGGCTTTTATGTCCATCACAGGATCAATCGCTCGGCTCATTTGCACGTGAATTAAATTAACACGAGGATCAAACATTTCACGCCAGTTTTCAGGTGTTTCTTCACGAATGGAGTGTAATACCGTTACTTTGTAACCTGCCTCGACTAGCTTATTTGACATATCTATAACCCAGATAAATACGCCATGTCCCATTGGTTCTATTACATGAGCTATATGCATCGTCTCCTCCCATTCTTATCGATTGTCAACAATGACGTCACAAACCGTGATATTTTCATTGAAATTTAAAGTGTGTAAGCCCTTTAAGCGTTTGTCCCACTCAGGAAAAATACGACTGACTACGTTTTCTGAATAATTTGTTTTTGTTAATTCCGTAATTTCACAAAGATTTAAACCTGCACCATATGAAGCCGCGCAGTTTTGTGAAGGTCTGTATAATTTTCCTTTATGAGTAAACAACTTACCTGCTGGTCGTGCAGTAGCTGCATCAGAAATAATAGGATTTAAAGGATGTGCTTGCCAGTTATCACTCAAGGGATTATCAGCGTAAAACAAGCATAAATCTTCAGTACTTGAGGATTTTTCATCATCAGCAACACAAGCAAATAACCACCAAATACCATCATATTCAAACAGGGTTGAATCATAGGCATAAATATGTCTTATGAGTGTTTTTTCAAACTCCCACTGATAAGGAAATGCTGTTGCTTTATAAAGCTCTACACACTGTTTATCACCAGACTCTGGAATGAGATAAAACTCATCTTCATACTCAAAAATAAAGGGATAAGATAAGTGATAAGGCTTTTCTAGAATCTTTTTAGGCGTGCTATGAGTACCATCATCATATAATTCCATACAACATAAATGCCCAAGATCACGCTCAAATATCAACTCTTCAAAGAAAATATAATTTTTATTATCATAGCTAATAACAAATGGATCAGCCCAAAATCTATCTTCTGGTGGCTGTAACATTTTAAAAGAAGCAATATCTAAATTAGGGTTTGATGAATTATCAGGCTTGTTTCTACCATAAATCAAAGACCACTGTTCTTTTGCCCTGTATTTATGATCCATTTTTTTACTTATGCGCTTTATGGATTGCCATAAAAGACTAGTTGAGTCTTTCTTTGATAAATTATCTTTCAACTCTTTTCTATGGGTGAATCCTAAAGAATCTGGTATACCTTTTTCTCTAAGTTGATTAAGGTAATGAGGGATAAAATAAGATGTTTTATGCAAGCAGCGCTCAGCAGTACGACATATTGATGCCATATCAACGCTACTATTAGACTGGTATAAGGTAATATTTGGGGTGTTGCTTAGTGTCTCTATTTGTAGACCAATTGTCACAACATCATTTTCAGAGATAAAATCATTTACTGCTGTCAGTTGAGACTTTATTTTTACATTATCACCAATAAAAATAGACCAAACTCCTAGTTTTGGCTGAACTAATAAATCATCAGGTAGTAATTCTTCTGTAAAGTTAAGTACAAAATCTATATCAGTAAGATCAATAGATGCAGAGCTAGATAGATCAACAGGCTCTATATTAGGAACCAATCCATCTATATTTTTTTCTTCAAAGAAGTGCGGTTGACAGTGATATAAATATCGCTCTATATGATGCAAAAATTGAACAGCAAGAGGGCGCTTACTTGCTAAAGAATGATGTTTTAATAAGCTAGAAAGACTCACTCCTTCTATGTTAAGAACGTTTTTCAGTACTTCGTATTGCCATGAATAAATAGAGTTATCCCGTGCAATCACTGCAATATTGTATTTTTCAGCCTGAGTTGTCATATTTTTATTATTATTTTTTAGTAACTGCTACTGGGTAGTTACATTTTGTTTCTTGGCAATGATTTATTTAAAGCCCCTCATTATATGACTTAATGCTTTGCCTGACTGCTTATTTCTGACAGAATGTTTTAACTAACGGCTTGTTTCTGACAAAAGGAAGCTCCCGACATATCAAAAAGTTTTTTCATCTGCTGTCCTGAGTTATAAGGCGTTATTACTTTAATATTATTTTTCTCTAATGTTTTTATTGCATTAGCTAATTTCATTACCTGTTGCTTATTTTTTATATTATTCATAACCCATTTTTTTGAAAATCTTACATATTTTGGCTTAATAAAGCTTAATAGTGCTTTTGTATGGTGATCTATCTCAAAATTATCAACACCTATAGCACAATCGAGACGCTCTAAAACTTGCTTTAAGTTTTCAATATTTTTCTCTTTATCAGCAAATCCTTCTGCTAAGGATAAGAGAAAAGTACATCCAGTTGCATTATTAGCTAATCGAAGCAAGCCAGTTTTAAGCCAATTAACTAACATACTGTCTTTTAGTGAAGATTCTGTCAAAGGTATTAATAACTCCATATTTTTCGATTTACCTTGTCTTAAACGCTGGAATAAAAGAACAAGCATTAGCTGATCCCAAAATATATCATGGTATTTTTTAGGTAATTTACTTGATATTTTCTTATGTTCTAGCTCTGATACATTCAAATCGACCATGTATTGTCTGCCTGAATTATTTTTCTTATTTAAGTATTCTAGCTGAGAGAGATTAAGTGATACTTCTCTTCTTTCTAAAACGTGTTTCAATAAAGCATTAAAATGCTTAGGTCGCTTAGTTTTGTATACTTCTTTACTTATTCGTCGTTGATTCAAATCTTTTTGTACCCGATTTTTTGCCCTATTAGCGGTATTTTCTTTCACTATAATAGGATCGGTCACCTTGCTAGTGTTAGATGACACAGATGAGTCGCCATCCCAAGGAGAAGAAGGCTTTTCATTTATAGACATATCAGCAGAATCATCAACCCCTAACGCTTTTACCTTTTTTAAAGGAAGTCTATTACTTGAGCCTAACCGCCTTACCCAAAGTTGATAACAACGAGTACCACAAAATACGGTTGGTATCAGGCGAATACTGGCACGAAAATCCTTACCTTTTAATGGATGTAAGGTAACAATTAATGCAGATGCCTTTATATTTCGCTCATCATACTGACGTACAAAATCAAAAAATACAGCTCTTTCATCCTCAAGAATTAAATCGGAAACTGCTGTTAGCTTTAAACTATGCAACGAACCATGTGAAAATAAATTAAGGTAGGTTTCATTAGCATAGAGGTGCATGTCATCCATTATATAAGCGACAGCCTCAGAGCTAGAATCAACTAACCAATGACAACGTTGCTCCGAAACACGTAGTAATGACTTACAACTACGAAATTCTGATTTCAAATAGGCGTATTGAGTTAAAAATTTCAGAGCAAGATTAGATGTTGAGCCAGCTGGACTATAGTGCAAATTACAAACCTGCACACCTTTATAACCTGCTTTAGAGACCAAAGCGGATTGGGGCTTCTCATCATTTAATGAAATTAAAATAGCTTCAGAGGCATTTTTTCTCATCAACTCTGCTAAGCCTTCAAGTGATAAACCACTCTCTTTAAAAAGAAAAACCATACTTAATTTCTTATTAAGCAGAGCCTTTTTCACCTTTACAACATCATTATCGATTAAATCAATTTTGATATTTTCTGGGTATTTGCTTAACGTCTGTACAAGCGCTGGATAGCGCCCTATTTGACCTCTTATAACAAGACAATGTAATTTTTGTTGATTCATGCCCCCAAAGTAAATGATCACAAGAGATTGTTCATCTTCTGTGCAGATTACTGTTGCAACTTAGGTGACTAGAGGCAAATTACTAAGAAAAATAGCAAATTATAATCAATTAATTTTATAAAAATTATACTTCTTTATTTTAAATTTTCTACCGAGCAAGAGCTTACGCATCAGCACTTTAATGTACAACATCTCTTTCCAAATACTATTTTTATAACAATTAAGCTCTCTTTATCGGAATTTATCCCTATACTTATCGCGATGGACTCACCAAAGATAAATCTTATACTTTAAAGTACACCAAGCTATTTTCAACACGATGTCCTCAAAATAATCATTTCTTTTATTTATTTGTAACTATAATCAGGACTAATTTTAAATTAGCAAAAATCAAACGGCAAAAAATATGACAAAACTCACACTGAAAGACTCTACTAAAACACTAATAAAAAAGCGTTTAGCATCTGTTGCTCTTTTTATTCTTCTAGCCCTCTTTTTGGCTTATAAAGTACCAAGTATCGAGATAGCTTGGGTTAGTGCTATTTTACTTCTCACTATTTATTTATTTGCCTTTGAAATTGTTGATGTTGATATTGCAGCGGTCAGTATTATGGTCTTGCTAGGCTTAAGTGGCTTATTTGCCCCCTTGATGGGAATAGATAAGGGCTTAGTTGACCCTAATCATCTCTTTGATGGCTTCTCTAGTAATGCGGTTATGTCCATTATTGCGGTTATGATTATTGGTGCAGGCTTAGATAAAACTGGTATTATGTCGAAAGTTGCTGCCTTTATTTTAAATGTTGGCGGTACCTCTGAAAAACGGATTATCCCGATTGTTTCGACCACCGTTGCTTTTATTTCATCTTTTATGCAAAACGTTGGGGCAACAGCACTCTTCTTACCTGTTGTGGCTCGTATCTCTGCTCGTTCAGGCTTACCCATGTCACGTTTATTAATGCCGATGGGTTTTTGCGCCATATTAGGTGGAACAGTAACAATGGTTGGCTCCTCTCCACTTATACTGTTGAATGACCTCATTGCGACCTCTAACTCAACCCTTCCAGCTGATCAGCAAATGGAATCATGGAGCTTATTTTCTGTCACTCCTATTGGCATCGCTTTAGTCACTACAGGGGTTCTGTATTTTGTATTCGCAGGACACCTCGTTTTACCTGTTACTAAAAGTGAAAGCAACCCTACAGGCTCCGATGCCATGAAATATTTTCATGATGTTTATGGTATCAACTATGAGCTTTATGAAGTAGTGGTTCCTAAAGGTTCAGATCTTATTGGGCAACACCTGGATGATATTGAAACAGCTTATCGAGTCAGAATTATTGCAACCAAATTACCGGGGCAAGAAACCAGAGTAGGACCAGGTGCTTTAGATCGTGATACAGGATTACAAGAAGGTATCGTATTAGGTGTAGTGGCAGAACCTAATGACTTAAAGCACTTTATCGATAAATATCAACTAAAACAACGTGATGAATTACGCACTTTCTCTGAGGCACTATCTACCAGTAAAGCAGGCATTGCTGAAATTGTTATCCCACCTAGTTCTAAATTAATCGGTAAAAGTGCGCGCGATGTATGGATGCGTAAAACTTATGGTATTGCGATGGTGGGGTTACACCGCGATGGTGAAACCATGCGTGAAGGTGAAGATATACGCAATATGCCTTTACACTCAGGTGATACACTGGTTGTCCATACCACATGGGAAACCTTAATGCGTTTAGAAAAGGATAAAAACTTTGTTGTCATTACCACAGAATATCCTCGTGAGGAACTACGCCCTAAAAAAGTCGTATGGGCGGGTGTTTTCTTTGTAATTGCACTTAGCATGGTGTTATTTACTGATGTTAAATTATCAATTGCCCTGTTGACGGGAGCGATTGGTATGGTGCTATCGGGGGTACTTAAAATTGATGAAGCCTATGAAGCAGTATCTTGGAAAACCGTATTCTTATTGGCGAGCTTAATACCTCTAGGAATAGCCGTTGAACAAACAGGTACAGCCAAATGGATCGCAGATCAAACACTTGCTATTGTTGGTGATATGCCTATCTGGATTATTCAACTCTCAATTGCAATATTAGCAACCTTCTTTACCTTAGTCATGTCAAATGTAGGCGCAACAGTATTACTGGTACCGTTAGCTGTTAACATAGCTAGAGGCGTAGGCGCAGACCCTGCTTTATTTGCTTTAACAGTAGCAATAGCAACCTCAAATTCGTTTATTATTCCCACTCATCAGGTAAATGCCCTCACAATGGGACCAGGTGGTTATCGAGTCCCTGACTTTATACGTGCTGGTACTATTATGACAGTCTTATTTTTAGTTGTTATGATGGTGATGTTAAATTTAATCTACTAGTACTCCAACCGTTATATTGACGGATACAGCGAGTCAGAAAGCGGTTAGCCACTAGGCGCACTTTTTGTGAATGGTTATTCCCCTTCATAAAAAGTGCAACAACGTGGATGACCGCTTTCTGGCTCGTCCTGCAGGAGCAATATAACGTGGTTGGAGCACTAGAATCAGATTTATTCTGATACTGGGTTAGGACGGGCTATTCAAAAACTATTGACTTTGGTTATCAAGGTCAATAGTTGCCATCAAGAAGATTTAAACTTTCTCCTCCTAGGCGAACAGACTTTTTATCTGTTATCTTTATGACCAACTGATTAATTGCGCTCTATGCGGTGTTTGTAGGTATAAGTGAGCACCTCTAATGCAGTAGTCGGAAAAAATATATAATATTTCTTCTATATTGCGTAATATCAGTAACTAACGCTTGCCCAGTAATTGTTCCGACTAGAGCGGTGAATTTTCTTAATATTTACTTGATCCCCCGCACTCAATACATCAACTAATTTCCCTAAACCTGTTTTCATAGGGCGGGATGCTCTCAAATTAATACGTGTTGATTTTACTGTATAAGTGCGACCAACTTGAGGTAAATTACCCCCCGAATTTAGACTCCCACCTACCAGACTTCCATTTACATAACGTCCTAGATAGATCCAACCCGATATACCTTTGCTTTTAGTAGTGTTTGTCTTAGGTTGTTCATTTAATATTTCATTAATCAAAGACATATAATCTTGATCAAAAATAGGAGGATTCTGCTTAGTTTTAGCTACTTTCTTTTTGTGATGACGTTTTTTTGATTTTTTTCTAATATTTTTTTTAGTTTTTGTAATGTTAGACACTATCACTGCGCTGTTATCAACAGTTAAAGATGATGTATCTGTCACTATTTTTTTCTCAGCGGGAGCTGTTTCTTCACCAACCACAACAGCCTTTATTTCTTTAGCAGGTGCTTCTTCGGTAACTACTTTGGTAGATTCATTTTCTATATCAGTTTTCTCTACTACAGGCACAGTAGTGGAAACTTTTGGCGCTGTAGTTGCCTTGAGTGATTTAAGTTGTTCCATAATTGCATCAACAGACGTACTTGTATCTGCACTGGCGACTAAAGGCACAGCAAAATATGTAACAAAAATAGATGCTGAGAATAATGCTAAATGGATTTTTTTCGATTTATAAACAGATATTTTATTCATAGAATATAATTTGGCTTCAATAGGTAAATGGAATAGAGTCATTTTTATAGGGTGATACCAAACAGGCTGGTTGAACCTTCACCTAACCTATTAAAATCCCCCCATAAACTAGTACGTTTTGACAAGGGAATAACCATTGTCTGCAACCCATGCCTTGTCTTGAACGCTTTGGTTTGCTTCTGTATCCGTCAATATAACGTGGTTGGAGTACTAGTTCTTAAAGAACTGCGACTTAGTATTATAGTACATACAAGCTAAAAACAAGCACAAAGAATAAAATATGCTCATATGAAATTTAAACAAAATTAGGATTATTTCCATACCTAATACATCATCGCGGCAAAACGCTCTCCTAAGACCAACTGTCCTTGGGTACTAAAGTGAACTTGATCACTTATTTTATTTAAATCATCAGTAGGAATTATATGGATAAATTCTGATGACTGTGCAATATGTTCTTGAGCTAACTTCACTTCAGGTACAGCAGGTCTAAATGAAGTTGGAATACTAATACGAGCAAGAACAAAGACTAATTTATCATTTTTAAAATCATGCTTTAGCATTTTAATAAAAGTCTTCATGTTTTTTTCATATGCACTTGCTAACTGTTTTGATTTAGCATCACGCTCACCATGCATCCATAGTACACCGTCAATTTTAGGAAGTACCCCCTTATTAGATTTTTTTACTTGTTTTATTAGAGTATCGTAGTGCTTCCCTGCGTCTCTCGAAACCCAGTCTTTCATTAACGAACCACCAGGAGCAAATTTAATAAGACGAATAGAAGAGTTAGGATATTTTTTTACAATCGATTTAGCAAAAGTAACTTCAGGACCAAACTTATTTAACGTTAAAAGGGATGTTAATTCACCATTCAAATAAAACTGCACATGACTATCTAGTACTTTTTGTTGCTCATTTAGCTCACTAACTAAACCTTGCCCAGCCATATTCGACTGTCCCAAAAGTAAATATGTGCGTTGTTTTTTTGTAGGAATAGTAGATGTTTTAGTTTCGGCAACTGATACAGAAAAGATAAATAAAAAAAAGAGTGTACTAAGGGGTAATATTACTTTTTTTAACATGAATAGCCTTTGTTTTAATTATTTCAAAAATATGTGAATAATTGTTTTAAAAAGATTTTTTAAAACATCATTCTTTATAAGTTACCACTCAGCATAATCGGTAACTGCTCAGATTGCGCTCTATTTTGTTCGAGTTCAAGATAAAAGGGCGGATTATAAGCCATAAATGAACACTTTTAACGTAGAAACCAGGCAAAATAGAGTGCAAGCTGATTAGTTACCTTATAAATTACTTATTATATTTGGGCAAGAAAAATATACTATCAACAACTACCTGAAAGTCATCCTGTAACCGAGCTTTTATTGAAATTTTATTTCCTGATAGTGGATGTTTTAAGCTAAGGCTATCTGCATGTAGTAATAAACGATGGCAATTAAACTGCTCTCGAAATAAAGTATTGTGCTTACCGTCACCATGCGAGGTGTCGCCTATTATAGGGTGGAATATATGCTTTAAATGACGGCGAAGTTGATGCTTTCGACCTGTTTCTGGTATTAAATTTAACAAAGAATAACGAGCGGTTGGGTAGCGACCTACTGCAAAGGGTAGTTCAGCTGTTGCTTGGCATTGGTAATTTGTTATCGCTTCTTGTGCTTCTTTATCTTGCTTTGCCTTTGAATCAGTCATTTTATCGAGCTGTTCTTTTAAGGCATAGTCAATCCTTCCCTCTTTCTCTGTATAGCCTCGTACAATAGCGATATAGCTTTTTTGTATCTGCTTTTCTGTAAATTGTTGTGATACATTTTTGGCAATGTTTTTATCTAAGGCAAATAACAATACACCTGATGTCGGTTTATCCAAACGATGCACAGGGTAAACATACTGACCTATCTGGTCGCGCGTTTGTTGAATGGCGAACTCTGTTTCATGACGGTCTATCATGCTTCGATGTACTAATAAGCCAGAGGGTTTATTTATCGCAACAAGAAAGTCGTCTTGATAGAGTATTTCTAGCATATTAAAGGGGTTTCAATAAAAAAATCAAAATAATTGAGCCGTTACAGAAACTAAATTCGCAACTATTAGCAAATGGATCTAGTCACAGTAAAAAAGCCTGAATAAGTGACCTCATTTTTGCTATAAAACGAGCCTATAAAAATACAGCGCGTCATAGAACTTCCCGACTTTTCCAGAAAGTCGTACCCCATGAAGGTTTTATGACATTTTAAGCATGTGACTTAAGGTGTTCACTACTTAATAAATATCTACATGGACGTAGGGGATGCTGTAAAAACGATAGCTTGAGTGAGGTCTCTTATACAGACTTAGTGTTTAGCTTGCACATAAATAGAAAGGAGTTAGCTTTAGCTAGTGTGGGTTCGCACAAGCTAAGGCTTGAACTCCTTGGATTTAGAAATTATTTATCTGAAAAATAATAAAAGGTATTAATTAGCTTAAATCACCTGCTAAAGACTTACGCACATTTTCTGCAACGGGTTCTAAAGCATAATGATAGTTTTCATGCTCTATACCCATATTAATTGCTGCACCTGCTTTTACAGCACTCGACATTTCGTCACTCAGTTCAAAACGCATAAAATGCACGGAGGAAGTTTTATCTTCGGTTTCACGCTCTAGGTCTTCATTTGAAACAGGATAAACCTTGTCAAAACCTTCGACTTGTACCCATGTTTTTTTATCAATCCCTAGTAGTTTTCCCAGTGCAGTTGCACGCTCATCGGGGTCACTATACTCAAGCATTAAGGTCGCTTTCCAGTTGCTACCTGTTGGAATTAAGGGGTTATAAGCATCAAGCTCTTCCTGGATACCTTCTGCATCAAATATTTTCTCTGCACGCAACATTTCTTGTATTTGATACTGCATAGTCAAACGATCTTCAAAAAGTAAAGAGGCATTATCTCCAATGGCTACACGACGGTTTTTCTTATGTGCCATTACTTTTTGACGATATTCATTACGCATCTCATTGTATTGCTCAAGACTGTATAAATCATCGCGACTTAGTTTATTTTGGGTTGTCATTGTGTGATTAATCCTTTAATCCGAGTAACTACTCAGTATAATCAATAACTGCTCAGTTTGAGCTCTATTTTGTTCGAGTTCAAGGCAAAAGGGCGGAGTTTATCAGTATAAATGAGCACTTTTAACGCAGAAATCGGGCAAAATAGAGTTCAAGCTGAGTAGTTACTAATCCGAAATGCCATAAGCTAGGCGTAATAAGGTAAGTGGATGATATGGTTTAGAATCATCCTTGAGCCCTGTTGCTATTTGATGACCTGCCATTGGACAATCACTACTGTAATAGTCCGACTGAGCCTTTTGTACTTTGCTGACAACAGGACGACAAATTTTCATCGACATATCGTGAAATTCACTTTTTACAGCAAATGTTCCGTCATGCCCCGAACAACGCTCGATAGTGTCAATACTAGTATCTTGAATGAGTGTAAGTAATTCACGCGTTTTTAAACCAATATTTTGTACTCGCAAATGACAAGCAGCGTGATAACTAATCTTTCCTAATGACTGGCTAAAATCGGTATTTAGCTTGCCTTCTTTATGACGCAGCATAAGGTATTCAAACGGGTCAAAGATATGTGCTTTTACTTTCTGCACCTGCTCATCATCAGGGTACATCAGTGGAAGCTCTTGTTTAAACATCAACACACAAGAAGGCACTGGGGCGATAATATCGTAGCCTTCATCAATCATTTTAGCTAATACAGGAATATTGAATTCTTTGGACTCATTCACTGCTTTAAGATCGCCTAATTCTAGCTTAGGCATGCCACAACACTTTTCTTTTTCGACAAAAGTGACAGGGATTTTATTATGATCTAATACTTTAAAAAGGTCTTCGACGATATGTGGCTCATTGCGATTACCATAGCAAGTGGCATAAATAGCCACTTTTCCTGTCGTTCTACCGACTGCTTCTGCGGTGTAATTTGAGCTATGATTAGCTAAACGCTTACGCGCAGTCTTACTGTGATATTCAGGAATAGTGGCATCTGGATGTACACCTAATACTTTGTCTAAGCCTTTACGCACTAGCGCATTTTTATTCGCCGTATTCACTATTTGTGAAATAACAGGAATACCCGCTAAATTGCCCACAGTATCCGTTGCACTGAGTATTTTATCGCGTGTTTTTACCTCACCTTTTTTATGCTTAATGGCTTTTGCACGTAACATTAAATGCGGGAAGTCAATATTCCACTCATGGGGCGGAATGTACGGACATTTTGTCATATAACACAGGTCACAGAGATAGCACTGATCAACCACTTTCCAGTAATCTTGTTTATCAACACCATCTACTTCAAAGGTTTCTGACTCATCAACAAGATCAAATAAAGTAGGAAACGATCCGCATAAGCTAACGCAACGACGACAACCGTGGCAGAGATCAAAGACACGTTCTAGCTCTTTATTTAAGGATGACTCATCATAAAAATCATCTGATTTCCAATCAAGAGGATGACGTGTTGGGGCTTGCAGACTACCTTCGCGTGCCATATAAATCACTCCGCTTTCGCTGTATAAAAATAATTAGTTAAATTGTTAAAACTTAACTAATTACTCTTTTTAAGGAAGCTATACATTAAGTAATCCCCCTTTCTCGCTATCACTGTACTCCAACCACGTTATATTGACGGATACAGCGTGATTGGAGTACTAGGAAAAAGGGTGATTGTCCAAATTAAGCGTCTAGATTATCTAGTGCTTTTTGGAAACGATTTGCATGAGAGCGTTCTGCTTTTGCAAGCGTCTCGAACCAATCAGCAATCTCGTCAAAACCTTCTTCACGAGCATCTTTTGTCATGCCTGGGTACATATCGGTGTACTCATGCGTTTCACCAGCGATAGCAGTCTTTAGGTTGTCCTCAGTAGAACCGAAAGGCAGACCAGTTGCTGGGTCTCCTGTCTCTTCTAAATACTCTAAATGCCCATGAGCATGTCCTGTTTCACCTTCTGCTGTTGAACGGAAAACAGCGGCAACATCGTTATATCCTTCAACATCAGCTTTTGCTGCAAAGTATAGGTAACGGCGGTTTGCTTGAGATTCACCTGCAAAAGCATCTTTTAGTGCTTGCTCAGTTTTAGTTCCTTTAAGAGACATTGTCTCCTCCTGTATTTTTATCACTATTAACTCAAATATATTTTGAATATAAATACTCAAAAAATATCCGAGGCGGTAAGATAGAATATTAGACTCGTTCTAGCTAGTAGAATCTTTAGATTATTATGATTTATAAAAACGAATACACTTCAATTAGCTATTTTGCACGCTTAATATCTCTAAGTCGGAAATTTAAGACCGTTAATTAACTCACCCTTAGCTGACCTTATATTTTTAATTACCATCCTATCCATATGGATTTTGTAAGAATTTAAGTTCACGTAGAGGAAGCAAATGAGCGATATAATAGATAAAAAAAGAAATAACACCGATACTACCCTTAAAACCAAAAAAAATAAGCCAAATAAAAATTTATCAGAAGTAACGAGTGATAAAATAAATTTAGGCTCATGGGTTGATAACTGGGATGCTTGGGTCGAGAAATATATTGCCTCTGGCACTGGTGCAAAAGAGTTTGATCTAATATTAGAGAAACTAGGGCCTGATATTTATCACTTCCCACTATTTACTGACGCTTTTTGTAAAGAAGTCATTGACGTTGCAGAATACATGTCGGACTGGACAGTTAAACGCCATGATTTTTATCCTACAACCGATGTTTTGCTGGCAGATATTGGCTTAGAGCCTTTATATCGAAAGGTGTTAGAAGAGTTTTGCCACCCCATTGCCAGACGCGAATGGCGACTAGAAGGAAAGCGCTGGATAGATACAATTACCGATGAAAGCTTTATGGCGCGTTATCGTGCAGAAGATCAACAGTTTTTATCTATTC
>Ga0256832_1001899_pt1 | contig 14220 bp, 13 predicted proteins | sample 134614metaG_FD_190534 | JGI IMG/M metagenome (GOLD analysis project Ga0256832, IMG submission 190534) | Hydrothermal vent microbial communities from Lau Basin, Pacific Ocean - 134-614 | ecosystem: Environmental > Aquatic > Marine > Hydrothermal vents | place: Pacific Ocean: Lau Basin | collected...
CAGGCCGTCGATGTGCAGGTTCACCGGCCGCGAGCCGATGGCGCATCCGCCGGGCAGGGAGACATCGGCGCAGCCGTGGCGGGCCAGCAGCGGCCCCAGCACCAGAATCGAGGCGCGCATCACCTTCACCAGCTCGTAGGGGGCGGCGTAGCTGTGGATGGTGGCGGGGTCGATCTCGATGGTCATGCGCTCGTCCACCAGGATGCTCACCCCCATGCGGCCGAGCAGCCCGATGATGGTGGTCACGTCCTGGAGGTGGGGCACGTTGCTCAGGCGCATGGGCCCGTCGGCCAACAAGGAGGCGGCCAGGATCGGCAGAGCGGCGTTCTTGGCGCCGGAGATGCGCACCTCGCCCTGAAGGGGCGCGCCGCCGGTGATCACCAGTTTGTCCATGGGCGATGAATCGCAGCCGGGAAACCAAGCATGATAAGGTTTTTGCGCCGGCGAGACAAAAGCAACCACTCGCGCCCCCGCAAGCCAGCGGTTGCCACGGCGACGCGCCTCTGGTATAAATGCGCGTCTTTTCCGGGGCCGGGTGGATCGCCGGCCGTTCCGAAATCGAGAATTCGAGGCTAGAACCATGTCCAGAGTGTGCCAGGTCACCGGCAAGCGGCCGATCACCGGGAACAACGTCTCCCACTCTCACCGCAAGACCCGTCGTCGTTTCCTGCCCAACCTCCACTATCACCGCTTCTGGGTGGAGAGCGAGCAGCGCTGGGTGCGGCTGCGCGTTTCGGCCGCCGGGATGCGCATCATCGACAAGAAAGGCATCGACGCCGTGCTCGCCGAGCTGCGCGCCCGCGGCGAGAAGGTTTGAGGAGGCTCACATCATGGCAAAGGCAGTTCGCGAAAAGATCCGGCTCAACTCCACCGCCGGCACCGGCCATTTCTACACCACCACCAAGAACAAGCGGACCCAGACCGGCAAGATGGAGATCCGCAAGTACGATCCGGTGGCCCGCAAGCATGTGATCTACAAGGAAGGCAAGATCAAGTAAGCGGCGCTTCCTGCGAAGAGCCATCGAGACCCCGCCTGGCGCGGGGTCTTTGCTTTCTGGCCAGCCCATGTTTGCGCAGACGCGCGCGCAACTGGGCGTAGGTGAGCCCCAGGGCCGCGGCGGTGCGCTTGCGGTCGTATTGGTGAGCCGCCAGCGCGGCTTTGAGAATGCGCCGCTCTTCGGCTTCCAGATGAGCCACCAGATCGTCGGGCAAGACGGCGGTTGCAGGCTGGCGCTGGGCCGCCGGCGGCGCTTCGTCGCCCGGAGACTTCCGGCGGGGGCGCCAGGGAGAGGCCCAGGGATCGAAGGTCAGCCCGGTCACAGGCTCGCCGGGCGGGGTGCGATAGACCGCCCGCTCCACCAGATTGCGCAGCTCGCGCACGTTGCCCGGCCAGTCGTGGCCCATGAGTTGCGCCAGGGCCTCGGGCGCAAAGCCGGGGAAATGGTCCCTTCCCAGCTCGCGGGTCATGCGCCGGGCGAAGTGTTCGGCCAGCAGCGGAATGTCGTCGCGCCGAAACCGCAGCGGCGGCAGGGTGATCACCTCGAAGGCCAGGCGGTCGAGCAGATCGGAACGGAAGCGCCCGGCCGCCGCCAGGGCGGGCAGATCGGCGTTGCTCGCCCCCACCACCCGCACGTCCACCGCCAGGGTACGGTCGCCGCCCAGGCGCTCGAAAGTGCCGTACTCCACCACCCGCAGCAGTTTCTCCTGCAAGCGCAGTGACATGGCGTCGATCTCGTCGAGAAAGAGGGTGCCGCCGGCGGCCCGCTCGAAACGCCCGGCATGACGCCGCGTGGCGCCGGTGAAGGCCCCGGCCTCGTAGCCGAAGAGTTCGCTTTCGAGCAGGCTCTCGGGGAGCGTGGCGCAGTTGAGCTTGACCAGGGGCGCCTCCCAGCGCGGCGAGAGATAGTGGAGCCGCTCCACCAGCTGCTCCTTGCCGGTGCCCCGCTCCCCCACCAGCAACACCGGGCGATCCAGGGCCGCCACCGCCGAGACCCGCTCCAGGGTTTCGAGAAAGGCGGCCGATTCGCCGATCAGTCGGGGCGAGTCGTTCATGTGTTCAATTTGAACACTTTTTGATCATAATAGCCACTTTTTGAACATTTCTGATCGAGGCCGCCTGATACTTTTCCTTCAAAATCAACCAACTCGCCCTGGCACGCCTTCTGCTTACCTATCCGGCACAGCATCCACACCGGAGAGCATCACATGAGCATCTTCAGCCGTCTCAACGACATCATCCAGGCCAATCTCAACAGCCTTCTCGAAAAGGCCGAGGATCCCGAAAAGCTGATCCGCCTGGCCATCCAGGAGATGGAAGAGACCCTGGTGGAGGTGCGCTCCGACGCCGCCCGCCTGCTGGCCGACAAGAAGACCCTGGAGCGCCACCGCCGCGAGCTGGCCGAGGAGATGGAAGAGTGGGCGAACAAGGCCGAGCTGGCCTTGCGCCACGAGCGCGAGGATCTGGCCCGTGCGGCCCTGGCCGAGCGCCACCGGCTGGAACGCCGTCTGCAGGTGCTCGATCAGGAGCTGGCGGCCCTCGACGAGGAGCTTCACAAGCTCAACCACGACCTGGCCCGCCTCCAGGCCAAGCTCGACGACGCCCGCGCCCGCCACCAGGCCCTGCGCCTGCGCCACGACACCCGCGCCGGCCGCCTGCGCACCCGGCGCCAGCTGGGCGACCGCCGTCTCGACCAGGCCCTGGGGCGCTTCGAGACCGTGGAGCGCAAAATGGACCGCCTCGAAGGCCGCCTGGAGGCCGACGAGGTGGGCGTGAACGCCGAACTGGAAGCGCGCTTTGCCGAGCTGGAAGCCGGTGAGCGCATCGAGCAGGAGCTGGCCCGGCTGCGCGCCCGGATCGACGGTCAACGCCCGGCCTGAGGAGGCGCCGCCATGAATCTGTTCGAAATGATTTTGGTGCTGGTGGCCCTGGGTATCCTGGCCGGGGTGCTTCCGGTCTATCTGGATTATGCCTTTGGCCGCAACCGGACCAAGACGAACGACCAGCGCGACGAGATGCAGGCGCGCATCGACCGCCTCGAAGAGCGGGTGCGCAACCTCGAACGGATCGTCACCAGCGAAGAGTGGACCCTGCGCCGCCGCTTCGACGACCTGGAATCCTGACCCCCGGGGCGGTTATGATCGACCGCCATGGACGATCGATCCACGCCATACCGGCGCGCTGAACGGAGGCGCGCCCCATGAAGCCTTCCAGCCTGCGCCTGGCCCTCGCCCTGGCCGCCGCCCTGGGGCTGATGCTGCTGTTGGCCGGCGCCATCGTGCTCACCGACACCCTGGTCAACATCTGGCACAACCTGCGCGACGCGCCGCTGGCCCTGCAACTGCTGGTGGCCGTGGTGCTGGGCGCCTTCGGGCTGCTTTCGGGCTGGGTGATCTGGCGGCTTTTGCGCCCGGCGCCGCGCACCCGCAATCTCCCCGACGACACCACCCCGCCCAGCCGCGAAGAGCTGGAACGCCGGCTCCAGGAGGCCAGAGAAGCGGGCCTCGACACCAGCGCCGCCGAGGCGGAACTGGAGCGCCTGCAGAAAAGGCGCGCCGCCGGGCGCATCGAAGTGGCCTTCTTCGGCGAGATCAGCGCCGGCAAATCGAGCCTGGTGCGCGCCCTGCTCCCCGATGCCGAAGTGGAGACCCATGTCCTCGGCGGCACCACCCGCGAAGTGCGCGAATACCACTGGACCAGCCCCGCCGGCGACCAGCTGGTGCTGCTCGACATGCCGGGCCTCGACGAGGCCGACGGCGATCTCGACGAGCTGGCCCGCCAGGAAGCCCTGCGCGCCCACATCGTCGTCTATGTGGTGGACGGCGACCTCACCCGCAGCCAGGCCGCCGAACTGGAGCGTCTGCTCCAGCTCGGCAAGCCCACCCTGGTGGCCCTGAACAAGATCGACCGCCTCGACCCCCAATCCCTGGAGCTGGTGCGGGCGCGCCTCCAGGAGCGGGTGGACGCCCTGGGCAAGGCCGAAGTGGTGCCGGTCTCCACCGGCGCCACGGTCACCGCCGTGGTGCGCCGCCCCGACGGCACCGAGGAAGAGGTGGAGCGCCAACGTCCGCCCCAGGTCGAAGCCCTCCAGCAGGCCCTCCAGCGGATCATCGACAGCCATGCCGAAACCCTCGCCCAGCTGCGCGACAGCGCCGTCTTCGTGCTGGTGCGCAGCCATCTCGACGAGGCCCTGGCCCGCCACCGCCGTGAAGAAGCCGAACGCATCGTCTCCGGCTACTCCAAAAAGGCGGTGGCGGGCGCCGTGGCCGCCATGACCCCCGGCACCGACATCATCATCCAGGGCTTTCTCGCCACCCGCATGGTCAAAGAACTGGCCGCCCTCTACGACGTGCCGGTGCGCAAAGTGGACATCGAACTGCTCCTGGAGCTGATCCAGAAGCACGTCAAGACCCATGTGACCCTGCTCCTGGCGGTGGCCGGCAACGCCTTCAAGGCCTTTCCCGGCACCGGCACCCTCGCCGGCGGCGCCCTCCACGCGGTGGCCTACGGCATGCTGTTCGACGCCCTGGGCAAGAGCCTGAGCGAATCCCTGGCCACCCGCGGCGCGCTCCATCCCCTCCAGGTGGCCGATCAATTCGAGGAAGAACTGGGTGAAGAGATCAAGCGATCTGCTGCGCACTATGCGCGGCTGGCTTTCGAGCAGCTCGCCGGACGCAAGCGCGACTGAAGGCGACGACAGCGCCCCCAAGACCAACGATCACCTGGCCCTGGCCCGCGAGAGCCTGGAAGCCCTGATCGACGACCCGCGGATTCCCGCCGAGGTGCGCAGCGCCCTCCAGGAAGACTATCGCGAAGTCGAGGCGATGATCGAACGCCTCGAACAGGGCCATCTGCACATCGCCGTCTTCGGCCGGGTGAGCGTGGGCAAATCGGCCCTCCTCAACGCCCTCCTCGGCGAACAGCGCTTCTCCACCAGCCCTCTCCACGGCGAGACCACCCAGGCCCAACAGGGCCAGTGGCAGGAATATCGTTCCGGCAACGTCTATCTCATCGACACCCCCGGCATCGACGAAGTGGACGGCGAAGCCCGCGAAGCCCTCGCCCGCCGGGTGGCCGGCCGCGCCGACCTGGTGCTCTTCGTGGTGGACGCCGATCTCACCGCCACCGAACTCCAGGCCCTGCGCCAGGTGGCCGCCACCCACCGCCCGGTACTCCTGGTGCTCAACAAGATCGACCACTACAACCCCCGCGAGCGCGAAGCCCTGCTCACCGCCCTGCGCATGCGCAGCCACGGCCTGGTGGACCCCCGCAACATCGTCGCCACCGCAGCCGCGCCGGCCCCGCGCCTGGTGATCCAGGTGGACGAAGAAGGCAACGAAACCGAAACCTGGGAACAGCCCCCACCCGACATCGACCAGCTCAAGGCGCGCCTCTGGGCGATCCTCGAAGCCGAAGGCGACACCCTGGCCGCGCTCAACGCCTCGCTCTTCGCCAGCGACCTCAGCGACCAGGTGGCCGCCCGGGTCCTCGAAGCGCGTCACGAGATCGGCCAGAAACTGATCCGCAGCTACGCCACCGCCAAGGGCGTGGCCGTGGCCCTCAACCCCATTCCCGTGGCCGACCTGGCGGCCGCCGCCGCGGTGGACGTCTCCCTCATCGTCCACCTCTCCAACGCCTACGGCCTCCCCCTCTCGCGCCACGAAGCCGGCGACCTCATCAAAACCGTCGGCAGCCAGATGGCCCTGGTGATGGGCACCGTGTGGGGCATCCACCTCCTCTCCTCCGCCCTCAAGCTCAGCTCCTGGGGCCTCTCCACCCTGCTCACCGGCGGCGTCCAGGGCGCCGTGGCCTACTACGCCACCTGGGTGGTCGGCCAGGCCGCCGAACGCTACCTGGCCCAAGGCAAATCCTGGGGCGAAGGCGGCCCCAAACGGGTGGTACGCGAAATCCTCGACCAGCTCGACCGCGACTCCATCCTCCGCCAGGCGCGTGAGGATATTCGTGCTCGGGTTGGGAAAGGGCTATGGGATAGGCGAAATGGCGCTATTCGATGAAATAAACGGAAGTTTTGGGAAGCTCTGATAAAAGCCATCCATGGCTTTATCAGAGCGCGCTGCGTCGCAAACGCGGTTTGCGACTTGCTGCAAAATCAATCGCTTAGCGCGATCGATTTTGCCGGCACCTCCCTGTGCCGGGGGAAAGTCTGAATTTTTCAGACTTTCCTTTGATAAAAACCATTCTCGGCTTTATCAGAGCGCACTGTGTCGTAAACGCGGTTTATGACTTGCTACAAAATCAATCGCTTACCGCGATCGATTTTGCCGACACATCCCTGTGCCGGCGGAAAGTCTGAATTTTTCAGACTTTCCTTTACAGGCTCTTCGTCGGATCGTCATTTGCGCCTCACCAACAGACAAGGATTGCGCAGATCAGGTTTGTTGCAGGCCAGCAGTTGATGGCTGTCTGCGGCGTGGAGATTGCAGCCGGCGGCGTCCAAAATGGCTTGTAACGGCGCGGTGTCGAATTCGGTGGTGTCACAAAAAGCCTGGTGAGGTGGCGGCAGCCGGTGCAGCCGGACGACGTCCAGCAGGTCCGTCAGTTCTTCGCGTGGCTCTTGGAGCGTCAGCGGTCGATCCCGCCCATCGCTGAGGCGTCGAACGAAGGCGGGGGTGTTGATCGCACCATAATACATTGTTCCCTCGGCAGGAAAGGCGATGGCGCCGATCACCGGACGCTGGTCTTCCACCAGCGCCAATCCCACCCAGGCTCTCTCTGGATCATCGAGCCGGGTTTGGACCATCCAAAGGTGATTCCAGTGGCGACGTTCTTGGTGGCTGGGAATCCGGTCGGCCGTGAGCACCGGGATCTCGCCGTTGAACCGCTGTAGGCGTTCCGCCAAGCGCTTTTGGACTCGCGCGGTCGCTCTGCGCTTCAAGGCATCGGCTCCGCCGTTCAACAACAGCCGGACCTTGTCGCTCAGGCGGGGCTTGCCCTGCTCGACACGGCTCAGGGTTTCGATCGTCGGCAGCATGGGCGCCATCGCCCCCTCGAGCAGTTCGATCACCTGGTCGCTGGTGATCCAGCGGATCCGGGTCACGTTGGCCCGAGGAAAGGGCAGGTCGGGGACCGGTTTGTTCAAAAAAGCACAGAGTTTTTCCCATCCCTCCCCGGCGGTTACGTCGATCACCAACAGATCGTCGGGCCGATCCTTGAAGTATTCCCGCACGCCGGCCACGAACCGTCGATACCCTTCGCGAAAACGCGCTTCGTCGAACACGTCGGTGCCGTAGAGGTCTTCGAACAGCGCCCGGGTGGCCGGGTTGTGCTTTTCAGCATGACGCTCGGTGAACTGTTTGCGGCACGAGGCCAGCCATGGTTCTTCTTCACGCACGGTGAGAATGAAGCGGGAGCCCGGATAGCGTTGGTCGAGTTCGCGGTAGAAGCTGGGAATGGGGGTGTCGGTGAAAGCGTCGTAGCGGTCGATCTCTTCCAAATCGATGGCGGTGAGATCCCCCTGCCGATATCGGGTCACGCCCATGCAATCCCGGGTTCGATAACCGAGTATTTCCAGGGCCCGCGCCAGGCTGGTGGTGCCGGTCTTGGATAGGCCGATGCCAAAGATCTTCATGGCTCACCCCCGTTCGAAGGTGTAGCCGAAGGTTTTGATGTCGTTGGCGTGTTTGCGAGCCACGATCTCGCGGCTTTCGTCGTCGTAATAGTCGCTGTAGTGCCGCTTTTTTTTGCGAATGCCGGTCTTGAGCCTGGGTAGCCGGAGGTGTTCCACCCCCAAACGTTCGCACAGGCGGGCGAAATCTTCTTCGAGGTGTTCGTAGCGGATCATGAAGTCGGCGATCAGCCGGTCGCCCTCGAAATAGAACTTGTCGTTGTTTTCGAGTTTGTCACGAACATAGTCTCGAAACAGCGGACGTATGTGCTTCATTTCGTCGTAGGGAATCCCCAGCTGGTGCCACCAGCGGCGCCCGTCGAGCGCCTCGGGGCGGCCGCGATATTCCCAATGGAAGAAGGAGACCGCTCGATCCCAGGGGTTCCGGCAGATGCTGATCTTGGTGTATTCGTTCCACACCGCTTCAGGCACCGAGGCCCGGATGGTGGCGGCGTCGTCGTGTTGTTTGTGATCGCCTTCGTTCATGGCGCGATGCACCCATTCGCCGCTTTCGTCCTTGTTGAATTCGTATTTGCTCAGCGGGGTGACGACATCGTCGCCCTCGCAGATCTGCGACAGGGCCGCTTCCACGCTGGTGCCCGCCGTTTTGTACGACTTGATGAATATGAACTTGTGACTGTGCGAAATGATCATGTTGTTGTGGTCCCTTTGGTCGGAAAAGCCCGACACAGCCGCATCTCGGCTTTGCGCCAGGGTCTCCCTGTGCCGGCGGAAAATCCGATTCTTCGAACTTCCTTTTCATTCCAAACTTTTGAGCAGGCGCCTGAGCCTGCGCGAATCGGGGTTCTTGCGCAATCCCCGTTCGAGCACTTGGCGCGCCTGATCGAGGCTTCCCGTCTTTTTGTAGAGCGCGGCCAATTCGGCGTAGGCCCGGGCGTAGTCGGGCTTGGCGCGAATCGCCTTCTCCAAGTGGTTCACCGCCGCGGTCATGTCGCCTTGCTCGCCCAACACCCAACCCCACAGGGTGTGGAGTTCGGGATAGATCACGCATTTCGCCGGCGTGCAGTAACGCGATACATAGTGGAAGTTGCGGGCCGCACGGGCCAACCAGTCCTTTTTCTTGCGCGCGTCGAGTTCGGTGCGCGCTTGAAACATGGAATAAAGGCCGTCGCAATAGTGGTGGATGTGGACCCAAATGCCCTTGAGGAGGGGGTAGCGTTCGGTGCCGCCGGCCTTGCCCACGGTGGCGCGATAGGCGCAATAACTGGGGAGTAATCGGGTGTCTTTTCGCCAGCTCTTTTCCGCGGCCGCAACCGGCGCCACGAGGTTCACCCACGACAAGGCAACCAGTATCCATAGAAGCCGCAATTTCGCGTTCCATTGCAGTTGATTCATCTCACACCTCCCGGCGTCCCGCCCGGACACCAATGCCACCGGGTTGACTGCCATGCTGAAAAGTGCGACGTTCGTCGCCCTCGCTACGGCGTCCGGTCCTGCACCTGCCAAAGGAGCGCGAAAACCTTCGATTTCGCATCCTTCCATTCCTCGTGTTCCAGGGCCCGCCCAATGCCATCCCAGAGGAGCCTGAATCAGGTCCAGGAGCAAAGACCTTGAGCCAAAAAGACCTCGGCGGCAGCATCCGCAAAGGCGTCAAGTGGCTGGTGGTGGGCAATCTGGGCACGAGGATACTCGATTTTGCCTTCGGCGTCGCCCTGGCCCGGCTGCTGGTGCCGGCCGACTTCGGCATGATCGTCACCATCCAGGCCTTCACCGGTTTCGTGGGCATGGTCACCACCGGCGGCATGGGTCAGGCGTTGATCCGCGCCAAGGAGGTCTCGGGTCGCGATTTCAATACGGTGTTCACCATGCAGCTCTCCATCGGGGCGCTGGTGTATCTGGGTTTCTTTCTCGCCGCACCTCCCTTCGCCGAGTTCTTCGGCGATCCCCTGTATGCGGATCTGCTCCGGGTTTCGGCGCTGAGCTACTTTCTGCGCCCTTTCGATTACATGTACAGCTCTTGGCTGAACCGCGAGATGGCCTTCCATGTGCGCACCCGCATCAACTTGATCACGCGGGTGATCACCGGGGTGATCAGCGTGTTGATGGCCTTGGCCCATTGGGGGGTGTGGAGCCTGGTGCTCTCGGGATTGGTCGCCGGCAGCATCAAGAATGTCCTTCTGGCCCGCGCCACGCCTTTGCGCCTGCGCCTGCATTTGGATCGCGCCCTGATCCGGCGCCATGCCGGCTATGGCTCGCGGGTGGTGCTGGTGGATCTGCTCGGTCATTTTACCCGGGAAGGCATCAAGGTGATGTTCAGCAAGCTCGCGGGCCCCGCCTTCTTGGGATTGTTCAACAAGGCCGACAGTCTCCATCGCCTGCCCTATTGGTCGTTCGGACAACCCCTGGCCCAACCGCTGTTCCGGGCCATGGCCCAGGTGCAGGACGATCTGCACCAGACCCGCTATCTCTATTATCGCGCCGTGACCCTGTTGATGGTCTATGTGGTGCCATTTTTCGTGGTGTTGGGTTGGGTGGCCCAGGCGTTCATCGATTTCGTTTACGGGCCCAAGTGGGCGGCGGCCGGCCCGCCCTTGGCGATCATGGCACTGGCCGGTCCTTTCTATGTGGTGATGCGTCCCTGCACCGCGGTGACGCTCGCCCAGAATCGGCTGGGCATCCAGGCATGGATTCAGGTTTTGGTGTTGGCGTTCACCCTGGGCGCCTGTTGGGTCGGGTTGCGCTGGGGATTGACGGGAGCGGCCTGGGGCTTCGTGGCGGCCCAGGTGTTCGCCGCGACCGTCTATTACGCCTTGGTCTTGCACATCCTGCCCACCGGTCCACGAGACTTGGTCAAGGCCGTCAGTCCCGGTCTGTTGCTCAACGCGCTGCTCGCGGCGGTGTTGTGGCTCGCCGATCGCTGGCTGCCGCCGACCATCCAGGCTTCGCCGTTGGCGTATCTATTGATCATGAGTCTGATCGGATTCGGTTGCTACGGACTGGCATTTCTGTGGTTGCCGATTCCCGCCTTGGCCTCGGAAGCGGCGCGCTGGCGGCAATGGCTGGGGGAGCGGTTCGCACGGTTGCGGGAAAAACGGGTATGATCCCTCCGCTCGCCGGTCTCCGGCCTGGCGACCCGACGTCGGCCGTCACGCATCGCCCCCGGCATTCGGTTCGGGTCGCCGACTTCGCGCAACCTCCGCGTGAGCCGGTGAACGGGATTGGCCGATGGATCATTGGGAGATGGAAATGAAAAAACAGGCCCCAAGGAATGGAATCGTCACGCCGACCCGCTGGGTGTTGGCGTTGCTGGTCGTCGTCCAATCGCTATGGGCGGACGATACTTTCGACCACGCGGGCTTCAGCCGCGCATCGCTCCCCATCGATCACATCGACCGCTTCTTCGACGTGGGGGTGGTGGACGCCGACGGCGACGGTCATCTCGACATCTACACCTCCAATCACCATTTCCGCCAGGTCTTGTTGATCGCCGACGGCCGGGGCGGCTATCGCGACGTGCTCTCCGAATGGGGGCTGGATCAGAGTCCCGCTTTTCCCAATGCGGAGTTGAGCTTTGCTTCCCCCAAGGTGGAGGCGCCCGGTCTCTACCTCTTTTGGGTGGGCACCCAGTTCGTGATCCAGTACGTTCCCGGGCCGGGCATGGGGCCGATCTACGGCAGCCTCAGCGTCAACGATCCCATCCGCGTCCTCAAGAACCGTGGTTTCAAAGTGGAGAACCACGCCCAGAAGCTCAACGAGATCGTCACCCAGACTCGATTGGACTTCGCCACCGACCAGCCCGCTTATCTGAGACTGGCCCCCGGCGGCCAGGGGCTTCCGCTCCATTTCCGGCTTTCCGACGGCATCCGAGCCGACCGGATCTATGTGGGGTTGGGCAAGGTTTCCCCTCGCGCCACCGAATTCTCGCTCGCCTCCCGCGACCGTCATGCACTGGCCTGGTCCGACTACGATGGCGACGGCCGCAAGGACGTGTTCATCAACCGGGGCGCCTTGGGGGGCACCTTGCGCGCCCAGCCCGACGAGATCCGGGCGGTCATTCAAGACGAGCTGCTGATCCACGGCCCGGATGGCCGTTTTCACGACATCGGCCGCCGGGCGGGCCTCGACAAGCGTGATTGCTCGGGTCGCCACGCCCGTTGGCTGGATTTCGACGGTGATGGACGACTCGACCTTTTCGTCAACTGCTTCAACCGCGGTCATGTGGCCGGCGACTATCCCAAGCAGCTCTACATCCGCCGTCCCGACGGTCGCTTGATGGATCGTGCCGCCGAAATCGGAGCGGCCTTGCCGGAGGCTCAAATGGGCAGCCTGGCTTGGTTCGACGTGGACGGCGACGGCGATCCCGACCTCGCCACCCTGGAAAACCAGGGGCTGTTTCTCTATCGCAACCAGAACGGGCGGCTGGTGCGCGAAGAGGTCTTCCATCGCCCCCTCAGCGGCGTGCAGATCGGCAGCACCACCAAAGGCGAGTGGGTGTATGACGGCAAGATTTCTCTCGCCGATTTCGATCTCGACGGCGATCTGGATCTCTTTTCGTCTTCCAAGCGGGGCAATGTATTGCTGATCAACGATTCGGGGCATCTGCGCGCGGTGGCCCCCGCCACCCTGGGCCTGCCCGAACGCAGTCTCAACGCCACTTGGCTGGACGCCGACAACGACGGCCGCCCCGATCTGTTCGCGGTGCCCCAGGGGCTCCACCACAACCAGGGGGGGCGCTTCACCGCCACCGGGCGTTTCCGGTACCCGGAAGAGCGCTTCGTGGGCGCGGTGAGCAATGCCTGGGACATGGACGACGACGGCCGCATGGATCTGCTCCTGGCGCTCAACGTCAACCCCGAGTATCAGCCGCAGGGCTCCGATCGCCGCAAGCCCCGGCACAACACCACCTGGCTGGTCGATGCCTGGCGCAACGAGAGCGCCCCCGGCCACTGGCTGGAGCTGGTGCTGACCGGCCCGCCGGGCAATCATGAAGCCATCGGCGCACGGGTGAAAGTCACCACCGCAGCCGGCACCCAGCTCCAGGAGGTGGGCGCCACCGAGGGTAGTTTCTTCTCCCAGGGCCATTATCGGCTCCATTTCGGCCTGGGCGACTCCGCCACCGCCCGCCGGGTGGAAATCGTTTGGCCCGACGGCACCCGGGAAGTGCTCACCGATCAGCCCGGGGACCGCATCCTTCGTCTTCGGCAACCGGCCGGCGCCGATCCGGCCGCTCCATCGTCATGAACAAGATCACATTGGTCGTGGTGGCCGTGTTCGCCACCGCCTTCGCTCAAGCAGTGCTCAAAAAAGCCTCGGCCTACGACATCAAATCCATGCCCTGGCTCTATTGGATGGGCGTGGCGGCGGTGGCCTACGGGCTTTCCTTCATTCTTTACTCACGCATCCTCAAGTATTACCCGCTCAACAAGATCTATCCCGCCATGACCGTGGGCCAGATCATCTTGGTGACGCTCTATGGCTTATGGATCGGCGAGGTGATCGGCACCAGCCACGCCATCGGCCTGGCATTGGGCGTGGTTTCCATCTATTTGATCCTGAGTTGAGCCATGACGCGGCGGAGGCGACAGGGGTGAAGATCGTGGTGGTCGGCGGTGGCGTGTCCGGCGCCCATGCCGCGCTCACCCTCCTGGAGCGAGGTCTGCCCGTGGAGCTGTGGGACGTGGGGCGGGAGGAAGATGATTTCCCCTTTCCCGGCGTTCCCTTCGATCAGCTGCGCGAACGCCTCGAAGATCCGGTGGGCTACTTTCTTGGCGACGACTTGGACGGCGTGGTGCCCGCCGGCAGCGGAGCACTGCTGCGCTACCCCCCTTCGCGCGACTTTCTGGCCCCCGCCGACGATCCCCTGTCGCCCTTCCAACCCGGCGATTTTCAGGTGTATCAGTCTTTCCACCGGGGCGGTCTGGCCAACGGCTGGGGCGCCAACGCCCTCACGTTCGACGACGACGATCTCGCCGCCTGGCCCATCGCCGCCGCCGATCTGGCCGCCGCCTACCAGCGCGTCCAGCAGCGCATTCCCATCGCCGGCCCCGAGCACGACGCCCTCAGCGATCGTTTTCCTCATCAGCATCCCAATCAACCGGCGGTGCCCCTCTCCGCGGCCGACCGTCTCTTTCAGACGCTATGGAAACGGCGCCAAGAGCGTCTGACCGACAGTGGCATGATCCTCGGTCGCGCCCGGCTCGCCGTGGTCACTCAACCCGGCCGCCTCGAACAGACCTGCGACCTGTGCAACCGCTGTCTATGGGGATGCCCCCGCCACAGCATCTACAACCCTGCGGTGAGCACCCTGAGCAGCTGCGAGGCACATCCCGGTTTCCGCTATCGGTGCCACCGCCAAGTGTTGCGCCTGGAAGGTCGTGACGGACGCATCACCGCTATCGAATATCGCGACACCCGCGACGGCTCCCTGCACCGCGAACCTTGCGATCTGGTGGTCCTCGCCGCCGGCGCCCTGGGCAGCGGCGCCATCTTCCTGCGCACCCTCGCCCGAACCCATCCCCGATTGGCCGAGGGCACCGCCGGACTGATGGACACCCGCGTGGTGAAGATCCCCTATCTGCTCCCCCAACGGATCGGCCACCCGCCCGAGGAACGCATGTTTCAGTTCAATCGCCTGATC
>Ga0256832_1001900_pt1 | contig 14215 bp, 8 predicted proteins | sample 134614metaG_FD_190534 | JGI IMG/M metagenome (GOLD analysis project Ga0256832, IMG submission 190534) | Hydrothermal vent microbial communities from Lau Basin, Pacific Ocean - 134-614 | ecosystem: Environmental > Aquatic > Marine > Hydrothermal vents | place: Pacific Ocean: Lau Basin | collected...
CGTTCTGTGGCAAGAGACCATGACGACATCCCTGTCGTTCCCGTACACGAAGTAGTCCTTTTCGGTCACGGTCCTGGCGTTGATGGCGGCGACGAGGTCGTCGGCGAACCCCACCTCTGACGTCACAGTGCCCCCGCCGTGCGGCCAGAAGGCGACCGATTCACCTACGGACCTGCCCAAGCCGAACGCGCCCCAGCGGTAGCTCCCCGCCACCTCTCCGCTCAGGACCGCGGGAGCGTCCTTGGTGACCGTGCCGGCCGTTCCGTTCACAAAGTGAACCTGCTGCGGGTCCCCCATGGTCACCACGTACATGCTCCGTGTCCGGGGCATGAGCGCGAGCCCCTGGACCTGGCGCCCAAGATCGCGGCACCAATTGCTGTTGAGCCCAAGCCGCTTCATGGCGAGGTCCGCGGTGACCTGCCAGTGGAAGAGCTTCCCGCTCTCATTCCCTGCGGTTCCAGCGACGGTCTGCGCAGCCGGCATGTAATCGGTCCGCGCGTCCAGAAACGCGACCGAGCTTGGGGTCTCGCCGCTACACATTCCGACCGAGACGTCGAGCCCAAACGCCTGCCAGCAGCCCTCTCGGACGTCGGCGTACGCGGCCTGCAACCCCCCTCCGGAACGCCAGAGCATCGCCCAACCCTCGTCGGAGGGCGCAACGATCGCCAGGTCGTCCGGCAGAGCCTCGTCGGCTGGGACGCTCATCGACGCGACCCGCAGGGGCGGCACGTCGCCCGGCACGCCCGCGCAGGTCCAGGAAGTGCAGGCGCCCCCGCGCGACGGCACGCAGCGGCCGCCAGCGACGCAGAGCTCTCCTTCCGCACACGCGCATGCCATGCACACGCCCTCGACGCACCGCTCGGCCTCCCCGCAGGCATGGTCGCATCTGCCGCAGTGGGCGGCGTTGGTCTGGAGGTCCACGCACCCATCGCCACAGTCCGACGACCCCGGCGGGCACACCGGGCCGCTATCCGTATCCGAGCCGCTGTCCAGACCGGCATCCTCCGGCGAGCCGGCGTCTCCGTCGCCGGCGCCGTAGTTGTCGGCGCCCACCAAGAGCGAGCAGCCGGCGAGCGCCGCGGGCACGAAGAAGAAAAGCAAGACGCGCATCGCTCGCAGTTTTCCCGTCGAAGAAGCGGAGGGCAAGCTCCTTGGGGGCCCCTTCAGAGGATCAGGCGAACGCCGCCAAGGTCCTCGATACGGTGAGGGAAGCGGTCCCCCGGTGTCCCGATGAACATGTAGTTCTTGGGCACGGACAGCCGCTCGGAGAGGGCATCGATGAGCGCCGGTCCGAACTCGCCCTTCACGAGCAAGAAGTCGATACGAAGCTCGGGGTAGAGGTGATCGATCGTCGAAAGGTGCTCGGCCAGCTCCTTGGGCACCTCGTCACGGTTCCTGTACACGTGAACGACGAGCATCCGGTTCGTCTGCTCGTTCTTGAGCACGTAGAGCGCGGCGCGGTTGAGCTCGGCGGGGTCGTCGCCCTTGGCGAAGTACACGACGGTCCGCGAGTTGATCCGCGCGATCAAGGTATTGACCCGTTCCGTCACCCAGTCGTTGAACGCCCGCACTCGCTCGGCCACGCCCGCCGCAACGAAGAGCACCGCTTTCAAGAGCTGCACGCGCAGGAACATCACGCCGACGATCGCCGCCGCCGCCAGGAAGTAGATGCTGAACACGCGCACGTACTCCGGGTCCATCAGCACGTTGCCGGCGAGGCCCACAAGGACGCCCGCGAGCGCGACCACGACCGTCGGCCAGCTCGCCTTCGTTGCGCGAGGAAGCTGGGAGCGCTTGACCTTGAGCAGCATGTTGCCGACGGCGAAGAGCGCCATCACCGAAAGGAACGAGATCGTGTAGACGCCCGCGAGGGTCTCGACGTTGCCCGCCGTCGCCGCGAGGATCGAGCAGCACACGGCGAAGAACGCCAGGATGATCCAGTGGTTCGTATGCCGGAGCCGGTTCTGCTTCAGCAAGAACTGCGGCAGGCAGCGGTCGAGGCTCATGCGCCGGATGAGGCCCGTAACGCCCACGTAGGAGGTGAGGACGGCGCCGGAGAGCACGAGCACCGCGTCGATGCTCACCCACATGCGCAAGATCGGCCCCGCTGAAAGGCCGCCCATCTGCGCGAGCAGATCCGGGGGCACCTGGCGGATCTCGTCGAGAGGCAGCAGGCCCAGCGAGAGGAAGCTGATGAGCGGGTTGAAGATCGCCACGGCGATCCACATGTTCCGCAGCGTCTTGGGGAAGACCCCCTCGGCCTGCTCTTCGATGAAGTTGGCCGAGCTCTCGAAGCCGCTGATGCCCAGCATCGCCGCCGAGAAACCAAAGAAGAGCGCATGCAGGAGCCCTCCTTCGGGGGGCTGGCGCCAGTTCTCGAGCAAGAGGGCGGGGTCGCGGAAGAGCACGAGGGAGGCCGCCACGCACAGGACGACCAAGGTGGCGATGTGGAACAAGAAGATGACGAGCGCCACCACCGCCGACTCGGAGATGCCGATGACGTTCAGGAAGGCGAAGAAGCCCAGCAGCCCGATGGTGGCCCAAAAGACGTTGAGCCCTTCCCACAGGTTGTGGGCGTAATGCATCGCCTCGCCGGCGCTGATGACGGCGGTCGCGACGTAGGACAGGAGCGTCAGGCATGCGGCGCCGGCGGCCACGCGTTTGCTCGTCGTGTTCAGCAGCACCGTGTAGGTGCCGCCGTTCAACGGCAGCGCGCTGCCAACCTCGGCGTAGATGCGGCGAAAGAGGTAGAGGACCGCGGCGACGATCGCCAAGGCGATGGGGGCGTAAGCGCCGGCGTGTGCTGCACAGAGCGCAGAGACGTAGAGGCAGCTCGACGTGATGTCGTTGCCGCAGATCGCCGTGGCGGCCCAGGTCCCCAGCGCGTGCCGCGGCTCCGGCTCTCGCGGTTGAACCGGCAGGTCCTCGATGGTCTGCATCGTCCCCCAGCCGGGGAAATCGGAGGTGGTCGTCGGGTCCACGACGCAGCTGTGGCCCGAGCAGCGCTCGGAAGCAACAAGCGCCGCGAAAACGGGAGGCCCCCTCCAAGACCGCTCGAAAGCATCGCGGCCGCAGCCCGTGGTCTTTTCGCGGCCTGGCCGGCCCGCTATCCTGCGCGCCTGTTGGAGGTGCCTCGATGTCACGCGCGCTGCTTTGCTTCTCTGTCCTTTCTGCAATCGCCCTGGGCTGCTCCAAGAGCACGACCCTGGGAGAGGACGCCGGCATCGAATTCGACGCCGACCGCCCCGACGGCACGGCTGGGGACGGCGGAGCCGACAGCGGCGCCGATGGCTCGGTGGCGGGGCGCTGCGGCGACGGCACCGTCGACCCGACGGAGGAGTGCGACGACGGCAACCTCGAAGCCGGAGACGGCTGCGACGCCGACTGCAACATCGAGCACGTCTGTGGGGACGGGCACCTCGACCCCGGCGAGAGTTGCGACGACGGCAACCTCGAAGCCGGAGACGGCTGCGATCCGACGTGCTTCCGCGAGGCCTATTGTGGCGACGGAAACGTGGACCCGGACGAGCTCTGCGACGATGGCAACAACCGCTCCGGCGACGGATGCCGCTCGGATTGTCAGTCCGACGAAAGGTGCGGCAACGGCATCCGCGACGCGCACATCGGCGAGGCCTGCGACGGCACGCCCGGCTGCGACGCCATGTGCCGGCTCACGGCTTGTGGCAACGACAGCCTGGACGCCGGCGAGACCTGTGACGACGGCAACACCGACCCCTTCGACGGATGCGGAGCGGACTGCCAGGACGAGATCAGCTTCATCCTGAGCAGCCTACTCATCGGCGAGGTCGGCACCGGCTGTGACTTCAGCGGCGACGGCGAGCCCGACAACGCCTTCGCGCGCGGCCTGGGCGGCCTGGTGGGCCTCGCCAACAGCATGTTCCTCGAGAGCGCCATCACGGACGGAGACCTGATCCTCCTGCTGCACGCCCTCGGCCTCGACGACCGAAGCGGCGCCAACGACGACTCGTTCTCCCTCGCCTGGTTCCCCGGCCAGGACGCCGACTCCAACCCTGCGAACAACCTGAGCGGGTCGGGGCAGTTCTACGCCGATGCGGCGGCCTTCGACGCCATGGGACGGCCTCTGGCGGCGTTCGAGAGCTCGGTGATGAGTCGCGTCCTTAGCGGAGGACCGGAGGACATCGAGCTCCCGATCCTCGTTTTGCCGCTGGAGATCCGGCAGGGGCGCATCTCCGGAACGACCCGGGCCGCCGACGGGGAGATCACGGCGATCGACGACGGTTTGATCTGCGGCGCGGTGCCGCTGGTGACGCTGGCGTTCCTCCCCAACCTCATCGATATGTTCACGGGCATGGCCGCGCCTCCCTGCGACGACTCGATGACCGACACCTCGATGGCGGACTTGTTGATCGGCGGCACCCCACGCGGTTTCATCTTCCCGCTCCCGGGCATCGCCCCCGACGTGGACCTCGATGGCGACGGCCTGGAGCGCTTCGAGGTCACCCGGTCCGGTTCGGTCCGCGGGTGTCAGCCCGTCGTGACCGCGTGCATCGATGGAGACGGGACCCGCGTGGAGGGCCGCGACTGCATCATGGACTCGCGGTTCGAGGACGGATGGTCTGCCGCGTTCCCGATCACTGCGGTCCGCGCGGAGATCCTTGGGGTCCGCTGATCGGACGCGGCGGCCACGCCCGCCGCGATGAGCTATCCTCCCGGCGCCATGAGCACTTCCCCTCTCGACGAGGCCTACGCCCGGCGCATGTCCGGCGACCCGCCTGGGGCGTTGCGGATCGCAACGGCGCTCCTCGAAGCCGAACCGGGTCACCTCGCGGCGGCCACGCTGGCGTGCTCGATCCTCGTCGAGGCCGATCGGGGGCTCGTCGCCGGCGAGGTCGCCCGCCGGCTCGTAGACGCCTTCGTCAACCGGGGCGATCTGCCGATGGCCGTAGTCGCGGCCCGCGTGGCAGAAGCGGCCGGCGAAGACGGATCCGAAGCGATCGAGGCCATCGCTGAAGCCTTCGGCCTCGGTAGCGATCGACTCGCGGACGTCGCGCCGAGCCCGCCGGCGCTGCCTCCTCCCGTCGGCGATGCCGGCACGCTGGCGACCCTCGGCGGCGATGCCCTGCTCGATCGAGCCGAGAAGGCCATCGCGGGCACGCTCGCTTGGCTCGCGGAGGATCCCGTCGCCGGCGACACCAAGCTACCTGCGGTGCCGCTCTTGTCCGAGCTGGAACCGGACGCCCTCGCGCGCTTGCTCGAAGCGGTCGAGCTGCGTGACGCCGGGGAAGGCGAAGAGGTCGTCGCACAGGACACCGAGGGTCGCGAAGCGTACCTGCTCGCCCGCGGAATGCTCGAGGTCGTACGCCGCGACGGCGCGGAAGAGACCGTACTGGCCGCCCTTGGACCCGGCGCCATCTTTGGGGAGATGGCGCTCGTGAGCGAAGCGCCGCGGGCCGCTTCGGTGCGGGCGACGGAACCTGCGACGCTGCTGGTCATCTCACGGGAGGCGCTCGAAAGCGCCGCCAAGAAGGCCCCCGTCATCAGCCGGCAGCTCGCGAACTTTTGCCGCGCGCGCATGCTCGCGAACTTGATGCGGGTCAGCCCCATCCTTCGCGCGGTGGCGCCTCAAGACCGCCAGGCGCTCCTCGAGCGCTTTGAGACGCGTCACTTCGAGCAGGGCGACGTGCTCGTAGCGCGCGGCGACGAGGCCGAAGGGTTGTTTCTCATCGCCTCGGGCCACGTCGAAGTGATCGGCGAAGACGACGATGGCGACATGCTGCGCATCGCCGAGCTGGGTCCGGGCAACGTGGTCGGCGAGATCTCACTGGTGCTTCGGCGCCCCGCCAACGCCACCGTCCGGGCCGCCACACCGGCGGTCGCGCTGGAGCTCACCCGCGAGCAGTTTCAGCAGGCCATTCGCCAGCACCCAACGCTCCTGAGCGAGCTCTACGCGACCGCGACGGCGCGCGACGAAGAAACCCGGAGCGTCGTGGGGCAGCAGGCCCTCGACCTCGAAGACGTCGTGCTGCTCTGAAGCTTCACCGCTCCGGATCTCTTCGGCACGCCCGGCGCACATCCCGAAGGCGACGCTTCAGTGCGGGCAGGTCCAGCTCGGCACCGCCATAGCGTGCGGCCAAGTATGCTTCGGTGATCTCGTGGACGGCATCCGCCGCCTCGAACCCAGCCGCCTCGACGGAAGCGGCGTGCTCCTTGGGGGTGCGCCCCGGCGGACGGGGCAACCCACGCCGACGCAGAGCGGCCTCGAGGGAGGCGTACAGACGGGTCGCCCCGCGGGTCGCTCGGGGACCCTCCGCCAAGGCCCGGCGGCGCCGCCACCGGAGCGCCAGGAGCATCGCGATCGAGAGCGTCAGCAGGGCCGCCGCGAGCCCCCAGCCGCGGCCGGCGGCTCCGTTTCGACGAGCCATTGTTGACGCCTGCGCCTCTTCCGACGGCTCAGCGCCACGCAGAGCGCGCAGCCACAGGTAGAAGCGGCGTAGCCCAGAGACCTGTCGCCGCAGGTCATAGCTCACCACGTCCTCGCTCCACCGCGTGCGTAGCGCGTCGAGCAGCGCGCGGGCCTCCGCCAGCCAGCCCCCTTGACCCGGGCCCATCTCCCCGCGAGCCGCGGGCGTCGGGTCGAAGGTCTCCCAGGCTCCATCGACCCAGGCCTCGACCCAGCTGTGCGCATCGCCCTGAGAAACGGCGTAGTAGCGCCCGTAAGCGTTCCAGGTTCCGCCGACGAACCCCGTCACATTGCGCGACGGAACACCGATGGTCCGCAGCATCACCGCCAGGGCCGTCGAGAAGTACTCGCAGTGTCCCCGCTTGGCCTCGAAGAGGAAGACCTCCAAAGGATCGCGGTCGCCGGTGTCGGGCATCTCGAGGCTGTAGACGAACTCACCGGAATCGCGAAGCCATGCTTCGAGCCGTCGTGCGCGCTCCCGCGGCGTCCCTGCCCCGGCTTTGTCGAGAGCCAGCTCCCGCACCCGTCGCAGCGGCCCTGGAAGCTGAAGATAGGTCGCGATGTCCTCTGCGGTGAGCGGATCGGGCAGGACCCCCCGCGCTTCGTCGGAGACGTAGGCGAGATAGCGCAGCGGGAGCCCGTCCCCGTCCAGGTAGCGAAGGTCGAGGCCGGGGCGCTGCTGCAGCTGTCGCGGTACGTCGACGGCGTTCGCCACGCGTGGAGGGACCTTCAGAGCGACGGCGCCGTCGGGCACGAAGACGACCGCCTCCTCCAGAGGGTCGAGGAGGATTTCGAGCTCGCGATCTCCGTCGCGAGGCCTCCGTTGGAGGACGTGGTAACCGAGCATCGGCCCCCAAGGCTGGGGTCTGTGCTCCGTTCGGCTCCAACGTCCACCCTCGTAGTGATCGAAAGAGGTCCCCCGCAGCCGGTAGTGACCTTCGCGCGGCCCCACCCCGTCGGCGGGTCGCACCCGCACGACGACGGTCGGATCTGCGCGGATCACACCGAAATCCCCCAGCTCGACATCGCCACCGAAGCCCGCCACGCGCCTTCCGCCGATGTCGCCAAAGCTCAAGAAGCCCATGCCCACCCGCGGGAAGAGGAGAAAGAACGCCGCCGTCGCGAGGAAAAGCGGGAGCGCCAGCGCGGCCGTCCCCAACAAGAAGCCCGGCCCCACGATGCGCCGGGACTGGAGCACCTGTCGCGCGCGAGGTCCCGGCTCGTCGGGGGTTCCGTAGTGTCGCTCGATCTCCGCGCGGAGGTGAGTGAGCGCGAGCATCCACGGCGTGACCAGGACGAAGCCAAAGAAGACCGCCGCGTAGTCCAGCCCCGTGCTCAGCACGGTCGCCGCGATGAGGTGCAGGAACGCCAGCGCCTGGATGTGCTGGTGGTCGCGGGCGCTCCGACGGTGGAAGAGCCGCGAGACCTGGAGGAAGCCCGCGAACTCCACGCCCAGGGTGAGCACCGGCGCACGGAAGACGAACCCTCGCAGAACCTGGGCCGCGAGAAACGCAACGAGCAGAGCGTTCCAGAAGCTCGTGTAGCCGGATCGGTTCCAGATACGGGGACCAACCCACAGGCTGCCGACGTAGCCCATCCCCAGCAGGAGCGCGCTGACCGGGGGAAGCTCGGAGCCCAGCGAGAGCGCGAGCAGCCCGAGCCCTGCGAGGAGGTAGCTCACCGTCGCGTGGAGGGTCAGCAAGCGCAAGGAGAAGCTCCCATCAGGCGACCTCCCGGTCGGTGGCTTCGACGGCGGGGTCGACAGGGACCCGCATCGTGCGCCCCGCCGACGTCGGCGCCGTCGGTGGGGGCGGCGCGACCGCCGCCGAGACGCTCGTCAGGAGTGCGAGGAACCGAAAGATGGGGTCCGGTGGAGCCCCGGGCGCGACCCGAGGAGAGATCGCACCGCGCACCCGTACCTCGACGGCGATCGCGCGACGGAGGGCTGCGTCCGCGACCGACGCGGTGAGCGACACCGCGTCCTCGAACGCGCGATGCCATCGCTCGCGGGCGTCGTCGTCGACATGGGCCGGCTCCGCCTGATCCAGAAGGAGCGTCAGTTGCGACCGCGTCGAAGAGGTCTGCTCGCGCACGACCAAGCGGTCGGTGGCCGCGCTACGAAACCAGTGGATGCTCCGCGCTTCGTCCCCTGAGCGATACTCGCGAACTCCCCAGACCTCGCCCCGCTCACCAGCGCACCGGCTGGGTGTCTCCTCTCCAACCCCGAACACATGAAGCGTCCTCGCATCGACGGCGCGCAGCTTTGGATAGACGAGAAGATCTCCCGCGAGCGGTAGGCTGCGGCCCTTCTCGATCAACCCGAAGGGGTAGCGGGTTCGCACCGTCACGGTACCGAAGCGCTGCCATCCTCTCCGAGGCGCCGTACGCCGATACGTCGCGGCCTGCGAATCGCCCGGCGAGATTTTCAGGAAGAAGCAAGACCGCTCGCCCTTCGCCTCGTCGAGAGCTCGGTCTTCGACCTCCAGCGCGTAACTCGGCAGACGCCGCTTCGTGTTACGCAGGGTGAGCTCGACCACGAAGGGCGTCTGAGCGAAGGCATGGTGAGGCAGACGACGGGAGATCCGGACGCGCCACAGAGCGACATCGCTCAAAGTTCCGCTCACGAGCAGCAGGCTGAGCATGAGCCCCAGCACCAAGTAGAGCAGGTTGTTTCCCGTGTTGACCGCCGCGAGCCCGACGCCCACGGTGACCATGACGAAAACCTTCCCCTCGCGTGTGAAGCGAAACGAACGGCGGCTCCTTCGTCGCTGCCCGGTCGCCATCGGAAGGGGCCCCCACCGCCTCATAGGGGGACCGGAACCTCCTCACGAAGCTCCCGCAGGATCGCCTCCGTGTCGGCCCGGGCGAGCGGTCCCTCGGCGCCGGCAGGCCGCAAACGATGGGAGAGAACGGGGACGACGAGCTCCTTGATGTCGTCGGGGAGGACGTGGTCGCGTCCTTCGACGATGGCCCGCGCTCGGACCGCCCGCGCGAAGGCGAGGGCCGCCCGAGTGGAGGCCCCGACCTCGATCATCGGGTGCGCGCGGGTCGCCAGCACGAACGAGTGGAGGTAGCGGACCAGGCTCTCGTCGATCCGTACCCGGTCCACCGCTGCCTGTGCGGCTCGGAGTTGGTCCGCGGACACGGTGTCCCCAAGAGACCCCACCGGATCGCGGGCACCGCGCTCGAGCAAGATCGCCCGCTCGACCTCTTCCGCCGGATAGCCGACACGCAGCCGCAGTAGGAATCGGTCGAGCTGCGATTCGGGGAGTGGATACGTCCCGTAGAAGTCCTGTGGGTTCTGCGTGGCGATCACGAAAAAGGGATCGTCGAGCGCGTGGGTCGTTCCATCGATCGACACCTGACCCTCCCCCATGGCTTCGAGCAGTGCGCTCTGGGTACGGGGCGTCGTGCGGTTGATCTCATCGGCCAGCAGGATCTGCGTGAACACGGGCCCTGGCCGGAAGACGAACGAGCCCGATCCGCGATCGTAGACGTTGCCGCCGAGCACGTCGGTCGGCATCAGGTCGCTGGTCAGCTGAAGACGACGAAACCGCAAGCCAAGGCTCGCCGCCAGAGCGCGCGCCAGCGTGGTCTTGCCGACGCCGGGAATGTCCTCGATGAGGACGTGACCGCGGGCCAGCAGAGCCGTCACCGTCCATCGGATGACCTCCTCCTTGCCTCGGAGGACCTCCCCGACAGAGTTCACTAGGCGTGCGGCGAGGCTCGAAGCTTCGGCGAGGCTCACGGCGCACAGCCTACCATGGCTCGTGAACGGCACCTTCGGCGCAACGCGGGGCCTGAGGGTGCGGCCGCGCCTCGCTGACGGTGCAGCGACCACGCCCTACCCCAACCAGGCGCCCGCCGAGGGGCAATCGCACCGGAGCGCATCTCAAGGGCGTCGATCGATCCGTGGACTGGGCGGGACCGCTGGCGCATCCGCGAGGCAACGATCCCACCGGCGGCCGTGCGAGCCTACTCGTAGACGAGGTGGGTCTCGCTCGACTTGGTGCGATAGTTGGCATCGATGTAGTCCATCAAGTCGAGCATGAAGGTCTCCATCTGCGCGCCGTCGGGTGTTCCTGGGACGGCGTCCGCGTAGAACGTGCCCTTCACGCATTCTCCGTTGCGGCAACGTCCATCGGGAAAGACGAAGATCATCTTCTGGAAGCGGTTGGCTTCGGGCAGGCGATTCGAGTTCATGAAGTTCCAGATGATGATGCCGGTCGCGACGAGGTCCTGCGGCTGCTGTCCATAGCCGTGGAGAAGGTAAACCACCGGATACTCGACATCCTGGTACTCCTCGTCGAAGTAGCCCGGAGGCAAGACGATCGCGGCCGGTCCCGTTCGACCGGTCGTCGGCGAGGTGAAGTCGAAGGAGAACTGGTTCCGCTCCGGGCATCCCGGACCGACCTCGGGGCAGAGGCGATCCACCACGCGCCGCCGGTCGCCCCCGGGCCAGCGGCTCGACATCCACGCCATCACGCTGAGGATCCGGTTGGCGATCTGCGTAGGCGCTCCAACGTGCTGGCCGTCCCCCTGCACGATCGCACCCTGCGTCGCGTCCACGTTGCCGTAGCGGATATGGACGTACTTTCCGATCTCGCTCCAATCGACGTCGTTGAAGCGGAAGTCCTCGTCGAGGAACGAGCCGTCGTAGCTGAGCGCTGCGTGGGAGTTGTAGAGGTTCAGCGGCAGCCCTCGCGCCGAGAACGCGCCGGCCAGCTGGTTGTGGTTCGTGGCAAAGTTGAAGAGGTCACGGATACCCCCATCGCTGAAGAAATCGAGGTCGCGGAGCGTGTCCTCCTCCGCATCGAGGACGAAGCCGCGCGGGTTGTTGGCGAGCAAATGGACGAGCCCGCGGGCTCGAGTCCAACATCCGTCGCCCTCGCCCGTGTCGAAGCCGCCGTCGGAAAGTTGGGCCGTCCCCGCCACTCCATCGAGGCCCACGTCACGGAAGCGCTCGCCGACACCGGGAGCCGGGTTCTCCTCGGGGCTCGCACACCCACCCACGGCCGGTCCGGTGTAGTCGCGCAGCCAGTTCCCTTCAGTCCCCATCGGGTTGTACTGGAAGTCGTAGTCGTCGCCGTTGGGGTCGGGGTTCGTGATGGGATCGTAGCCCGGCTCCTCCGGGTCGCAGAGCTGGTCGAGGCCGCAGTCCTCAAAAGGTTCCCGACCTTGGCGCACGACCGGCTCGCCAGGGTCGCGTACGCCGTTGTCGTTGATGTCGACGGCAAGGGCGACCTCGAACGGGTGCGTTTGGGGCTGGCTCGGATCCCACACGCCGATGTCCCGGTCTCCGCCAACGCGAAGCTCGCCACCGTCGCAGAAGGTGATCAGCGGATGCTGGCCCACCGGGTTGTACTCGTCGTCGAAGAAGCCCGTCCCGGCGGCGCACCCACCCGCCTCGGGTTCGCACGGCGGGATCCGCACGGGGTTGGCGCAGCGGTCGGCGTCGGGTCGCGTACGCTCGCTGTCGGGGATCCCGGGTGGCGTGACGTCGGCCCCGAGCGGGTCCTCGGTACGAGTCGTGTTCGGGTTGCCGAACATCATCGCGAGGTCCCGGAAGATGCGGATGTACTCCTTGCGGTCGAAGGTACCGCCGTGCCCCTTCCAGTCGTCCTCGTAATACCAGTGCTCGAAATCCTGGCGGACCTCGAACAGGCGCCCATCGTTGGGAGGCGTCCGGCTCACATCGGCGCCGGCTTCGCATGCGGCCGGATCCGCGTCGCGCTCGGCCTGCGTGCAGAAGCCCCCCAGGTGGTAGGTCCGCATGTAGTTCGTCATGTGAATCCAGTCGACCGGTCCGCCGAGGGGGCCCACGAAGTCGAATCGATCCGGATTGTGCATGCCGATCAGGGCCGAACCGGCGGCGCCCATCGACACGCCGGTGATGCCGCGGAATGTGAAGGTTCGCTCTCGGGGCTGAGGGCCGAGCTCGCGCGTGACGGCCTGATAGGTCCCCAGGCGCGGCGCGTAGAAACGTACGAAGCCCGGAGACGATTCGTAATCGGGGCTCGCAACGGGGACGATCCGCGGTGTGGTGACGCCGGGACCGGTGTAGCTGAACTGCACGTGCCCGCGGGTGGCGTGCTCGGGAAGGAGCGCCAGCTTGACCGGGACGGACATCGGCAGCTCTCGGTTGAAGCGCAGGTGCGCAGGCCCGAAGGCGATCGCTGGACCGAGCGCTCGATAGCCTTCGGGCACCTGATCGGGCGCGCACCCGAGGGAGGCGTCGAAACCGTCGACATGGAACTCGTCGTCCCGGGCGGCTCCTTCGGGCAGCTCCAGGCGCGCGCTGCCAGTCGCGAGCTCGTCGCCGGGGTCGAGACGGCCGCTCGCGCTGCCCTCGCAGCTCGGCACGTCCGTGTCGACGACGAAGACCTCCAGGGAGGCGCTGAAGCGCTCCTCGTTCGCCTCGCCGGGGAAGGCCGTGTAAGTCGCCGTCAGGGTCGTCTCGCCGATGGCCAGCGGCTCGATGGCGACGAGCACGCGGCTCTGGTGGGCCGGGATCGTGACCGACGACACCGTCCGAACGACGCCATCGGTCGCGGCCGCGATCGCCACGGTCGCGTCACGGCAGAAGTCGCGCGCGAGCTCGAGGCGCACCTCCCGGGTGATGCCAACCACCGTGTCGACCCGCCCGGAGCCCCACAATACCTCCGGCGCGAAGCACTCGGGGGTCGTGTCGACGTCTGCCTGCGCGTCTGGCGCCAAGGCGTCCAGCCCCGCATCCGAGCCGCTGTCGTCGTCGCCACAGGCGAGAAGAAGAGAGACTGAAAAGAAGAGGACCCAGACGCCAGAGAGTGCACGCATGTGGCCGTCAGCCTAGACCAGATCGGTCCCTGGGACGACCCGCCGTGTCTTCGCGCAGCGCCGCGTCGCGCCGCATGCCGTTTCCTTCGGCGAGCGAGGTCAGCCGGCCTTGACCCCGACCACCTTGATGCTCTGCACCTTGCCGGCCAGCGCCTCGACACCAGCGCGGACGATCGCTTCCGGGAGGTCCTTCGGGACGATCACCTCACCGGAGGCTACCAGAGCGGCGATCTGCTCCGCGTCGTAGGCCTGGCGGGACACGACGCGGACCTCGGACAGACCGGCACAGCGGAGCCCTTCGACGTAGGCCTCTTCATCGATCGCGCCGCCGATGCAGGCGTTGTGGAGAACGGGGAGGTCGCGAAGCCACGGAGGCATCTCGGAGACCACCAGGTCGGAGATGGAAAAACGGCCTCCGGGCCGCAGGACCCGTGCGATCTCGGCGAAGACCTTGGGCTTGTCCGGGGAGAGGCTGATCACGCAGTTGGAGAGGACCCAGTCGACGGATGCGTCCTCGACCGGCAGCGACTCGATGTATCCCTCGCGCACCTCGGCGTTCTGCACCCCGGCGTGCTCGAGGTTCTGCCGCGCCCGGACGATCATCTCGGGCGTCATGTCGACGCCGATGACCCGGCCCGAAGGGCCGACCTTGCGGGCGGCGAGGATGAGATCGATGCCGGCGCCGCACCCCAGGTCGACGACCACCTGGCCTTGCTGCACCTCGCTGAAAGCCAGGGGGTTGCCGCAGCCAAAGGCGTGGTCGGCGGCGTCGCGAGGCACGTCCAGCATCTGCTCGGGGGTGTAACCCAGGGCGCTGGGGCTCAGCGCAGGCGCGGCCCGCTCGACGAGGGTGCCGTAAGCTTGCGCCACCTGGGCGCGAATTGGGTCCGGAGGCAGGTTCTTGCTGTCGTTGCGGTTCATCGTTGGCTCCTTTGTCGTGGGCTGGTACGGCGGCTC
>Ga0256832_1001901_pt1 | contig 14213 bp, 24 predicted proteins | sample 134614metaG_FD_190534 | JGI IMG/M metagenome (GOLD analysis project Ga0256832, IMG submission 190534) | Hydrothermal vent microbial communities from Lau Basin, Pacific Ocean - 134-614 | ecosystem: Environmental > Aquatic > Marine > Hydrothermal vents | place: Pacific Ocean: Lau Basin | collected...
CAATAAGCCCAATAACAATAGAGAAAACAATAACCTTAACAGAGATAACAGCAATATCTAAAGCCCCAACATCAACTCCATTCATCATAGGAATAGCAATAAAGACAAAGATAATCAACGCTGTAGCATCATTAAAGAGTGACTCACCCTCTGCTAAAATGGCTAACTTATGTGGTACTTTAAAGCTAGAAAATACTGCAACTACTGAGACAGGGTCAGTTGCTAATACCATAGCAAATAGAGCAATAATTGCCCCTGTACTTAAGTTATAGTCTGAAAAAAAGATATTTGCCGACAAAATACCCAACCCAACTGAAAGTGCTACAGATATAAGGGCTAAATAGGTAAGACTTAGTGCATTTTTCTTTAAATCTTCAAGTTTAAGTTGAAGTGCATCGGAGGCAATTAGTATAGGAATTAAAAACAGAACCAACTCTGCAAAGCTCTCATTTGAAAAGAGTACCATATTTGGGAAAAAGTAGTAAAAAGTATAACTTAGCCCAATAAGCGTAATAGGTGAGGGGATTTTAAGATACTTTTGTGCCTCTATAGATATAAATAGAATAGTTAGAAGAAGTAGAAGAGTTAATATCATTTTTATTAGCCTTAAGATTAATTTTTAACTTATTTTAGCTATTTGTGGCTATGATTTGGTTTAGTATACTTTAGGCTACTAATGACTCAACAATCTTTCTTATCTCTTTATAGTCAACTATCTTGTTCTCTCCTGCAACTTTATCAAAAGAGTTGTAACCTAGCTCTTCAAATCGTTTTTTGAGGTTATTTGGAATTCTATTTATAAATCGTTCATACTCCTCTAGTCTCATTCCTGCTTTGGAGTCTAAAAACTCTAAATCTTGTGCCACTCTTGCAATAAGTACCTTTTCATTCTCTTTAGTAATACTCTCTAATCTACTAAAACTACTGTTAATATCATTTAGGACTTTTGAAAAATCTTTTTTATTCTCTTTGGCATAGTTATTTAAATTTTCACGCAGGGTTTTTAGTGCTAAGAGTTCATTGTGGAGAGTATCATTATTTTTTTTTAAGTTCTCTACAGTTGTTTCAAGTTTCTCAACCTGCTCTGTTAAAGAGCCTAAAATATTTAGATACCATACAGCAAAAAAACTAGCTAAAGTACCAACTAAAACAAATGGAAAGAGTAGAAAGTCGCTAATAAAACTACTAAGAATAACAACTAATCCAAAGAGACCAACTCCTAAAAAAAATAGAGCAGGAATATTTAGTTTTTCATTGTGAAATAGATTTTTATATAGAGAAAATAGTTTAGACATAAGAGTAACCTTTTTTTGAAATGAAATATAGTCAAAAATGAGTAAAAGAGGACTTAGTTTTTAAAAAAATATTTATAATTTTAATTATAGATTCACATAATAAAATAGCTCTTTTTATGCTAAAATTCTTATTAACTAATCTACTCAACTATAAGGAAATTCATAATGCAATTACCAATAAATCTTAGAGATATTTTTCATCTAAATAAAAAGACAAAAGAGCAGAAGCTTTTTGAAGAGAGGCTCTATAGAGAGGGTCTTGAAAGAGAGATAGAAAAGATAATAGAAACTATCAATCTTAAAACTATAAAATCAAAAGATATAGCTACTAAATTTATATTACAAGAGTTAGATATTTTACGTAAAGGAGATATTGATAGTCAAAGATTTGTAGAAGAAAGTGGATTTCACTTAGCTGAGTATTTAGGTGCATCACAAAAATTTCAAGAAGATAAGGAGAAGATAAGAGAAGTTCAAGATATATTTTTAAGCTTTTTAGACAAAATTTATAGTGAAAAACTTATGTTTGAATCTGCTAAAAAAATTTTAAATGGAATTATGGAGCATTGGGAAATAGGAAAGTATTCTGAGGAGGGTCAACTTTTTATTAAAGATAATCAAAATAGAAATAGTAGAAATAGTAAAGAGAGACCTACAAAGAGTAGTCTCTCTTTAGACTTTAAAAAACTAAAAAAAACTATTATGGATAAGTTAATATATTTAGATAATCAAATACAAAAGTTATTAGACACATTCAGTTCTGTTCCAATGCATATAGAGCAAGAGCAACCAAGAGTAAAAAATGAGAACAAAGAGAGTATAAAAGATATAGAATCAACACCTAAAATATATACTGATAAGAGAGTATATGAACTGATGGAGGAGTATAGTTTAGTAATAGAAGAGATTATTATAGGTAATATTGCACCTGATAATCAAAAAGATGTAGTAGAGTTTAAAAAGCATATTGTTTTAGCTTTAAAAGAAGGAAACAATTTAGCTTCTGTATTTTATCCTTTCCTTGATATAGGTAAATATATTGATTTTCCTATTACTAAAATGGAAGATAAGTCTAAAAAGTTATTTGTAGATATAATTAAAAGCTTTAAGAAGAGAGGCTTTTCTGTAAATTTACATAAGTATCTTTATGATAATAAAGAAGATGTATATATGTTAGCATCAAAAGGTGATATATTTATGCAATATCTTGTTGATTTTTGGTATAAACAAAAAGATGAACAAGTTTAGATGGCTGAGAGGAAGGGATTCGAACCCTCGGTGGGTTGCCCCACACAGACGTTCCAGGTCTGCACCTTCGACCACTCGGACACCTCTCAATAGCTAGGAGGGTAGAATTATAGCCAATTTGTTTTAAAAAATAATAAAATTTAATCTTTCATAAGGAATAGTTTGATACTATTTCTTCGCTCCTTTTAGACCTATGCAACAGCATTAGTGGACAACGGGTCAGGATGGGAACATAGCAGCCCACCCACTCTTGTTGTGTGCCGTAGGTATCTGGAAGGGGTCTTTTATATATTCTTCTACTTAACTCTTTCTTGACTTATTTTTTTATATAGTGTAAAATTGTTTTATCTCATTAAAATTTAGGATAGATACTATGAACATACTTAACAAAACGCTACTTTTGCTTGTACTACCTGTAACTATAGCAGTTGCAGATACATCTAAGCAATTAGATTTTTCATCATTGGTTAATGATTTTATGAAAAAAGATAATATTTTAAAAAAGACAATAAACCTCTCTGGAAAAGAGAGAATGCTAACACAAAATATGGCAAAGTTAGCACTACAAAGTAGCCTTAATATTCAAGGAGAGAAGAGTCGAAAAGAGTTAAAAAAAGTAGCAGACCTATATGATAAAACACTAAATGGTTTTAAAAATGGTGATAAAGATTTAGGATTGGAACCTGCAACAGATAAAAAAGTAAAAGAGCAGATTGCTATTGTAGAAAAGGCATGGAAACCTTTTTATGAAGCTGTTAATAAGATTGTTGAGGGAAAAGATAAAGATGGAAAGGCTCTTAAGTATATTGTTGAAAACAATGAAAAACTTTTAAAACTATCTAATGATTTAGTTGAAGCCTATGAGGCATCTAATACTTCTGTGAACTACTTAGAAAAGGCTCGTCTTCATACAGTAAATGTAGCAGGTCGACAGCGTATGTTAACTCAAAAGATGACTAAAGAGAAGTTGCTTATTTTAAAAGGGCAAAATGAGTATCTTCCAAAGTTATCTAAAACAGTTGAACTATTTGACACTTCATTAACTGCATTGATTAAAGGTGATAAGTCTCAAAAGATTACAAAGCCAACTAACAAAAAGATAGTTAACCAGTTAAAAGTAGTCTCTAAACTATGGGAAGAGTTGAAGCCTTTGTATAAAAAGAAAAAAAATTCTCCTAAAGAGTTAGCAACTATTATTACTAAAAATGAGGTGCTCTTAAAAGAGATGAATGCTATGGTAAAAATGGCAGAGAAAGAGGCTGAATACTAAGCTTAATTATCTATTTACTCTTCATCATTTATCACTACCCACTCATAAAAGGGTAGTGCTTCAAACTCTATATTTTCAATTTTAAATTCATATTGTGCATTAACAGTAATAATAACTATTTTTTTAATATCTGCTTGTTTATAGCTACTAAAGCGATTATGTGCTTTTTTCCAAAAAATCTCTTCACTCTCAAATGGAGCAGGGGTTATGAGGTAATTTTGGTGTGTGATATAACCTAAAGTTCCAAAAGATTTAAAGTAGATATTGTGCTTTATTAAAGAGAGTGCAACCATTGTATCAAACTGCCTTTGGAAACCTTGTGAGAGTGAGAGATATTTAGCAAGAGCAAAATCAAAAAAGAGTAGCTTTTTTTGTTTTGAAGACTTAAACTCTTCTATAAAAATAATAATACCTTGCTCTTGAAACTTTTTTATCTGTCTATAAATTAGGTCTTTAGATATTTTATAACGCTCTTTTGCATAGGTGTAGAGCTGATAAGTAGTAACAGTAGCTCCATTAAAGTGTGCAAGTACGCTAAGTAGTCTCTGTTCTGAGTCATTAAAGTGGCTTTTAATAAAGTTTATAAATAGTTGCTCTTTTAGTGTTGTTTGAAGTGCAAGTTGAGGTAGTGTTCCTTGCTTTAAAAAAAGATTAAAAATCTGCTTTTCTGTACCACGCTTTTGAAAAGAGAAAAACTCTTCATAGTCTAGTAGAGGTAGGTTTAGATATTTAAAATTTTTCCCATAATTATAAAAATTATTTGAGACAATAATAATTTTTTTTACATTTGGTAGTTTTTCAAAATATTCGTGCTCATAGTGGTCTAATACTAAAATTTCTATCTCATTTGCTTTAATAAATGTCTCTATATCCTCCTCCATCATATCATAAAATTGAAACTTTGGGTCTTGAAAGTCAATATATAGGGTTAATTCAGAGTCATAATTCATAAGATAATCCAAAACAAGAGATGTTTTTCCTGACGCTGGTGAGCCATATAGTAAAATTTTATCTGATTGTGGAAGATTGAATTTTCTTTGATGATAGGTAATTATTTCATTATTTCTATTGTAGAAATACTCTAGTAGTTGCATAGTATACCTTTTTAATTTTAGTAATAAAATAATAACATTTTCCTTTTAAAAAGGAAACAAAATATCAAAATAAACAAAAAATAGCATAAAATACTACCTCTATAAAAGATAAAATCGGTATAATTCGGCTCCAAAATTTAGTTAAGAGCTGTGAGAATCAGTAACTTAACGAGTTCTTTATAAGGTAAATTAAATGGAAAAGATTAGACTTAAGCTTAAAGCTTATGATCATCGTGTTTTAGACCGTTCAGTTGCTTCAATAGTTGAGGCTGTTAAGAGAACAGGTGCAGAGCTTATTGGCCCAATTCCAATGCCAACAAAGATTAAGAAGTATACTGTAATTAAATCTCCACACGTAAACAAAGATTCACGTGAGCAGTTTGAGATTAGAATTCATGCAAGAATGATTGATATTGTTTCAGCGACTTCGGATACGATAGATTCACTTATGAAGCTAGACCTTGCTCCAGAAGTTGATGTTGAAATTCGTTCAATGGACAGATAGGAGTAGATGATGGAATTTATTGTAGAAAAAGTAGGTATGAGCAGAACAGTTGGTGTTCCAAGTGTTCCTGTAACTCTTTTAAAAGTTATCGAAACTAAAGTGTGTGAAGTTCGTGAAGATGGTAAAGCACTTGTAGCTTACCACAGTAGCAAAAAAATCAACAAGAGTATTGAAGGTCAACAGGCTAAATTCGGGATTGGTAAAGAGTTTAATAAATTCATGACAATTAGAGTAGCTCAAGGTACAGAGGCAGGTGACTACTCAACAGAGGCTTTAGGAGATGCACAAGTTGTAAAGACTTCTCTAAAGACTAAAGGTCGTGGTTTCCAAGGTGGTATGAAGCGTCACGGATTTGGTGGTGGTCCATCATCTCATGGTCATAGATTTGGTAGAAGAATAGGTTCAATCGGTAATGCTGAGTGGCCAGGTCGTGTACAAAAAGGTAAAAAGATGCCAGGTCAGTATGGAAACACAAAAGTTACAGTTAAAAATGAAGTTATCTCATTTGATGCTGAAAACCAAATTTTAGTATTAAAAGGTTCAGTTCCTGGACACAATGGTGCTAGAGGATTAGTAAGGATTGTTAAATAATGAGTACAACAGTAATTAAAACAAGTGACCTTCCAGAGTCATTTTTAGGTATTAACCCACATAACCTTTACTTGTATTGTAAATCGTATGCTGCTGGACTAAGAGCAAACACAGCACAAGCTAAAAACCGTTCAATGGTTTCTGGTGGTGGTAAGAAGCCTTGGTCTCAAAAGGGTGGAGGACGTGCAAGAGCAGGTTCTAAGCGTTCTCCTCTGTTTGTTGGTGGTGGTGTTGCATTTGGTCCTCAAAATAATAGAAACTACAACCAAAAAGTAAACAAAAAACAGAAAAAGTTGGCACTTAACTTTGCACTAGCAGAGTTAGCAGCTAATGAAAAACTTTTTGTTGTTGATAATGTTACTATTGAGTCAGGTAAAACTAAAGATGCCGCTGTATTTGTTAAAGAACTTGGTCAAAGAGATGTTTTGGTTGTTAAAGAGCTAATTGATGACAAAACATTCCTTGCATTTAGAAACCTTCAAAATGCATATTTAATTGAGGCAAATGAGCTTAACGCATATCTAGCAGCTGCTTACCACTCAGTGGTAATTGAAAAAGCTGTTTGGGAAAAATTAACAAAAGAGAGCTAAGATGGCAGATATTACAGATATTAAATCAATACTATACACAGAAAAAACTCTTGCAATGCAAGAAGATGGTGTACTTGTTGTTCAGACTAGCCCTAGAATGACAAAAAACAGCCTTAAAGCGGTTTTCAAAGAGTACTTTGGTATTAAACCATTGAAGGTAAACTCAATGAGAGTTAATGGCAAAGTTAAAAGATTTAAAGGGATTGAAGGGAAAAGAGCTGATTTGAAAAAGTTCTATGTCTTCTTACCTGAAGATGCAAAAATTGATAGCTTAGCAGTATAAGGAAGAATAAATGGCAATAAAATCATATAAACCAACCTCTGCAGGTCGTCGTTATATTACGAATCTTGATAGTGGTGACATTACAGCAAAGGCAAGTGTAAGAAGTCTTCTTAAAAAGCTTCCTCGTTCTGCTGGGAGAAATTCAAATGGTAGAATCACATCTCGTCACAGAGAGGGTGGAGCTAAAAAGCTTTATAGAATTATTGACTTTAAGAGAAATAAGTTTGGTGTTGAGGGAACAGTAGCTACTGTTGAGTATGACCCATATAGAACTTGTAGAATCTGTTTAGTTAAATATACAGATGGTGATAGAAGATATGTGCTTCAGGCTAAAGGTATGAAAGTTGGAGACAAAATTATGTCTGCTGAGTCTGGGCTTGATATTGTAACAGGTAATGCAATGAAGCTTAAGGCTATTCCTATTGGAACATTAGTTCACAATATTGAGCTTAATCCTGGTCAAGGTGGCTCAATTGCTCGTTCAGCTGGAGGTTATGCACAGATTATGGGTAGAGATGGTAAATATGTATCTTTGCGACTTCCATCTGGTGAGATGAGATATATACTTGGTGAGTGTATGGCAACTATTGGTACAGTTGGGTCTGAGGATTGGATAAACGTAGTTGGTGGTAAAGCTGGTCGTCAAAGACACAGAGGTATTAGACCGCAAACTAGAGGGTCTGCTATGAACCCAATTGACCACCCACACGGAGGTGGTGAAGGTAAGACCAACTCAGGAAGACACCCTGTATCGCCTTGGGGTATGCCAACTAAAGGTTATAAGACTCGTAAGAAAAAAGCTAGTGATAAGTTAATTATCTCTAAGAGAAAGAAGTAAGGGTAAGAGATGGCAAGATCAACTAAAAAAGGTCCATTTATAGATGAACATTTAAAGAAAAAAGTTTTAAAAGCAAAAGCAGAGGGGTCTCATAAACCTATTAAAACTTGGTCAAGACGCTCTGTTATTTTCCCTGAATTTATTGGTTTAACAATCAATGTTCACAATGGGAGACAGTTTATTCCTGTATTTATTACAGAGAATCATGTAGGTTACAAACTAGGTGAATTTGCACCAACAAGAACATTTAAGGGTCATAAAGGCTCTGTTCAGAGAAAAGGGTAAGGTGTTAATATGAGTAGAGCATTATTAAAATTTACAAGAGTATCACCAACTAAAGCAAGATTAATAGCAAGAGAGGTGCAGGGTATGAATGCAGAACTTGCACTTGCTTCATTAGAGTTTATGCCAAACAAAGCAGCTAGAGTTATCTCTAAAGTTATCGCTTCTGCTGTTGCCAATGGTGATTTTGAGCCAGAAGAAGTAGTAATTACCTCTTGTAGAGTAGATAAAGCAGCATCAATGAAGAGATGGAGACCAAGAGCAAGAGGAACAGCTAGTAGAATTCTTAAGCCAACAGCTCACATCTTGGTAGAAGTAGCAAAAGCGAAGGAGGCATAGTATGGGTCAAAAAGTTAATCCTATAGGTCTTAGACTTGGAATCAACAGAAATTGGGAAAGCAGATGGTTTCCAAAAAAAGAGAGAACGGTAAACTTTATTGCAGAAGATTATCAACTTAGAAAGTATCTTAAAAAAGAGCTATTCTATGCAGGTGTCTCCAATATTATTATAGAAAGAACAGCAAAAAAAGCAAGAGTAACTATTGTTACTGCACGTCCTGGAATTATTATTGGTAAAAAGGGTGCAGATATAGAGAAGTTAAAAGCTAAACTTAATAAGATGTTCAAAAAAGATATTGCTATTAATATCAAAGAGGAGAAAAGAGCTCAAGCCTCTGCACAACTAGCTGCTGAAAATGTTGCGACTCAACTAGAGCGTCGTGTTGCTTTTAGACGTGCTATGAAAAAAGTAATTCAGGGTGCATTAAAATCTGGTGCAAAAGGAATTAAAGTCTCTGTCTCAGGTAGATTAGGTGGAGCTGAGATGGCTAGAACTGAGTGGTACTTAGAGGGTCGTGTTCCTCTTCATACACTTAGAGCTAAAATTGATTATGGTTTTGCTGAAGCACATACTACTTATGGAATTATTGGTGTTAAAGTTTGGATTTTTAAAGGTGAAGTACTTGCAAAAGGTATTCAGGCTGAAGCAAAAGAAGAGAAAAGAGGTGGTCGTAAGCCACGTCAAAAGAGAGGTGAATAGTTATGTTAATGCCTAAAAGAACAAAATACCGTAAGGTAATGAAGGGTCGTAACAGAGGTAAATCATTTAGAGGTAATAAGATTGAGTTTGGTGAGTTTGCACTTAAAGCTACAAGTGCAGGAAGAATCAACTCAAGACAGATTGAAGCTGCTAGAATTACAATGACTCGTAGAATGAAGAGACAAGGTAAATCTTGGATTCGAGTTTTCCCTGATAAACCTCTTACTAAAAAACCTCTTGAGACAAGAATGGGTAAAGGTAAAGGTGCAGTTGAAGAGTGGGTAATGAACATTAAGCCAGGAAGAATTATATTTGAAGTTGCTGGTGTTCCTGAGAATGTGGCAGTAGAAGCATTAACACTTGCTCTACATAAACTTCCATTCCAATGTAAAATTATCTCTGCGAAGGATAGTAATGAAATATACTGATATTAAAGATAAAAGCGTAGAAGAGTTAAATGCAATGCTTAAAGAGAAAAAGTTAGAGCTTTTTGCACTTAAAGCAAAGCAAAAGACTATGCAACTTACTAATACTAGTGAGTTGAGAGTAGCGAGAAGAGATATCGCTAGAATCCTAACAGCACTTACAGCTGCTGCGAAGTAAGGGGTAGAGAGATGCCAAAAAGACAAATAACTGGTACAGTAATTAAAATTGCAGGTGAGAAGACAGCTACTATTATAGTTGAGCGTAAAGTTCTTCACCCAAGATACCATAAGACTGTAAAGAGATTTAAAAAGTATCTTATTCATGATGAAAAGTCTACAGCAAAAGTAGGAGATGTAGTCTCAGCTATAGAGTGTAGACCAATCTCTAAAAGAAAGAGTTTTAGGCTTTTAGAAATTGTTAAATCAGGAGAAGAGTAATGATACAAGGTTTTACAAGATTGACTGTTGCTGATAACAGTGGTGCTAAAGAGATTATGTGTATTAAAGTTCTTGGTGGTTCCAAGAGAAGATACGCTTCAGTTGGCGACGTTATTGTTGCCTCTGTAAAAAAGGCTCTTCCAACTGGAAAAGTTAAAAAAGGTAAAGTAGTGAAAGCTGTTGTTGTTAGAACTCATAAAGAGATTCAAAGAGAGAATGGCTCTTTAATTAGATTTGATGACAACGCTGCTGTAATTATTGATGATAAAAAACAACCAATTGGTACTCGTATATTTGGTCCTGTAGCTCGTGAGACACGACATGCAGGGTTTATGAAGATTGTATCACTTGCTCCAGAGGTGTGGTAATGGCAAATAAAAAATTTAAAATTAAAAAGGGTGACCAAGTTATGGTCATTGCTGGTGATGATAAAGGTAAAATAGCACAAGTTCTTAAGGTACTTAAGAAGAAAGATGCTGTTATCGTCGAGGGTTGTAAACTTGCTATAAAAGCTGTTAAACCAACTGAAGAGAATAAAGATGGTGGTTTCGTAAAGAAAGAGATGCCAATTCATATATCTAATGTAAAAAAAGTAGAGGCATAATCCTATGAGTAGAATGAAACAAAAGTATATTGACATTACTCCAGCTCTACGTGAAGAGCTTGGTATTAAAAATGTAATGCAGACACCTAAGCTTGAGAAGATTATTATCTCTGTTGGTGCTGGTGAAGAGGGAAAAGATAATAAGCTCATCACTAACATGGCAGATACTATTTCACTAATTGCTGGTCAAAAGGCAGTTATTGTTAATGCTAAAAAATCGGTTGCAGGATTTAAAGCTAGAGAGGGGTCTCCTTCAGGAATCAAAGTTACCCTACGTGGTGAAAATATGTATAACTTTTTAGATAAGCTTATCTCTATTGCACTTCCAAGAGTAAAAGACTTTAGAGGTGTACCAAGAAAAGGGTTTGATGGACGTGGTAATTATAACTTTGGTCTTGATGAGCAACTTATGTTCCCAGAGGTAGAGTTTGATAAAATTATTAAGACTCACGGTATGAATATTACAATTGTAACAAGTACCGAAAATGATAAAGAGGCATTTACTCTTTTAGAGAAACTAGGAATGCCTTTTGCTAAAGGAAAGAACTAATGGCTAAAAAATCAATGATAGCTAAACAGAAGCGACCAGCTAAGTTTAGTACTAGAGCATATACAAGATGTAACATTTGTGGTAGACCTCACTCTGTCTATAGAGATTTTGGTCTGTGTAGAATCTGTTTAAGAAAAATGGCAAACGAGGGCTTAATCCCTGGTATGAAAAAATCAAGCTGGTAAGGAGAAGTAAAAGATGATGACAGATATAATTGCAGACTCTCTTACTCGAATAAGAAATGCAGCACAAAGAAGATTAGACACAACAACACTTCTTTACTCAAAGACAATTGAGGCTACTGTTTCTATTTTAGTAGATAAAGGTTACCTTGAGAGTTATAAAGTAAAAGAAGAAGGAAATAATAAAAAGAGTATTCAAGTAGTACTTAAGTATGACGAAAATGGTCATAGTGTAATCAATGAAATTAAAAAAATCTCAAAACCAGGAAGAAGAGTATATCAGAGTGCCAATGAGATTAGAAGTTTTAAAAATGGTTACGGAACATTAGTAGTATCTACCAACAAAGGTGTGATTGCAAATGATGAAGCATTCAAGCAAAAGGTTGGTGGTGAAGTTATCTGTAGTATTTGGTAAGGAGAAGATATGTCAAGAATAGGAAAACAGCCTGTAACCATTGCTAAAGGTATAGATGTCTCTGTAGATGGTACAGCTATTGTTGCTAAAAAGGGTAATTTAGAGAAGAGACTTGAGACTTATGGTAGAGTTGGAATCTCTATTGATGAAGATAAGGTAATATTTTCAAGAGTAGGTGAAGATAAAGAGAGTTCTGCATTCTGGGGAACTTATAGAGCACTGTTTGCAAATATTATTGAAGGACTCGATAAAGGTTTCCAAAAATCTTTAGAGATTAATGGTGTTGGATATAGAGCTGCTGTTCAAGGTAAAACACTTAATTTACAGTTAGGTTTTTCTCACCCGATTAATTTTGATATTCCAGATGGTGTAGAGATTACAGTAGAGAAGAACCTTATTCATATTAAGGGTACTGACAAACAGACTATTGGTCAAGTTGCTGCTAAGATTAGAAGCTTTAGACCACCAGAGCCATATAAAGGTAAAGGTGTTAAGTATACTGATGAAGTTATTATCAGAAAAGCTGGAAAGTCAGCTAAATAGTAGGAGAATAGTATGTTAAAAAGTATTCAAAAGAGAAAAAATAGACTAAGAGTTCAGCGTAAAAAGAGAGTAAGAGCTAAAATCTCTGGAACAGCAGAACTTCCAAGAGTATCTATCTTTAAATCAAATAGACATGTTTACGCTCAAGCTATTGATGATGTTGCAGGAGTTACTATTGCAGCAGCAGATGGTCGTAAAATGGGTCTAAAAGCAAACAGAGAAGATGCTAAAAAAGTGGCTGTCGCAATGGCAGATGCTCTTAAGGCTAAAAATATTGAAAAGATTGTTTTCGATAGAAATGGTTATCTCTATCATGGTGTTGTTGCAGCATTTGCAGACGCTTTACGAGAAGCTGGAATTAAGTTTTAAGGAGAAGGTGAATGTTAGCAGAGAGTATAGATAGAGATAAATTTGAAGAGAGAATTGTAAATATTGGTCGTGTTACTAAAGTTGTAAAGGGTGGTAGACGTTTTAGATTTACTGCTCTTGTTGTAATTGGTGACAAAAACGGTACTATTGGTTATGGTACAGGTAAAGCCAAAGAGGTTCCAGATGCTATTAAAAAAGCAGTTGATGATGCTTTTAAATCTCTTGTAAAAGTTAATATTAAGGGTACAACTATTGCTCATGATATTGAACAAAAAAGTGGTGCAAGTCGTATTATCTTAAGACCAGCATCTGAGGGTACAGGGACAATTGCAGGTGGTGCGATGAGACCTGTACTTGAACTAGCAGGTATTCAAGATGTTATTGCAAAATCATTGGGTTCAAACAATCCTAACAACCTTGTAAGAGCTACAGTCGATGCACTTACAAGAATTAAAGCGTAAGGGAGTAGATATGGGTTTACACAATTTACAACCAGCTCCAGGTTCAACACGTAACAGAAAACGTGTTGGACGGGGGCAAGGTTCAGGAAATGGTAAAACAGCTGGACGTGGTAACAAAGGTCAAAAGTCAAGAACAGGTTATAAAGAGAAGAGAGGTTTTGAGGGTGGTCAAATGCCACTATATAAAAGAGTTCCAAAGATTGGTTTTAGCTCAAGAGTAACTAAACCTCACTCAATTAATATTGAAAAAAATAAGGCTGTTGCAGAGCTTGAAGAGATTACATTAGAGACAATTAAGTCTGTCTATAAACTTAAAAAATCTGTAACAAAAGTAAAGCTTATCGGTATAGGTGCTAAAGATTTGGCATCTAAAATAAAAGATGAAGCTGTTACAACGAGTGGTAAATAACCATGAGTAATGCTTTAACTCAAAAAATACTGATTACTTTTGGATTTCTATTTGCCTACAGAGTTTTAGCATATGTACCAGTTCCTGGTGTTGATACTGCCGTAATTGCATCATTTTTTGATGGAACTGGCGTTGGTGGTATGGCAAACCTGTTTTCGGGTGGAGCCATTCAGCGTTTCTCAATTATCTCACTAGGAATTATGCCTTACATTACAGCCTCTATTGTAATGGAGCTTCTTGCTGCAACCTTTCCAAATATTGGTCAGATGAAAAAAGAGCGTGATGGAATGCAAAAATATATGCAGATTATCCGTTATGCAACTATATTTATTACCCTTGTTCAAGCTTTTGGCGTCTCTATAGGTCTTCAAAATATGAAGGGTGCTGTACTTATGGAGCCAGTTACATTTACCATTATTACAACAGTCTCTATGTTGACAGGTACAATGTTGCTTATGTGGATTGGTGAGCGTATTACTCAAAGTGGTATAGGTAATGGTATTTCGCTTATCATTTTTGCTGGTATTGTCTCAAGAATTCCTGCTGCTATTTCAAATACAATGACTTTGGTGAATACTGGTGCATTATCATTTATTACAGTTCTTGCAATATTGGCTATTGTCTTGGCAACTATTTTTGTCATTATCTATATTGAGCTTGGAGAGCGTAGAATACCTATCTCCTACTCAAGAAAGACAATAATGCAAAATCAAAATAAAAGAGTAATGAACTATATTCCAATCAAAATAAATCTATCAGGGGTAATTCCTCCAATTTTTGCT
>Ga0256832_1001902_pt1 | contig 14208 bp, 10 predicted proteins | sample 134614metaG_FD_190534 | JGI IMG/M metagenome (GOLD analysis project Ga0256832, IMG submission 190534) | Hydrothermal vent microbial communities from Lau Basin, Pacific Ocean - 134-614 | ecosystem: Environmental > Aquatic > Marine > Hydrothermal vents | place: Pacific Ocean: Lau Basin | collected...
GGCTTTTCCGGCTTCTACCTGATCTACCATCTGACCCGTGACATGACGACGATGACCCAGAGCATCGACCCGCGCATGGCCGACAACCTCAGCGCCATGTCGGGCCACATGGCAAGGCTCTCGGAAAACATCGAAAAGATGACGGGTCAGATCGGCATCATGGTGGAAAAGCTGGAAAGCATGGACAGCAACATCACCCGCATCACGACCACCATCGACAGCGTCAACGGCTCGATGACGGAGATGACCGGGGACATGGGCGAGATGAAGACCGCCATCAACACCATGAGCTGGAACATCTACCAGATGAACAACGCGATGCGCGACATGAATCTGAGCACCCGCCGCATGAGTCGCGACATCAACGACCTGAGCGAGCCGATGGACATCATGAACAACTTCACGCCGTGGTAACTACGGCCCGGCCCACCTCCGCAATCCGCCAGTTCCGCGTTCGTGAGGATTCCGTGAAACCTGCGTGACGCCCACGTCATTTCACGCCGTTACTTTCAAGCTTCACATCGAATGAAGCATTGGAGTAACGCCATGAAATACCGCATTCTCGCCACTAGCCTGCTGGCCTTCCTCGCCGGCGGCGCCGTCGAGGCGCAGGAACTCGACATCACCATCACCAACCTTACCCACGGCAGCCACTTCACGCCGCTGCTGGTGGCGGCCCACCCCGACAGCATGCACCTGTTCGAGGTCGGCAAGCCGGCCAGCGACAAGCTCCAGGCGATGGCCGAAGGCGGCGACATCAGCGGCCTGACGGCCGATGTCGATGCCGCCGGCGGCGACAAGGTCGCCAACCCCGCCGCGGGGCTGCTGGCACCGGGCGACTCGACCAGCTTTTCGCTGACCACCGGCGACGGCAATGACCGCCTCTCCGTCGTCGCCATGGTGCTGCCGACCAATGACGGCTTCGTCGGCATGGACAGCCTGCCGATCCCCGCCACGCCCGGGAGCTATACTTTCAAGATGAACGCCTGGGACGCCGGCACCGAAGCCAATGACGAGATCGTCAACGGCGGCGGCACGCCGGGCGTTGCCGGCATTCCCCTCGACCCGCTGAAGAAGAACGGCACCGGCGGCAGCGGCGTCGCCGCGGCCGACAGCAACGGCAATGTCCACATACATCGCGGCGTGATCGGCGATACCGATCCGGCCGGCGGCCCGAGCGACCTCGACAGCCGCATCCACCGCTGGCTCAACCCCGTGGCACGCCTGACGATCACCGTCAAATGAGGAGGTGGGAAATGAAAACGATACTGATGGGCGCGATCATCCTCGGCCTCACCGCCTGCTCCAGCGACAGCAGCGACGACAACGGCACGACGCCCGATATCACGATGAACGGCTACCGCATCGAGCTGGTCAATCTCACCAACAACCAGCACCTCTCGCCCCCGGCCGCGATGCTGCACGACGGCAGCTTCAGCGCCTGGGAGATCGGCAAGCCGGCCAGTGACGCCATCGAGGTGCTGGCGGAGGGCGGCAACAACAGCAAGCTGATCATGCTGCAGCAGGGCAACCCGACCTTCTCCGGCAAGGGAGAACTGCTGGCGGGCAAGACGCTGAGCTTCGAGATCGGCAGCAGCGACGACAAGCTGAGCCATCTGACGCTGGCGACGATGCTGGTCAACACCAACGACGCCTTCACCGGGCTGACGAACATCGACCTCTCGGCCATGCAGAGCGGTGACAGCCGTACCTTCCTGACGCCCGCCTACGATGCCGGCACCGAGTTCAACGACGAACTGGCCGCCCATGTTCCCGGCCCCGTTGCCGGCGGCGAGGGCTTCAACGCCGCGCGCGATGACGTCACCGGCGTCGTCACCTATCATGCGGGTGTGGTCAGCCGCGACGACGGCGCCGCCGACTCGGCGCTGACCCAGGCCGAGCGGTTCGACAATCCGGTTCTGCTCGTTCGCATCACCCGGCTCTGAGAGGCGGCGCCGCATTGCAGCAATCCATCCTCATCATCGAAGACGACAGCGACATCGCCGAACTGGTCCGGCTCCATCTCGCGGAGCTGGGCCACCGGCTCACGGTCTGTCACGACGGCGACGCGGGGTGGGAGCGCTACCGGCGCGAGCCCTTCGATCTGGTGGTGCTCGACATCATGCTGCCGGGAATGGACGGACTGGAGATCTGCCGCCGCATCCGGCAGGAGCAGGAACGCTACACGCCGGTGCTGATGCTCACCTCGAAGACGACGGAGCTGGATCGGGTGCTCGGCCTGGAGCTGGGCGCCGACGACTACCTCACCAAGCCCTTTTCGCTGCTGGAACTGGTGGCCCGCGTCAAGGCGCTGCTGCGCCGCAGCGAGGCCATGCGCGGCAGCGGCGAGACGACGCGGCGGCCGCTGCGCTTCGCCCATCTCGACATCGACCCCACCAGCCGCGAGGTTCACTGTCACGGCAAGCCGGTGACGTTGACGGCGCGGGAGTTCGATCTGCTCTACCACTTCGCCTCGCACCCCGGCCAGGTCTTCAGCCGGATGCAGCTGCTCGATCAGGTGTGGGGCTACAACCACGACGGCTACGAACACACCGTCAATTCCCACATGAATCGGCTGCGGGCGAAAATCGAGCCCGATCCGAAGAATCCCGTTTTCATCAAGACCGTCTGGGGCGTCGGCTACCAGTTCATCGGTGACCGCCAGTGAACTGGCATCGCAGCCTCTACGCGCGTCTGGCCATCGGCCTCATCGTCATCCTGCTGTCGGTGGGCGTCGTCTACACCCTCTCGGTGAGCTGGCTGACGCATCGCTGGCAGCAGACCGCCACACAGACGCTGAATCGCGATCTGGCAAGAAATCTGGTGGCCGACAAGCGCATCGTCCACGACGGCAGGATCGATATCGCCGCCATGAAGAAGACCTTCATGGAGTACATGTCGATCAATCCCAGCATCGAGATCTACTACCTCGACCGCGACGGCAAGATTCTTTCGTTCTCGGCCGAGCCGGGCAAGGTCAAGCGCGAGCGCGTCGACCTCGGGCCGGTGCGCGAATTTCTCTCCGGCAAGGCCATGTTGCCGCTGCTGGGCGACGACCCGCGCGCCCATGATCGCAGGAAAACCTTCTCCGTCACCCCGCTGCCGAACGCGGAACATCCAGAGGGCTACCTCTACGTGGTGCTGCAGGGCGAGGATCATGCCCGCGCCCAGCAGGCGCGCACGCTGGAATTCCTCCTCTCGGTGGCGACCCCGGGGCTGGTGGGCAGCCTGCTGATCGGACTGGTCATCGGTCTGCTGCTGTTCCACCTCGTCACGCGACGGCTGCGGCGCCTCTCCAGCGCCGTCACCGCCTTTGCCGACAAAGGATTCCGGCAGGCCGCCCCGCTGCCTTTCGAAACGACGAAGACGCGCCCCCGCGACGAGATCGACGAACTCGAGGTCCGTTTTGCCGAGATGAGCCGCCATATCGCCAGTCAGTGGTCGGCGCTGGCGCAGCAGGATCGGCTGCGGCGCGAGATGATCGCCAGCATCTCGCACGATCTGCGCACGCCGCTGGCATCGGCGCTCGGCTACCTCGAAACCATCGAGCTGAAATCGGATCAGCTCGACGAAGACGAAAAGGCGCGCTACCTCGAAATCGCCATCAGGCAGACGCGTCGGCTGCAGACGCTTATCGACCAGCTTTTCGAGCTGGTCAAGCTGGAAGCACACGACATGCGGCTCCAGTTCGAGAAATTCTCGATCCTCGAACTGGCCTACGACGTGGTCGGCAAGTTCGCCCTCGAGGCACAGCGGAAGGGCGTTGCGCTGAAGGTCGCCGAGACGGCGCTCGACGCCACCGTGGTCGCCGACATCGGACTGATCGAAAGGGTGCTGGACAACCTCATCGCCAACGCGCTGGACCACACGCCGGCCGGATGCGCCATTACCATCGACGTGCGCGAAAACACCGACGGCCAGGCAATCGTCTCCGTCAGCGACGAGGGCAAGGGCATCGCACCGGAGGAGCAGTCGCTGATATTCGAGCAGTTCCATCGCGCCGACAATCCGCAGCGCAGCAGCACCGGTCACGCCGGCCTCGGCCTCGCCATCGTCCGCAAGATCGTCGAACTCCATCAGCAAAAGATCGAGGTGGACAGCGAACCCGGCAAGGGCGCGACGTTCCGCTTCACCCTCCATTCGGCCTGAGCGCATTACGGGCCAACCCCAGTATTTTTTACTCGCTCCAGATCGCCCCGATACCTATATACCTCGTAGACAAGAAGGTGGCGTCAATCGAAAAATTCCACGATCTGGAGGAGCAGAACGATGACCCGCAGCCGCAACATTCCCGGATTCAAGCGCATGGCGCTGTCGCTGCTGGAACAGGCCGATGTCGTCGTCGGCGGTTCGCGACCATGGGATATTCAGGTACACGACGAACGCTTCTATACGCGCGTGTTGCTGAACGGCTCGCTCGGGCTGGGCGAGACCTACATGGAAGGGCTGTGGGATGTCGAGCGCATCGACCAGTTCATCCACCGCCTGCTGCTGCAGCGGCTCAACTACAGGGTGCAACCACTGAGCGCCCGCTTTCTCGCCGCCAGCAGCCGCATCGCCAATCGCCAGTCACGCAGCCGCGCCGGCATGGTGGCCGAGGTCCACTACGATCTCGACAATGATTTCTACCAGGCCATGCTCGACGACCACATGGCCTACTCCTGCGGCTACTGGGAAAGGGCCGAAACGCTGCAGGAAGCGCAGGATCACAAGCTCGCGCTCATCTGCCGCAAACTCGGACTCGAGCCCGGCATGCGGCTGCTCGACATCGGCTGTGGCTGGGGCAGCCTGGTACGCCATGCCGCCGACCACTACGGCGTCGAGGCCGTCGGCGTGACGATCTCGCGGCGGCAGGCCGAGCTGGCCACGACTCGCTGCAAGGGACTGCCTGTAGACATTCGCCTGCAGGACTATCGCGACATCGACGAGAAGTTCGACCGCATCGCCAGCGTTGGCATGTTCGAGCACGTCGGCTACAGGAATTACCGGCACTACATGAAAATCGCGCGCCGCTGCCTCGATGACGACGGGCTGTTTCTGCTGCACACCATCGGCCAGATGAACACCGATTTCAACGTCGACCCGTGGATCGAGCGCTATATCTTCCCCAACTCCGAATTGCCGTCGATGAAACAGATCGCCGAAGCCGTCGAGGGCATTTTCGTCATCGAGGACATCCACAGCTTCGGCGCCGACTACGACCCCACGCTGATGGCCTGGCACGACAATTTCCAGCGCGCCTGGCCGGCGTTTGCCGACCGCTTCGACGAGCGTTTCCACCGCATGTGGGAATACTACCTGCTCTGCTGCGCCGCCTCCTCCCGCGCAAGACAGATGCAGGTGTGGCAGTTCGTACTGTCGCCGAATGGCATTCCCGGCGGCTATCGCAGACCGGCGCTATCGGGCTGACCAGTCCGGCGCAAAAAAAACGGGCCAGAAGGCCCGTTTTTTTTCGCGGATATTAATCCGTTGCAGAGTATTCCCGCAGCTCCAATCGGTGCGTAAAACGCACCCTACATCCTGTCCAAAAGGTAGGGTGCATTTTATGCACCAGCATAAGCGCGGCTATTTTTTCAACTATTGATAAGCCACCGACTTCAAGTAATTATCCTGCCCGGCTCATCCTGCTCCAGATAGGCCTTTTCCGCATCGGTCAGCTCTACCTCGTCATAGCCGGTGAGCATCGGGCTGACGTGCTCCTTGAACGAGTGACCGGTGGTCAGCAGATAGATGTGGATGATGATGAACGCGGCCATCAGGAACGCGAACAGCGTATGGATCACCGCGACCCACTCCAGCGACGAAGCGGTGATCGGCCCCTGCGACCAGAAGCCATAGAGCAGATAGGCCAGCCCGGTGATCCAGATGACCGGGAAGAGGAACAGCTTCAGCCCCAGATAGGCGAGCGCCTGCAGCGGATTGTGCTTGTGCCAGAAACGCTTCTTGTAGGGGTGGTCCTCGCCGCGGAATATCCCCCAGGCGTAGTATCTCGCGACCTTGAACAACCCCTTCGTGGTCGGCAGGTAGTGGCGCCAGTTCCCGGTGGTCAAATGCCAGAAAATCGCGAATATCCACAGCACGATAAGCGCGCTGGCGGCAACGACATGTGTCCAGACGAGATTTTCGAAGCCGGTCGGACGGAAGAAGCCATGAATGGCGAAGCCCGAAAACAGCAGGATGAAAATCAGCGCCGCCTGCGACCAGTGCCAGAAGCGCTCGAAGCGCGAGAATACCTTTACTTTATAGACGGCCATCAGTGACTCCTCCCACGGGAAAACAGAATGCGCAACAGGCCGTGGCCGAGCACGCCAAGCAGTGTTGCCAGGACGATGAAGATGCCGATCCGGTCGATCCACTCGTTACGATCGCGGCCGGGCATGTAGAAACCCTTCAGATCCTTCAGGCGTCCTTCCCGGGCATGACACTCCTGACAGGAGAGCGCATTTTCCTTGGGCTGGACCATGTGAACGATCGGCCAGTAGGACCAGGTTTCGACGAATCCGAACTCGCCGCTGTAGGGCAGGTTGAAATCCTTCATGCCGCGGGCGATCGCCCGGTCGAACTTGTAGTTGCCCCAGAAGGCGTCGTCATCGTCGCCCCAGAGGTGCATGTAGACCAGCGTATTGTTGCCCTTGTCGTAGGGCTGGATCGTGACCATTTTCTTGAACGGCCAGATACGCGAATTCGGATCGTCCGGGCTGCCTTCCAGATGGTTGATCTCCACCGGCTTGGTCGGGTCGAACTTGTCGTGAACCGTCGTGTAGATCTCGGTGCCGTTGAACCACTTGTAGATCGGCTTGAGGTTCTCGCCGTATTTGAAATTGCCCTTGATCGACTTGTAGGTATGGCGCGGTTCGCCATTGCCCTGGATATATCCCTCCTCGCGGTAGCCCTCGCCATTTTTCAGCTTGCCCGCGGTGCGCCAGTCCCAGTGGATCTTGGTGGCGACGCCGCCGGTGGCGAATTCCGGCACATGGCAGGTTTCGCAGGCGACGCGATCGGTGTGGTCGTTCAGCTTGATGCCCATCAGCGACATCGGGTGCGGCTCGACGCCATGACAGCTTTCGCAGGTAGCGGTCTGGCGCGGCAGACCGGGCTTGCTCTTCGTCGTATCCTTCGCCAGCGGCGCATAGCGGCTGCCGGCCCAGTCATGGCCTTCGCCGACGTGACAGATGATGCAGGAGAAATTCTCGCCGTCCTCGCCCATGTGCACGTCGATTTTCTTCGACGGCTTGAACAGCGCCGATGAAAGGTCGCCGTGCTTGACGTTGTCGCCGCCACCACCGTAGAAGTGGCAAGCGCCGCAATTGTTCCGTCCCGGCAGCGTCACGCTCTGCGCCACCTTGGTATAGTCGATCGGCTTCTTGCCCTCGAACATCACCGAGCAGGCCTTGTTGCCCGGCGTCGGCGGCAGCTTGTAGTAGGTGCCGGTGGACTCGTGGCAAACGAGGCAATCGATATTCTCCTCGTTCTTGAAATCGTAGGTGCGCGCATCGGTCATGCCATAGCCGGCGTGGCACTGCGCGCACATCCCCTCATTGCCGGCGGCGTTGGTGCAGAAATTGTTGACCAGCACGCTCTTGCCGAGATCCTGCCCGGTTTTCGGGTTGTGGTATTTCCACGTCCAGTGCTTGTTCTTGATGAACTGGTGCCCGGCCTTGTTGTGACAGCCGAGACAGGCTTTCGTGACTTCCGGGCCACTGGAGAACGGCCCCTGCAATTCCTTCAGCTTGGCGTGGTCGGTGGTCGACTTGTCCTCGGGTTTTTCACCGAGCCGCGTTACCGACTTGTCGACCGGCCGCTTTTTTGCCGTGTCCTCGTATTCGTTGATGCCGATTTCGACCTTGCCCGCGGCCTCACCGGCTTTTGCCGCCGCCTGCTCCTCGGCCTGCACGGTTGCCACCATGCTCCCCGTCAATATCATGGCCGCGGCGGCGCAGCAGCGTACCGCCCGACGCGCAAACCCTCGTTTACTGATCCACATGCAGAGGCTCCTCTGACTGAAAAGCCCGGGACGGATAGACCCGGCGCCTGGAAAATGAATGCGGAAAACGGCACCAGGAGCCTGTCGGACTTGACGCTGTTTGGCTGCAAATTCGTGGATAGCGATCAACTGAGCTTGTCAGGTTCGTTGAATAGCCCTGCTATTCGCCTCACCTGACAAGCTCATTTGATTCGCTCCCACGAATTTTCGCTTCAAACGGTCAAGTCCGACAGGCTCCCAGGCCGCTGCCCGATATTCTGATACCGAACGATTATCAGCCTCACCGGATTTGGGGTCATTGACTTATGTTAATGGCCGCTGGTGACTCGGAGCCCTCCCTTATTGCCCGCTCCCCGCATGGTCCCACGGCGCAGGCGATAACCCCTTGTTCTGACCCCGCATCCAGCCATGCCGGCGCAATGCGGGCCTGTTCACGCAAAACGCCGTATTCCGGATTTTTCATCACTCCGACACTTGCAATGCGAGCGAAACCAAGGGTAACCCCCTAAAGGGAAGCATAAATACGGCAAATAGTTTTCTTGAAGATCATTGAATCACCCAACCCTCTCCCCAATATCCGGGTCAGGGGCGGCCGACTGGCCGCTTTTTCATCGCACCAACAAACGCAACAAAAGGAGCAATTCAATGACTGACAACAACCAGGGGGCCGACCTGCCCCGTCACGCCAGCGGCGAACTGCCGCGCAACTGGGGCGCGCTGCTGACGCTCGGCATTCTGATGCTGGTTTTCGGCACCATGGGCGTCATCTGGGCCCCGGCCTATTCGATCGGGGTCGCCATGGTATTCGGCGCCTTCCTGCTCGCCGCCGGCAGCGTGCAGCTGATCTCGGCCTTCACCTCCGGTGAAAAAACCTGGAAAGGGAAACTGGCGCACACGCTGGTGGCGCTCGTCTACATCATCGCCGGCGGCATCGCGCTGTGGAACCCGGTCGGCGCGGCGGCGGGACTGACGCTGTTCTTCGCGTCGCTGCTGCTGGCCATCGGCGCCATCCGGATCGTCTACGGCTTCCAGCAGAAGAAACAGGGCTGGAGCTGGCTCTGGCCGGTATTTCTCGGGCTGCTCGACATCGCCATCGCGGCGTTGCTGACGATCGGCTGGCCCGCGACCGGCATCTGGGTGCCGGGGCTGTTCTTCGCCATCGAACTGCTGATGAACGGCTGGTATCTGGTGCTGACCGCCTGGGCATCCCGCAAGGCCGGCGCTGATCACGCAGGCTGACCAACCTCTCCGGCGGGCTGCCCGGCCCGCCGGCCCAACATTTATTAGTCAAGGAGAAAAAACCATGGTAATGGGCATCACGCAATTCCAGTCGCTGTTCAGACAGGCGGCTTCGCTCGACATCGACAAGAGCGACCTCAAGCGACTCGACGATTTCGTCAACGAACGGCTGCATGATCTGCTGTTGCTGGCGCAGACGAAGGCCAAGGCGAACGGACGTCCGGTCATCGACTGGATCGACGTGCCGGTGACGAAAGGCCTGCAGGAAAATATCCACGCCTTCGGCAAGATGGACGAGACGCTGTCGCTCTCCGAAATACTCGACAGCCTCTCCAAACTGCCGCCGATGGACCTGCCCTACAGCGAAGCGCTGGAGGAGAAGATCCCCGAGCTGACCGGCGGCATCACCGTCAGCCTCGCAAAAGTGTTCAAGGCCGTCGAGCCGAAACTGAAGAACCCGGCCACCGCCGAGTGGGAAAAGGTCGAGCAGATCTACCGCATCCTGCTGTAGCGAGCCGCCGCCGGAACACAAGGACCACGCCGGGGAGACATCCCCGGCGTCTCCTACTCACTCCCTCCCGCCAATCGCCCCCCGGCCTGATCATTGTCACCTGGATGACAGCCCCGCCATCTACAATCGGTTCATACTGTCACCGCAGCAGACCATCAATACCAGACAGGCAGCCAACAGATGAATCAGGATGATCTCACCAAACATCCCGACCTGCTCCAGCACGCGCAGGGCACCGGCCCGCGACGCAGCCGGCGGCCGGTCTATACCGATTTTCTGCCGCCCTGCAACGACGCCTGCCCGGCCGGCGAGAACATTCAGGCCTGGCTCGCCGAAGCGCAGGCCGGACGCTATCACGCCGCCTGGCAGAAGCTGATCGAGGAAAACCCCTTTCCCGCGATTCACGGGCGCGTCTGCTACCACCCCTGCGAGAACGCCTGCAACCGCAATTTCACCGACGCCACCGTGAGCATCCATGCGGTCGAGCGTTTTCTCGGCGACCTGGCGCTGAAGGAGGGGTGGCGACCGCAGTACACGCCCCGTCCCGGCGGCGGGCGGGTGCTGATCGTCGGCGCCGGGCCGAGCGGCCTCTCCGCCGCCTACCATCTGCGGCGCATGGGCCACGAGGTCGAGATCCGCGAGGCCGGCCCGGTCGCCGGCGGCATGATCCATTTCGGCATTCCCGCCTGGCGCATGCCGCGCAAGGAGTTGGCGGCGGAAATTCACCGCGTCGAGGAGATGGGCGTGAAAATCACGCTCAACCACCGCGTCGAGCATCTGCTGGAAGAGAAAGAGGCCGGCGGCTTCGATGCGGTCTTCATCGCCATCGGCGCCGAGCGCGGCAAAAAGATCGACATCCCGGCCCGCGACGCCGGAAAAATGCTCGATGCCGTCTCCTTTCTGCGCGACACCTACAGCGGCCATCCGCCGAAAATCGGCCGTCGCGTCGCCATCTACGGCGGCGGCAACACCGCGATGGACGCCGCCCGCACCGCCAGGCGGCTCGGCGCGGACGAGGCCATCATCATCTACCGGCGCGACATGGAACACATGCCGGCGCAGCCGTTCGAGGCGGAGGAGGCGCTGGAGGAAGGCGTCAAGATCAAGTGGCTGCGCAGCATCCGCGAGATCGACGGCGACCGGCTGCGGGTCGAGGTGATGGAACTGGACGACGAGGGTCGCCCGCGGCCGACCGGAAAATACGAGGATCTCGAAGCCGACGCGCTGATCATGGCGGTCGGTCAGGACGCCGACACCGGATTTCTGCGCGAGGTGCCGGGCATCGAATTCAACCGCGACGGCACCGTCATCGTCGGCCCGGACATGATGACGGGCCACGAGGGCATTTTCGCCGGCGGCGACATGGTGCCGACCCGACGCTCCGTCACCAACGCCACCGGCCACGGCAAGAAGGCCGCGCGTCATATCGACGGCTATCTGCGACAGCAGCCATGGCAGCCGCCGCCGCGCCACCCGGTCATCGGCCACGAATATCTGCATCTGTGGTATCTCACCGATGCGCCGCCCAGCGAAGAGCCGGAACTTCCGGTCGCCGCGCGCCTCGACAATTTCGACGAAATCCACAAGGGGCTGACCGAGCCGCAGGCGCGCTACGAGGCGCAACGCTGTCTCTCCTGCGGCAACTGCTTCGAGTGCGACGGCTGCTACGCCGCATGCCCCGAAGGCGCCATCGTCAAGCTCGGCAAGGGCAAGCGCTACCGTTTCGACTATGCGCTCTGCACCGGCTGCGCCGTCTGCTACGAGCAGTGCCCCTGCCACGCCATCGAAATGATCCCGGAGCCGAACAGCCGCAGCACGGAGAGGCAATCATGAGCGAGGAAAAATTCGTCACCATCGACGGCAACGAAGCGGTCGCCCACGTCGCCTATCGCGTCAGCGAGGTCTGCTCCATCTACCCGATCACCCCCGCCTCGCCGATGGCCGAACTCGCCGACGTCTGGTCCGCCGGCGGCGTCAAGAATATCTGGGGGCAGATCCCCGACGTCATCGAAATGCAGAGCGAGGGCGGCGCGGCCGGCGCCGTCCACGGCGCGCTGCAGACCGGGGCGCTGACCACCACCTTCACCGCATCGCAGGGTTTGATGCTGATGCTGCCGAACATGTACAAGATCGCCGGCGAGCTGACGCCGGCGGTTTTCCACGTCGCGGCGCGTTCGCTGGCGGCGCAGGCGCTGTCGATTTTCGGCGACCACCAGGACGTGATGGCGGCGCGGCCGACCGGCTTTGCCATGCTCGCCTCCGACTCGGTGCAGGAGGCCCAGGACATGGCGCTGATCGCCCACGCGGCGACACTGGCGGCGCGGGTGCCGATCCTCCATTTTTTCGACGGCTTCCGCACCTCGCATGAGGTCAGCAAGATCAGCCAGCTATCCGATGCCCAGATTCGCGCCATGATCGACGACGAACTGGTCATCGCCCACCGTCGTCGCGCACTCAATCCCGATCACCCCTTCATTCGCGGCACGGCGCAAAACCCGGACACCTATTTTCAGGGGCGCGAAACCGTCAACCCCTTTTATCTGCAAGCGCCGGAAGTGGTGCAGGGCACAATGGACCGTTTCGCCGCGCTGACCGGGCGGCAATACCGGCTCTACGAATATCACGGACATCCGCAGGCCGAGCGCGTCGTCGTGCTGATGGGATCGGGCGCGGAGACGGCCGTCGAAACCGCGAAATATCTGAACGCGCGCGGCGAGCGCATCGGCGTGCTGAAGGTTCGGCTGTTCCGTCCCTTCGACGGCGAGCGGCTGATCGCCGCGCTGCCGGCAACCGCCCGGGCCATTGCCGTGCTCGACCGCACCAAGGAGCCGGGCGCCGCCGGCGAACCGCTCTATCAGGATGTGCTTACCGCCTTCGCCGAGCATGCCGCCGGCAGCGGCGGCCACATGCCGACCATCATCGGTGGCCGTTACGGCCTCTCCTCCAAGGAATTCACCCCGGCCATGGCGCGGGCGGTATTCGACGAGCTGAAAAAACCGCGGCCGAAAAATCATTTCACCATCGGCATCATCGACGACCTGACCGGCTCCAGCCTCGACTTCGACGAGGACTTTTCGATCGAGCCGGAAACGGTGCGGCGCGCCGTCTTCTACGGTCTCGGCTCGGACGGCACCGTCGGCGCCAACAAGAACAGCATCAAGATCATCGGCGCCAACACGCCGCAATATGCACAGGGCTATTTCGTCTACGATTCGCGCAAGTCCGGGGCAATGACCGTCTCGCACCTGCGCTTCGGCCCCGAACCGATCCGCGCGCCGTGGCTGATCCGCGAGGCGCAGTTCGTCGCCTGCCACCAGTTCAGCTTCATCGAACGCATGGACGTGCTCAGGCTCGCCGCGCCGGGCGCCACCTTTCTGCTCAACAGTCCCCACGGCCCCGACGAGGTGTGGGACCGACTGCCGCGGCCGATGCAGCAGAAAATCGTCGACCTCAATATCGACTTTCATGTCATCGACGCCTCGCGGGTCGCGCGCGACACCGGCATGGGCCGGCGCATCAACACCATCATGCAGGCCTGCTTTTTCGCCCTCTCCGGCGTGCTGCCAAAGGAGGAGGCCATCGCCCATATCAAGAAGGCGATCGAAAAAAGCTACTTCTCCAAGGGGCAGTCGATCATCGAACGCAATTTCGCCGCCGTCGACGCGGCGCTGGCGCATCTGCATCGCGTCGCCGTGCCGGGACGGATCACCTCCAGCCGCGAGTTCCCGCCCGTGGTGCCGGCCGAAGCGCCGGAATTCGTGCGGAAGGTGACGGCCATGATGCTGCGCGGCGAAGGCGACCGGCTGCCGGTGAGCCAACTGCCGAACGACGGCACTTTCCCCAGCGGCACGACGCAGTGGGAAAAACGCAATATCGCCGACTACGTGCCGCGCTGGGAACCCGACCTCTGCGTGCAGTGCGGCCATTGCAGCATCGTCTGCCCCCACAGCGTCATCCGCTCGCGCTTCTACCACGAAAAACTGCTGAAAAATGCCCCACAAGGATTTGCCTCCGCCCCGGTGACGGCGCGCGGCTTTCCGGAAACGCGCTTCACGCTGCAGATTTTTCTGGAGGACTGCACCGGCTGCGGCGTCTGCGTCAATGTCTGCCCGGAATACGATGTGCACGATCCGGCGAAAAAAGCCATCAACATGCAGCCGAAGGCGCCGATGCTGGAACAGGGGCGTGAAAATGTCCGCTTCTTCTCCAGCCTGCCGGTGAACCGGCGCGCCCGCATCGACTATTCCGCCGTGCGCGGCGTGCAGTTTCTCGAACCGCTGTTCGAATTTTCCGGCGCCTGCGCCGGCTGCGGCGAAACGCCCTATATCAAACTGCTGAGCCAGCTCTTCGGCCCGCGCCTGCTGGTCGCCAACGCCACCGGCTGCTCGTCGATCTACGGCGGCAATCTGCCGACGACGCCGTGGACCTTCAACCACGAGGGACAGGGTCCGGCCTGGTCCAACTCCCTGTTCGA
>Ga0256832_1001903_pt1 | contig 14203 bp, 11 predicted proteins | sample 134614metaG_FD_190534 | JGI IMG/M metagenome (GOLD analysis project Ga0256832, IMG submission 190534) | Hydrothermal vent microbial communities from Lau Basin, Pacific Ocean - 134-614 | ecosystem: Environmental > Aquatic > Marine > Hydrothermal vents | place: Pacific Ocean: Lau Basin | collected...
TATATTCCGTGATTTTAAAAGACCTGATGTTTTGGAAAAGATATCCATTTTAGCTTTTTTAGATTGTTTTTGCTTTTTATCTTCCATAATCTTAAGGTCTTTAATAATCCCTTCTTTTAGACTTTTAAGAAGAGTCAAAATAACTTGTTTATATTCATCATTTATTTTAAATTGAATTATTTGCATTCATTAACTCCTTTTTATATACATTATAGCATATAAAAATTCAGCCCTTAACTTATCTCTTACTTATCTATATTATACTTTTTAGCTATATTTTCAAACTCTTTTGAATTTATAAAATTCTTTATAAGCTCTTCTCTTGAGATATCCTCTTTTAGTTTATCTCTCCAAAAAGCTCTCCCCTCTTTTTCTGGCTCTCTGTTTAGAAGAGTTCTGTAAGCGATATTTATAAACTCGTCATCACTTATTTTTTTTTGCAAAAACTCTTTTGAATTGAAAAAATCCATAGCTATATCGGAAGCTTTTTTTCTTTTCTCTTCAAGCTCTTTTACCCAATAGGCTTTCCCCTCCCCGTCTATATCTCTTTGAAGAACATAAGAGTAAAACCTCTCCACAAAAGCCTCTATCTCATCTTCTCTTGTAAAAGGAGTGATTTTATACTTCTCTTTGCAAAGTTTTTGAAATTCATCGGAAAAAATTATATAGTTTAAAAGCTGAACTCTTGGAATCCTTTTTCTCTCAAGCTGATCCAGCCAATAATCAAGTCCTTCTTCATCCACATCCCTATTTAAAAGAGCTTTGTAGATTTTCTTGATAAATTCTTCATTGCTTATACCGCTTTTTTGAATCTCTTTGCTGTTTAAAAAGAAGTATTTTGCCACATAAGCTGCACTTCTTCCATTTTTTATCTCATTTACCCAGTAATTAAATCCATCTTTATCATAATCTCTTTGAAAAAGATATTTATACAGATTCCAAATATAAAGCTTTTGAGGCTCATCGAAATTTGGAGGATTGATTTTGTTTAAATTTTTAGCTTCTAAAACAGCTTTATAGGCATTAACCCTTCCATATCCGTAATGATCATTCCTTCCGTTTATATATTCCAAATTTCCTATTTTATCAGCGCTTCTTTCTAAAACCTCCATAGCCTCTTTTGCAGTTAGATTCGGATTTGCCGAAAAAACAAGCCCCGCAACTCCGGCAACTATCGGAGCAGCCGCGCTTGTTCCGGCAAAATCAAAAGTATAATCATATCTGCTATAACCTCTTGCTCCCGTTACATCAGTTGTTACTATAGTTCCATATTCAGATCCTGGAGCTATCAAATCCAAACTTTTGCCATAATTGCTATAACTTGTAACCTCGTCTATCTCGCTGCTTGCTCCAACAGACAAAACATATGGTGATTCAGATTCATCCTGATAGTAGGGAGAGTCAAGATTATATCCGTCATTTCCAGAAGCAAAAATTATCAAAATTCCCTTCCCTCCTCTTCCTTTGTAATAGAGGTTTTTAAAGGTTCTATTCAAAGCGTCATCCAAGCTGTAAGTTCCCCAGCTGTTTGAAATTACACTAACACCTTGTGAATTTAGCCAGTTTAGAGCTTTTATGGTATCTGAGATTTGAGGGCCGTCTTTTACCGCATAAAGCTTGGCTTTCGGAGCAACTCCCACAACTCCTTTGCCGTTTTCCGCAGCCACGATAAGCCCGGCACATGAGGTTCCGTGCCAATCTCCATTGTAATCTCCCGCTTCAGCGGTTGGGGAGGGATCGTCTGTTGTATAATCGGAATAGTTTTTGTATCCTGCTATGTTATCTTTCAAATCTTCATGATGGATATCTATCGCATCGTCTATAATTCCGATTTTAGCGCCCTCTCCTTTTGTAATCTCCCAAGCTTTCTCTACATCTATGTCAGCTCCCCTTTTATACAAAACTCCCTCTACATCTCCACCTTTATTATGCAAATGCCACTCATATTTAAAAAGAGGATCGGTTGGAGTTATAGATCTTTTTTTCCTTACCTTTATAAAATCTGGATGGGAAAACTGCACATTTTCATTTTCGTAAATAGCGTTTGCAATATCCAAAGTTTTATAGGCATTATCTACTTTAAAAACATAAATTCCGTCGCCTAAATATTCGACAAATTTCAGTTTATATTTTTTTATCAAAATATCTTTTAGTTTTTTATCTTTGAAACCTATTAAAATCCTATCGCTCACTCCTAAAAAGTCGTTATTTGCATTTTTGAAATAGAGAGCTTTTATATGCTTTGCGCTTTTTGGAATAAAGCTTTTAACTTCAAACCTTGAAGATTTGGCGTTTAAATAGTGTTTTTGACCATTACTGTAATAAAAAAACTCTTTTGAAAATAGCGAAGAGATAAGAAGTAGAACAATCAATAAAAACTTTTTCATAAAAATCCTTATTTATTAATTGATAATTTTTATCTTTATAAGAGATAATATAGCATAGTTATAATAAGGATTTTATAAATTAGAATATTTAATCCTTAAAAACTTCAAAAAAACTAAACCTCAAAAAAAGGATAGCGATTTATATATTCGCTATCCCGTAATCTCTCGCTATTTTTTCAAACTCCTTGGAATTTACAAACTCTCTAATCAGCGCATCTCTTGAATTACTCTTTAAATAGTTTACCCAAAAATTCACATCCTCATCGCTTCCCTCTCTATTCATAATAGCTCTGTAAGCGATTAAAACAAAATCTCTATCAGATAGATTTCTGCTTTTAAATTCATCTGAATCGAAAAATCCAAAAACTATATCTCTTGCGCTTCTCTCTCCGCTTTTTAGATTCTCAAACCAAAACTCAAGTCCTTCCCCATCATACTCTCTATTTAAAACAATTAAATACATTCTCTTTACGAATGATTTAAGCAAATCATCTTTACTGAAAGCTGATATCCCATAATTTTTGGAGAGGTTTTTAAATTCAAAAGAAGTTATAAATCTGTAAAATACTACCTCTCTTGGAATATGTTTATTATCTATCAAATCACTCCAGTAATTAAGCCCTTCTGTGTCTGGGTCTCTTCCAAGAAGCGTTCTGTATGTTCTGTTTAAAAACTCTTGGGTAGTTAAATTTGCGTTTTTAAACTCCTCGCTTTGATAGAAAATTTCAGATATCTCGGCAGCGCTTGCCCCTCTTAAAAGTCTATTTTTGTAATAGTTTAGCCCCTCTTTATCAAACTCTCTATTTAAAAGCTTGGTATAGAGCCTCTTTACAAAAGATTCTATATTTTCATCATTTTGCATCTTATAAACCAAAACTCCATTTCCCTTATCACAAGCGATAAGATAGCTTCCCAAAACTTTCACATCCTCCACATCTGCTCCCGGCAAAACCTTTAAAAGAGAGGGAGAGTTTTTGTCTTCCACATCCACTATCGCAACTCCAAAATCCTTATAGGCTATGAAAGCTAAATCTCCAAAAACATCTATTCCGACTCCGTGATCTAAAGAAGTTGAAGAGTTTAGATCAAATATTGAAACTAAAGATGGATTTTTGGGATCTTTTGTATCTATTATCTGCATACCGATTGCATAATTTGCCAAATAGGTATAATCCTCCACATTTATAACATCAATAGCATAACCGCTCTCATCAGTATCATAACTTCCTATTTTGGCAGGATTTTTTGGATTTTTGATATCAAAAATTGATAAAGTGTCGTTATAGTCGGCAACATAGAGATAACCGTTTACATCCACGCCCATAGCAAAAGCATTTGTAGCAGCAGATCCTAATATTTTTGGATTTTTTAAATCTTTGATATCCACTATCTCAACACCTTTGGATCTATCGGCAATATAGAGTCTATTTCCGGCAATTTTTACATCGTAAGCTCTTCCCGGAGTATCCAAAATAGAAATCTCTTTTGGATTGTTTTTATCTTTTATATCTACAATATGAAGTCCTCTGCAAAAATCGGTAACAAAAGCATAATCCTCCTTATCGTCCACCACAACCGATTCGGCCATACATCCAAGCTCAATATTTGAAATAACTTTTAAATTTTTAGGGTCTGTAAAATCTATGATATCAAATCCGCCAAAAATATCGGCTATATAGAGAAAATTCTCTTTAGCGTCAGCTTTAATAGGATTTTTTACACTCTCAATATAAGATATTCTATTTGCATGAAACTTATCGCTTACATCTATTATCTGAATTCCGGTATCTTTGTTAGCTATATATATTTTGCCATCTTCATAATCCATAGCAACGGCCTCTCCAAGCTGTTTATACTCGGAGGCTAAATGGATATCTTTAGGAGTTATGACATTTGCAACCTTAACTCCAGTAGTTTTATCCAAGATATAAACTGTCTTTCCATCATTTAAAGCAATAATATCTGTCCCGTAACAATTATGGGACGGTCCATCACAATCAAAAGTTAATTTTAAATTTGTTGGATTTGTAATATCTATGACTCTAAAGCCTGCCTTGCCGTAAGAGACAAAAGCCTCGTTTTGAGAAAGAGAAATTTTGGAAGCTGTTGAATTTGACTCATACTTTCCAATCTCGCTTATGGAAGATGGATTTGATATATCCAAAACCAAAACTCCATCCTCTCCGTCGGCTACATAAGCTTTCAAATCCTTAATTTTTATATCGAAAGCTTCTCCCACCGTTTTAAAGGAGCCTAAAATTGAAGGAGAGTTTTTAGAGGAGATATCTATAATTTTAATCCCCTCTCCGTCGCTAACGTAGAGAGTATTATCTTTTAAATCCAAACCGGTAACTTTATTCGGTAAAGCTAAAAAAGATAGCTTAAAAGGAGATTTTTTGTCTTTGATATCCACAATATAAATACCTTTATTAGTTCCAAGATACAAATAGTCTCCATCAGGCAAAACGGCATTAATTTTTTCATTTAAAGAAAAGATGGATTCTTTCTGTATGGAATTTAAGTTTTTGGCGTTAAAAATTTCTACTCCATTGTTTGAAGCGGCGTAAATATAGGAGTTTTTCACTCCAACCTCATAAAAACTGCCATTTAAAGAAGAGAGTTTTTCTACATTAATCTCTCTTGAGAAAAGAAGAAACGGAAGAAAAAGCAATATTAAGTATAACTTATTCTTTAAAAGAAACATTAAATATCCTTTCTAATAATTTTTTACAAATTATAGAGCGAATTTTATTATAAACTTATTAACTGACTTTAGACATTTTTAGGGAAAGATTCTAAATTTCACTCAAACGAGTTACAATTTTTTGCGTTGCAAACGCATAAAAATTGTAAAGTTCTCGTTCAATTTAGAACTTTCCCTTATTCATATCTTCTCTAAATGCATAATATCAATTATTAATGTATAATTTTTTTAAAATTTTAAAAATGGAGACAAAGAATGAAAATAGCCATAGTAGGTGCGGGAGGAGTCGGAGGATATATAGGAGCAAAGCTTATAAAGGCGCATACAAATCATCAAATAGGTTTTATAGCAAGAGGAGAGCATTTAAAAAAGATACAAACACAAGGACTAAAAATTATAGAAGATACACAGGAGTTTAAAATAGTCCCCTCGTTTGCTACCGATAATCCCAAGGATTTAGGGATTTTTGATATTGTCATATTCTGCACAAAATCGTATGATTTAAAAAATGCGGCAGATATTTTGAAAAATAATATAGATGAAAATACATATATTTTGCCTCTCTTAAATGGGGTCGATCACGATTTAACCCTAAAAGAGATATTTCCAAAAAGCAAAATATTAAATGGATGCGTATATATTCTATCAAATATAAAAGAGCCGGGAGTAATAAGAAAATATGCGAATACCTTTTATCTGATTTTTGGAAGCAGATTTATAAAAAAAGAGAATTTACAGTTTTTAAAAGAGCTGTTTGATGCGGCTGATTTGAAAAACAAATTAACAGATAAAATAGTTTTTGAAACTTGGAGAAAATATCTCTTTATAGCCTCTTTTGCCCTTTTGACATCTTATTATAAAAAGCCTATGGGATGGGTAGTGGAAAATAGAAAAGAAGAGCTAACCGAGATATTAAACGAAATAGTCTCTTTGGCAAATAAAAAAGGAATACCTTTAAATGAAGAGAATATAAAAAATGTCCTAAAACAAGCGCAAAATATTCCCTTTGACTCCAAAACCTCAATGCAGCTTGATTTTGAAAGAGGCAAAAAGAGCGAAATTGAAGCTTTGGGAGGATACCTCGTAAAAGAATCCCAAAAACTAAATACCAAAACTCCTTTGATAGAAAAGATTTATGAGAAATTAAAAGCGTAAAAGGGCACAGTTTTTACGCCCTTTTACTTTTAAATCTTCAAAACTCGCCACTTACCTTTTTGGTGCTTCAAAACCAATACTAATCTCTTACTCACTTTCCTAATTTATTCTTTAAAAGCTTATTACAAATAATATATTCTACTCCCTCAAAAGCCCGGCTTCTTTTAAAAAAGGAGAAGGGTTATAATCTATTTTTTTAATTCTGTCATATTTAGCGTAAGAGAGATAGAGTATATCTTTAGCTCTCGTTACGGCTACATAAAAAAGCCTTCTCTCCTCTTGGATATCTCCGCCTCTTTGAATCAGTTTCCTATTTGGAAATCTGCCATCCATCAAATCGATTATATAAACCTCTTTATATTCCAATCCTTTGCTTGCATGAACGCTTAAGAGATTCACTCCTTCCCCCTCGCTCATCTCTTTGCTTCCAAGAAGCATCGCATTTAAAAATCTTTTGCTATCACTATAATTTTTTGAAAGATCCAAAAGAAGAGAGATTTTTCTCTCAATTCTCTCCAAAATATCCTTTTTCAAATTTTCATCCACACTTCCATCTTTCATCGTAGCTCTTCTTTTTGCCAAAACTAAAGCTATATGTTTAAAAATAGAAGAGTTTAGTATCGCGAAAACTATCGACTTTGGAGAGTGTAAGTTCTTTGTATTTTTTACAAAAAGATAAAAAGCATAATAGAATTTTATAGACTCATCATTGAATTTGGGATGTTTTAAAGTGGGATTTGAAAAAAATCTCTCCTCAAATCCAAACTTTTTAAACCGCCCAACGCTTCCAAACTCCTCAAAATCGTCAAAAAGCCCAAGCTGATGATTTTTAACTCTTCTGATTTTAAAAGGATTTTTGATATCCTTAGGAGAGATAAGACCCTTTATTATATTCCCCTCCCCCAAAAGATATAAAGCGTCAAAAAGCTCTTTTGCAAAGACTCCCCCTATCCCTTTGGCATACTCAAAAATGTGGATAAAAGCCATCATATCTTTTGGATTTACTATAATGCTGTATAAATCTAAAGCCGCCTTTATCTCTTTTGTATCAAAAAAACTTATCCCCCCTCTTCTTTTACACCCTACCCCAAGCTCTCTTAAGCTTGCCTCTATTCCATCCGCACTTGAATTGTTTCTAAAAAGCACTGCTATCTCCTCTTTTGGAGTTGAAGATTTTTCTATTCTTTGGGCTATTTCTCTATACTGCTCAAAAAGCTCGTCAAAAATCAAAAGCTTTGGAGGAGGAAAATCGCCACTTCTTGTTACTTCAAGCTCTTTTGGAAAGATTCTTGGATTATTTTTTATAACTCTGTTGGCAAGAGACAAAATCTCTTTAGAAGAGCGGTAATTTTTCTTCAAAACAAAAATTTTTCCATCTTTATATCTCTCTTTGAAAGAAGCGATTATATTTATATCCGCTCCGTTAAAGGCATATATGCTCTGATCATAATCTCCTACGCAAAAAAGTGAATCAAAAGCAAAAGAGTCTATCAAAGAGGATTGAAGCCTGTTTGTGTCTTGATACTCGTCAACCAAAATCTCCTTAAAAAAAATTCTTCTTTTCTTTAAAAGCTCTCTCATATCTATCAAAAGATCGTTAAAATCCACATATCCAAATCTACTTTTAAGCTCTCTAAATTCGTCCAAAATATCTTCATAAATCAAAGAGAAAGGCTCATGTTCGGGGCTTTTTTCCAAAAGCCACTCCCCAAAATCCTTCTTTGGAAGCTTGTTTTGATAAAGAGAGTATAAATCGTAAAGGTAAGCTGGAGTATATGGTTTTGTATCGGTTTGGATATGATGGAAAGTTCTCTTTTCATAAATACTTTTTAGGAGAATTTTAAGCTCGGATGGCTGTTTTAAGACAACATTCTCTTTATATTTTTTCAAAAGCCTGTAACTTACCGCATGAAAAGTTCCCGACTCTATCTTTGAAACTATTTTTTTATCAAAAAATCTCGCCACCCTCGCAATCATCTCCAAAGCGGCTTTGTTAGTAAAAGTAAGAAGCAAAATCTCTTCTGGCTTTATGCCTTTATGCAAAAGATAGCCGATTCTTGCCACTATAGTAGAGGTTTTGCCAGTTCCCGCAGAAGCTATTACAAGATTCTTGCCAAACGGCGCGGTGGCGGCTTTGTATTGCTCTTTATTAAGAGATCTAAGAGGCACTCCCTCTCCTTTTTTAAATTTAGGGAAGAAAGTATAGCATAATAGCCTCTTTTATCTCCTGACGATTATCTCTATTCTTCTATTTTTTGCTTTCCTTTTGAATTGTTGCTTCTGTGCTTATTAATATTAAAAGCTACTATTTAGACTACCTTTTTATTTCTTTATAAAAATTACTATTAATTTAAATACAAACAAGATTTTCTCTTAAGGTAAAGGAGCTATTTTATAAAGGTAAAATTTTTATTTACCTTTTTTTGGTATAATAGAATAATAATTAAAATCAGGAGTTTAAAATGAAATATCTTACAAAAACTTCTATAGCTATCATAGCTTCAACCCTTATACTATCAGGCTGCGCGCCGATGCAAGGGGTAAATTCTCCTTCTCAAAATCAAAATATCTCAAAAACTCAAACGGGAGCTTTAATAGGAGCGGCACTTGGAGCTTTAATAGGAGCATCTACAAAGGGGCATCACAAACTAAAAAGAGCCGCAATCGGAGCAGCAGCAGGAGCAGCGCTTGGAGGAGCCATAGGATACAATCTTGACAAACAAGCAAGCCAGATGGCAAAAGCTTTGGATACTGATGTTAGCACCTCTCCGGATGCCGAGCTTGATCAAACAAAAGATATTATTGTTAGAAAAACAGATAATTATGTAAAAATAATGTTTAGAGACAGAATGATGTTTCCGACAAATTCGGACAGATTAACTCCAACCGCAAGAATGAAAATAGAAAAATTGATCCCTATTTTAAGACAATATCCTCAAACCATAATTCAGGTAGTAGGACATACCGACAGCAGAGGAAGCTGGGAGTATAATAAAGATTTATCAAGAAGAAGAGCCAAGAGAGTCGGAAATATTCTTTATGAGAGCGGAATTCCAAATCAAATATTTGCAAAAGGATGCTCATACGACAAACCTCTCGTGCCAAATACCTCGCCTGAAAATATGGCTCTAAACAGAAGAGTGGAAATATATCTCTATCCAAATGAAAATGCGGTTATAGATCCATGCAGATAGATTCTCTCCCCTTTTTGGGAGGGATTAAGAAAGCTCCTCTTTTAACCACTTTAAATAATCAGAACTTGCATTGACAATTGGCAAAGCTATAATTTCAGGAACTTCGTAATTATGGTTTTCTTTTATTATTTTTTCAATTTCTTTAAATAAAGAAGCTTTTGTTTTGATATTTAATATTATCTCTCTGTCTTTTTCTATTTTACTTTTCCATCTGTATAAGCTTTCTATCTCATATTTTTGAATACAAGCAGCAAGTCTTTTCTCTAATAAAATATTAGAGATTAAAGAGGCTACATTTTCATCGTTTGTAGTGGTTTGAATGACAATAAACTCCCCGCGCAAAAGCGCGGAAGAGTCTTTTAGTGGAGATCTCTCCATTTGCTTGCTTTCCATAGATAAGCAAAAATAGAGAAGATTACAAAGTAGAGAATAATTTTCAAAGTTACAGATTCTCTTTTCTCTTTTTTTCTATCTCCAACTTTTTCAAGATAAGAGATAATCTGCTCTGCCTTCTCTTTTGTTACACCAACTCTTGGCATAGAAGTTCCATGAAGAACTCTTTGAGGCTCTCCGATGAAATTGATAAGATGCTCTTTGCTTTTTGCTCTTATAATAATGGATAGATCCGGAGGATTTTTACCCATATATTTTTTCAAAGCCTCAGTATCGCTCGGTCTCTTCCATCCGTCATATTTTACATCATGACATCTTCCGCAAGCATCGATAAATACATCCTTATCATCAAGCTTCTTTGGAGCTATGGATTTAAGATAAGCTACGATATCTGCAACCTCTTGATCCAAATCCCCGCCAAGTCCCATAAAAGGAGTCATAGGGAAAGGTCTCTTATCATTAAATTTATGCTCAAGCATCAAAGCATGAGCAGGGTTTTTGATAAGATTTGCCAAAAATTTCTCATCAAATATAGCACCGGCATTGCTTAAATCAGGCGGAACCACACCAAACGAAGCAGAAGCACTTTTAGCATCCATAGGAGCTGCTATTCCTTGAGACTTAACCCCATGACATCCAACGCATCCGGCATTCATAAAAGTCTCAGCCCCTTTTTTAGGATCTCCTTTTTTATTTAAAGGTTTAAGATCGCTATATTTGTAATCTACAGGTTTGATATGTTCATGCATCTGGGAGTGAGCAAAAGGCTCAACTCCTATATAAGTGATTATCGTAAAAAATACTACAACTGCTAAAATTTTCAACTCTCTCATGCGGCACCTCCTACGCTCTTAGCCTCTTTTTTGGTAATGATAGGAAGCACCACCAATAAAAGAGCCAAAAATGTTATAGAAGCAAAGAATCCTATCCATGCGTTAGCGCCCGTAGGAGGGAGCTTTCCGTAAACTGTCAAAATTATCATATCTATAACTAAAATCCAGAACCAATATTTAAATGCTCCTCTCTTATGCGCCGGAGCTACAACAGGACTTTTATCAAGCCAAGGCAAGAAAAAGAAGATTACGTTTGCTATACCAAAAGCTGTAAGACCAATACTCATAGCTTTAAAAGGCCCTATATCAAAAAAGAATCCTCTAAGAACCTCATAACTCCACAAGAAATACCACTCAGGATAGATATGAGGAGGTGTCTTCATTGGATTTGCAGGCTCGAAATTGATAGGATCCATTGCAAATTCATAATGAAATCCCACTAGATAAAAGTAAAAAATCATAAATACGCCTACTACAAAAAGATCTTTTGATATGAAAACAGGCCAGAAAGGAATAACTTTTGACTCTCTTTTTTGTCCATTTTTATATTTCTCAGCTTCATAATCAAAATCTATATCCTCTCCGTCTTGATTATTTACGTGAGGAATTCTAAGAGAATAGAAGTGAAGGCCAATTATTGCCATTATAACAAGAGGCAATAAGAAAACATGAAGCATAAAAAATCTTGTTAAAGTAGAGTCAGCCACATAAAAATTACCCCTAATCCAAATAACCAAATCAGGACCTATAAAAGGAATACCACCGAAAAGATTAGTAATAACTTGAGCAGCCCAATAGCTCATTTGCCCCCAAGGAAGCATATATCCGCTGAAAGCTTCAGCTGAAAAGGTAACAAAAAGAAGCATACCGCTTATCCAAATCATTTCTCTACCCTGTTTATAGGAACCGTAATAGATTCCAGTAAACATATGGATATATATTACAAGAAAAACAACTGAAGCGGCAACCGCATGCATATGTCTCCACAGCCATCCATAATAAGCTTCTTGCATAATAGTATAATTTACACTATCAAAGGCCAGATGAACATCCGGCTTATAATACATAAGCAAAAAAATTCCGCTTATTACCAAGATAGAAAACATAGTCATTAAGACTACACCCATCGCCCATAAAAAGTTTATGTTTTTAGGTACCCAATACTCGGCCGCCAAAACCTTCCATAATTTCTTTGTGGCAAGTCTTTGATCTAGCCACTCTCCTATACTGTTAGCTTTTGAAAAATGCGCCATACTCTACCCCCTCTACGCTTTACCGACTATTTTTTTATACTCTGGTCCCTCTTCGCCTAAAACAAGCTTAGTGCCCTCTATTTTAAAAGGCGGAATATCAAAAGGTCTTGGAGGAGGCCCGAAAATATTTGTCCCGCATGCGTCAAACTCACCTCCGTGGCAAGCACATTTAAACTTCTTGTTTTGCGGCTCCCAAGCCGGAATACATCCAAGATGCGTACAAAGCCCGATTCTAACCAAATAATCTCCGCCGCCCACTTTAACGTCGGTTTTATCACACTTTTTAAGATCGGTGCCATCTTTTCTGATAATAAAGATAGGCTTACCTCTCCATGTAACCGTTCTAAATTCACCCGGTTTCATAGGCGACAAATCAACGGTTGTAAAACCCGCAGCCATAACGCTTGGAAGCGGATCCCAAGTAGCTTTCATTGCACCAAGCGCAAAAATACCTCCTATTGCGCTTACTGCACCGAAAGCCATTCCGAGAAAATCGCGTCTGCTTTGCTCGATAGCCATTCTCATCCTTTCGATAAAATTTTTACCTTTATATTTTACTCCAAAAAGTCTTTAAAATCGATATTTTTAAGAGATTATTATCTGTTTATTACAAATTGTAACTTTAAAAGCAAAAAAAAATGATATATTCTAAATAAAATTTTAAATATAAATAATAATTACAGATAAATGACGTATTTTTAGAAGAATTTTTCAAACTCTTTGGGCTCTTTGGAGATAAACTCATAATCAAAAAGAGAAATTTTTAAAGAGTGAAGCATTACCCTTTTATGCTCTCTTCCTCCATATTTTACATCTCCTACGATAGGATGACCTATACTTTTTAGATGGACTCTTATTTGGTGAGTTCTTCCCGTTTTTATAATAACTTTAACTTTCGTAAACTTTCCCTCCACCATTAAAGGCTCTACAAAAGTATAAGCTTCCTCTCCTTTTTTAGATATTTTGCTGTAAAGAGCGTTTTTATTTTTTACGGTCTCTATGGGGGAGTCTATCTCTATAGGTTCGGCAATTATTCCATCAACCCACGCTATATACTCTTTTAAAACATTCTGTTTTTTAAACTCTTCTATAGCTTTCTTCCTAAAATCCTCTCTCTTTACCAAAAGCAAAACGCCGCTTGTCTCTTTATCGAGTCTATGAAGAAGTTTAAAACCTTCTCTTTTTGCTATCTCTTCGCTTGTTAAGAAAGCAGGTTTATCTAAAGCTAAAATATTTTCATCCTCGAATATCTTTTTGCTCTTTTCTATTTTTATAACTTTAAATTTGGTAGAAAGAGGCATTTCTGCTCTTGCTACTGCTATTTTTCTTCCGTGAGAGAAAACAACTCCCCTGTCTATCAGCTCTTTTGCGGCTCTGTTGGAGATTTTCTCCTGCTTTGCCAAAAGCTTGTAAGCCTTATTAGTTTTTGGCATCTTTATCCTTTATAAAATCTTCTATTTTTTCATTAAAAGGCATTTTTACTCTTTTTGTTTTGCTTGTCTCTCCGCCTACAAAAACTATTTCGCTTTTTGGAATTTTAAAACTTTTTGACAAAAACTTAATCAACTCTTTATTTGCCGCCCCTTCAACTGCCGGAGCCTTTATCTTTATTTTTAAAGAGCCGTTTAAAATACCCTCAAAAGAGTTTTTACTTGAATTTGGAGAGGCTTTTATATTAAAAATTATACTATCATCTTTTATCTCATACCACACTTTTTATCTCCTTTAAAACAGGCTCTATATCGGCTTTGGATATAATCTTCGCTTTTTTTAGCCTATCTCTGTTTTTAAAAAATTTTTTAATTTCGCTATTTTCTATCAGATATACTTCTTTTACCAATTTAAAAAGAGCGTGCTGGTTGAAAATCTCCTTTCCGCTTATAATTTTGCAGTTAAAGAAAGCTGGCTCTAAAGGATTATGCCCTCCGACTCCCTTTACAAAAGAGCCTCCCAAAAAAACAAGATCGCTTATAGCGTAAATATTTACAAGCTCCCCCATAACATCCGCTAAAGTTATATCAGCTAAGAAATTTAAACTATTTGAAAATCTCTCATAGCTTAAACCTCTTTTTTTTGCAAAATCTCTTAAAAAAATATCTACCCTTTCAAATCTCTCAGGATGTCTTGGCACAACTATAATTTTATCTTTTTTAGAAATTTCAAGATTTGATAAAATAATCTCCTCTTCCCCTTCATGTGTGCTTGCTAAAGTTATTATAAATCTATCACCTTTTTCATAATTTTTAGTAACTTTTATTTTCTGGAATGATTTTAGATTTCCGTT
>Ga0256832_1001904_pt1 | contig 14203 bp, 7 predicted proteins | sample 134614metaG_FD_190534 | JGI IMG/M metagenome (GOLD analysis project Ga0256832, IMG submission 190534) | Hydrothermal vent microbial communities from Lau Basin, Pacific Ocean - 134-614 | ecosystem: Environmental > Aquatic > Marine > Hydrothermal vents | place: Pacific Ocean: Lau Basin | collected...
GAAGACGGTGGAACAAAAACAGTTGACATTGCCGGTGCCAGTACAGATGACCAGCAAATCAGCTTAGACGCTGCAACGAATGTCTTAACGTTAGAAGACGGTGGTACAGTAGATTTAACTGCTTACTTAGATAATACCGATGATCAAAATATCACAGCCTTTAGTTTAGACGCTGCGACCAACGTATTGACTATTACCTTAGAAGATGGCAATACGCAAACAGTTGACTTGAGTGCGTTGAATAACTCAGGAACAGATGATCAGCAAATTAGCCTAGACGCTGCAACCAATATCTTAACTTTGGAAGACGGTGGTACAGTGGATTTAACTCCATATTTGGACAATACCGACGACCAAAAGATAACCGATTTCACCTTGTCAGGCACTACTTTGACCTTGACTTTGGAAGATGGTGGTACGAAGACAGTTGATATTGCCGGAGCCAGTACAGACGACCAGCAAATCAGCTTGGACGCTGCGACCAATATCTTAACTTTGGAAGACGGTGGCACAGTGGACTTGACTCCATATTTGGATAATACGGACGATCAAAAGATAACCGACTTCACCTTGTCAGGAACAACTTTGACCTTGACTTTGGAAGATGGTGGCACAAAGACCGTTGATATTGCGGGAGCCAGCACAGATGATCAGCAAATCAGCCTAGATGCTGCGACCAATATCTTGACTTTGGAAGACGGTGGTACGGTAGATTTGACTCCATACTTAGATAATACGGATAATCAAACAGTTACAGACTTTAGTCTAGATGCAGCAACGAATGTATTGACCATTACACTGGAAGATGGAAATACGAAAACAGTAGATCTAAGCGGCCTGTCACATACAGGAACAGAAGGGTCTGTATTCTTTGCAGGGGCTGATACCAAGCCAACCGAAGATAATGCAAATTTATTTTGGGATAATGTGAATAAGCGTTTGGGGATTGGTACCAATACCCCGGATAGATTGACACAAGGGCTTTCTGCCGGCAATGCATCTCTGGAGTTTGAAACAACAGATAGTGGAAAATATGCATCATTAGAAGCACGATCTGATATTGGTAATATTGCTATCCTTTCACATGGCTCTACTAGAGTAGGGCCTGCAAGATGGGGACTGTCAACTGTTGGAGGGTATTATGAAGTCTTAGGACATAAATTTTCTGCTGCAAATGATGCACTGGGTATGATTGTCGGTGCAAATAGTGCCATTCCATTACATTTTGGTACGGATGATAAGTTGAGAATGACGGTTGCAGCTAATGGTAATGTCGGTATTGGTACAACAAATCCACAACGACTATTTCATATTTCGCAAGATCATCCCGGGGGCTTGACAGCTGTCGCAATTGAGAATACTAATACTACCAATGGTAATCAATCAATCATCTCTTTTAGAGATAAGACGACTGGTGCAGGGGCAACTGATTTTGTAGAGACTGCAGCGATTTCTGCCAGATATATAGAGCATGATCATGCTACTAGAACGACAGATTTAGAGTTGTGGGCTATGGAAAATGGAACTTGGAATGAAGCAGTTTTGAAAGGGAATGGTAATTTTGGTATTGGAACTAATAATCCCGATGAAAAATTGCATGTGGCCGGTAATATGAGACTTGATGGTGCTTTTGAAGATAAGGATGGGGACAAGGGTTTTGGGGGTCAAGTCTTAACTTCAACATCTGTGAGTACTGATTGGAGGGATGTCTCTTCTTTGGTAAAAGTGGTGAGTACGGATGCAGGCAATGATATCACAGCCGGTTCGGACGGTGGCGCTTTTTACGCAAGTCCTATGAAAGCCATGGGTAAAGTTGCTGCCGATGGAACGGCGATTAAAATCAAAGGCGCAACAGTTACCAGAATCAATAAAGGGGATTATCAAATTACCTTTAATACGGCAATGCCAGATGCTGATTATATCATTCAATTAACCCAGCCGGATAGGAGTGGAACAGGTAATGATGATCCGGGTATTACTTATTATGATCAGACTACTACCGGTTTTAAAGTTAATATTGGGGATAATGATAACGGGCATGGAGATCGCATCGATTATGATTCAGAGTTTATGTTTACAATTTTTAATTTTTAAAATTACCCCCCAATGAGATTACTATTTGTACTTGGACTTATGACGCTTTTGGGCTCGTTGAAGGCTCAATTTGATTCGGACTATCTGTTGGTATTGAATAAAGCGACGACTGCCGAAATGAATGGAGCGACAGGTGTAGAGAAAGGCGCATTAGTCTATAATACCGATGACAATAAGGTCTATCAGTATGATGGAAGTGCTTGGGTCTTGTCAGCAGCGGATGGCGATGTGGATTCAAGTAATGAATTACAAGCACTAAGCTATGATCCTAATACGCATATTGTTACCTTGACCAATGGCGGAACTATTGACCTTAGCGGTTTAGCTCCGGATGAAGATTGGACCGTTGCCGGAAATAATCAATATTCTGCCGTTACCGGAAATGTGGGCGTAGGCAATACATCACCTAGTGTTAAACTGGATGTGACCGGTGATATTCATGCGACACAAACCATGAATATAGGCCCCGGGGCATCTGGCTCAAGGTTGTCTATTAAGGATAATGCTTTTGCCGGTAGTATGTTAGATATTCAAACCGATGATCAGGGCCCTTGGGCTTTCAGAATACTTAATAATACTTACAGTGCGGATTTGGCGAAAGCCTTTAGAATGTATCAATCCAATAATGGGCAATTGAGTATGTCCGTTGGTGGGTTGCCCCATAGTTTTTTCACAATGTCAGAGTCTGTGGGAAATAATCATGGTGGTTTTGGATTTGGGAATAGTCCAAACAATGCAAACTTCTTATTAGTAGATCGGGGAGTCAAGGATTTTGGTGATATGTCCTATGTGAATTTGTCGAATCGAATTACTAGAACCGGAGCTTTAACGGGGACTTATGCGACTGTAGGTACTGAGAATTTGGTGAAAGGTCAGACCACCGGTGGTGCGGCTGATTATTATGCCACTCGCAATTATGCACGAATAGAAAAAGCAGCCTATAATTTTAGGAATGCCTTTGGAAATTATAACTATGTCTATAATTTTTCTACTGCTGCTAATCCAAATAACGGTATTTATGGTACTTATTCCTTGGCTTACGGGCGAAGTGATGGCGGAACAAAATCTATCTTTGGCTCCTATACAAGAGCATCCAAGACGGAAGGTGCCGGTGCAGTCACTACCATTTATGGTAACAATATTGTGGCTACCAAAAGTGCGGATGGCATCGGTGAAGTTGATAATATTTATGGTTCTAACATCTCTGTCTATGGGGCAAGCAAAAATGAATTTGGTCAAAGTATTAGTGTCAGTGCATACAAGGCTAATCCAGATAATATTTTTGGTACGACCATGAGACTATACGGTAGAACCGGTTATGCCGCAAAGGTAATGTATGGATTGAATATCAATTCTAATAAATATGAAACAGAGCCCACTACGGCCATTTATAATGTGAATGTGGTATCCACAGGTCACACTGATTTACCGAATAATTATGGGGCAAGATTTTATATGCGGGACGGAGTAAATAATTACGGGCTCTATGTAGATGTTAATGACGGTTCAAACAGCAATTATGCTCTTTATGCAAATAATGGAAAATCTTTTTTTAGAGATGCAGTGGGCATCGGTGTCGGAAATCCTTCCGATGCATTACATATAGCCGGGGATATGCGTTTAAATGGTAGCTTTAAAGATAAAAATGGACAGCCCGGTACGGCCGGGCAAGTATTGTCTTCTACCGCAACTGGAACCGATTGGGTGGATTTGTCTAGTTTGAACCTTGATGATAACGATTGGACTCTTGCGGGAAATGATATGTATTCTGCCAATTCAGGGAATGTTGGTGTCGGAACTAATAGTCCGAATCAAAAATTGGATGTGAATGGCGCCGCTGTAATAGGAAGCAATAATGTAGATAATGTGTTGCAGGGTCAGGGCTATTTTCAAAATAATAGTAATTTAAAAGATGCCGGCTTTGTGGCGACTCCTTGGGTCTATGCAAGAGCTATTGAAGGAGATCAGCGAGGAAGTGCTTCCACCTTGATAACACTAGGTGGGCAAAATGGAATCACCAATAATGATGAAATTGGTTTTTTAACGAATGGGACCAAAAGAGCGATTATTAAACCTGACGGGAAAGTAGGGATTAATACGGATACGCCCGGTAGTGAATTAGATGTGGACGGTGTCGTGATTGAAGGAAAGAAAACATCCATGTTTGGTAATAGTTCAGGCTATGGAAGTTGTGCCGTCTCACACGGTATTGCTTCTTTCTTTACCAATACTACGGATAATAATTATATCCATATCAAATTACCCTATAAGGTGGATACGGATGCTAAAATGTATCGGATTCATGTGACCGGATATCGTTATCGCTCAGGAAAGGTGATTGATTTGACGTGGGTCGGATATTGTTATTATCCTTCTAATGCTTTAATCGAAACCGCTACTGTCAATGCCGGGAGTCCGGAGTTTACTATGACTCAATATGTGGGTAGTGATAATCATATCTACTTACGGTTTAGAGGAACTACGGGTAGCAATTATTATGAATCCTTCCGTGTGGACTCGATGCATGTTGGTAATGGTACTGTTTTAAAAGAAGGAGATGTCGAGATTATTAGTTCATCTTCTGCAAATTTGTAATACTTATGAAAAATAATAAAATAACTTTTGTTCTTTTCTTTGTTTTTGTGAACATTCATCTGTTTGCACAAATAGATCCTGCATCTCTTTTGGAATTAAATAAGGGGACAGCATCAGAGATGAATGCTACTACACCTGCAAAAGGAGCCTTGTTGTATAACACCGATGATGATAAGGTGTATCGCTTTGATGGGACAAATTGGTCGGCAGTTGGAGAAGTCGATTTAACGCCATACTTGGATAATACGGATGACCAAAAGATTACTGACTTTAGTTTGTCCGGAACTACTTTGACCTTGACCTTGGAAGACGGAGGGACGAAGACAGTTGAAATGAATAGTTTGTCACATACGGGGACGGAAGGATCTGTCTTTTTTGCTGGGAATGACACAAAACCAACTGAAGATAATGCTAATTTATTTTGGGATAATGCCAATAAGCGTCTTGGCATTGGCACATCTTCTCCCAGTGCCGCTTTGGAAATCACTCCTGCTAATATTAGCTCGATTCAAGAAGGGGTGAGATTGGTTGATTTAGGGGGTGGGTCTAGTGAAGGCCTGTGGATACAGTTTGGCCAAAATTCAATACGTGACTATGCAAGAATGGGTGGGATATCAGAAAATAATGCTAGTGGAGGACTGTATTTTTCTACAAAAGACGATGCAGATGCTGCTCCAATTGAAAGAATGCGGATAGTAGCAAATGGTAATTTAGGTATCGGAACAAATAGTCCGGACGAAAAATTACATGTAGCTGGAAATATGAGATTAGATGGAGCCTTTGAAGATAAGGATGGAGACCCCGGTACTGCAGGGCAAATTTTAGCGTCAACGGCAACAGGGACAGACTGGATTAATTTTGCACAATCAAATTCATCAAATGTTTCAGCTGGAAATTGGTATAGAATAGCAAAAAATACTGGTGGAAAAAGAGCTAATGCCGATTTTACTCTTAGAGATCCGATTAGTGGAGGAGGACATTCCACATTGAATTTTAAGGTGGGAGTGTCCTATAATGATGCGACCAATATGGCTTTTACACTCTTGAGCCATAGTTACTACTATACCCCTACTTTTACGAAAGTTAGAGTTTTAGAAAATTCCACTTACGATGAGCAATATTTGGAAGTTTACTGTGAAAGAACAGGACCTGTTGAATATTCAATTTATGATAATCAGCAATCAAGTGGTTGGGAGCCTGTTGATTGGACTGCCGGCGCTATTCCAGCAGGTTATACAGCCCGCGAGTTTGATGTTAAAGGGTTATTTAATGTAGGGAATTCAACAGACCAATTTACCATTGCTAGGGATGGTAATGTTGGATTAGGAATTACGAATCCATCTTCTAAGCTCCATGTGATGGGCGATATCCAATTAGGCGGGTCTGATACGAGATTGATACGGTTTAGAAATGCGGCGAATAATGATCATGCTTCTATCGGAGAGCTAAATGGTGGTCTCGTGCTTAGCGGGCATTCAGCGGCCAATGTTGCCGGTCATGAACATCTTTTTATTAATAACCAAGGCAATGTAGGCATTGGAACGATTGCCCCTTCCGGGAAATTACATGTGAGTAGTGGGACAGATGGAGATGCTAAACTAATTATTGAAGCAGATACGGATGATGACAATGAAGATGATAATCCTATTTTAATCTTTAAGCAGGATGGTGGTATCGAAGAATCCGCTATTGAGCAAACCCATAATGAGTTGCATATCCGCAATAGTATTTCTTCCGGTGGTGGATTGGTATTTGATGTGGGGGCAGTCAATGGCTATGAAAATGCCGCAGAAGCCATGCGGATTATCCCTGATGGAAAAATAGGAATGGGGACGGCTTCTCCTGCGGAAAAGCTTGATGTTCAAGGGAATATAGCCCATTCTGGAGGTTTGTACTCTCGTGGCCCTAGCTATACATTTGAATGGATGAGGTTTGCGGATCATCAGTGGGGAAATTCCTTGGTCTTGGGTGCCGGTGGAAATACTATTTTGGGGGGGGGAGAGTTTGCTTGGACTGCTCAGCCTAATTTTGGGACTAGTGATGAAACCTTGGTGCTGGGTTCGGATTCTAATATTTCATTTTTTACCAATACCCAAAATGGATGGGATGACCGAAAGAATGTGATGTTTTTAACAAATAGTGCAAGAGTGGGTATCAATACAAGTTCTCCTTCGACAGACCTAGATGTCAATGGGCAGATGAGAATAAGAAACATCCCGGCAGGTTCAGGTTCGCAATGGTTGGTTAAAGATGGAAGTGGGAATATTAGGGTTCAAGCATCTGATTTTAGACTAAAGAAAAATATTACTTCTATCGAAAATTCTTTGGATAAAGTAATGCATTTAGATGGCAAATACTTTGATTGGAAAGTGGATGGTCGTCATGATATCGGATTCATTGCCCAAGATGTAGAGAAGATTCTTCCTGAGTTGGTCTCAGAGACAGATGATGGCTACAAAGCCTTGAATTACCCACAAATAACAGCCGTTTTAGTCAATGCAGTAAAGGAACTAAAACAAGAAAATGATATTTTGCGCAAGCAAGTAAATAGTCATTATTCCGTTTCCGGAAAAATTGGACAAAATGGAGAATTGCTTTTTGGAAGTGAAGCTATTGAAGTCAAGAAAATAGACAAAGGACACTTTTATATTAAATTTAAAAGCCCTGAGTTATTAGAGGCTTACACCGTAAACTTATCCACAGATCAAAAGATACTGGGTAATGGAGATCCTATTTATATTAATTTAATGAACCAAACCAAGTTTGGCTTTGAAGTTGCTATTAAGACGGTAGATGCGCATCGTGTCGTTTCTGATTATGATACCGAATGGACTTTTAATGTAGTAGGAAAAATAGGAGATTTAAGTTTGGCGCAAGCCGGAAAGACAGCTCTTGGGAAGTAACTATTTTGCCGAAAGGCAGGGACATATTGAGAAAAAACAGGTCATGAGAAGACTAAACATACTATGGGGCTTGATGATGTTGGCGGTGGTTGCTTTTGGGCAGTCAGCGTCAACCATCAATTTTGTCTCGAACATTAAGGATGGCTCCAATACGGTGCATACTCAACAACTTTGGATTGGAGAGCATGCTGATATTACCGTGGATGGAGATTGGAATATTTATAGTGAGCAGATTTATATTCATCCCAATGCACATATTCATGGTGATGGACGAATTGTCTTGAAAAACCCCAACGGTGCCATCATTCCAATGGGTGAAAAACCTACTGTTTTGGATGGGAGCTATGTGAATATCGATTGTGATATTGTTTTTGAGAATAAAAATAATTTGGTCTTGATGCCATTGACTACTGAAGGGACGGATTTAACATGGGGAAATGATCAGCATGCTAATTATGACATGGTGATAGGCCGCGATTTTGACTTAGATGTGGATGACGGGCACGTTATTTTGGGAGATGCAGATGTCATTGTTGATGACGATGCTACACTGTCCGGTTATTCTGAAAATAGGTATTTTGTGACCAATAGCGAAGGTTCGCTAAAAAAGGAAGGTTTAAAGGGGGAGTTTGTCTTTCCTGTTGGATATGAAGAAGGCACCGGATATGATAATGATTATACTCCGGCAAAAATATTGAATAATGGCTTGAAAGATGGTTACTCTACGAGAGTTGATCATGAGGTGACAGATTTTGAAGAATCCTTGGAAGGGATGAAAAGAGAATGGACAATAAAAGAAGATGTAGATGGTGGCTCCTATGTAGAATTGACTTTACAGCATAATCGCGATACGGATGGGGCTAAATATCATGAAAGTGAAAAACAATTTATTACTCAGTATGTCGGTATCGCTCCTAATAACTTTGGGGGGGACATTTCGAGTACAACTTGGGATTACTCCAAGGTCGAGTGTAATGTGGAGACGAATGAAGGCACGTTGACCGAAGGCTATACCTTGACTAATGCATCTGAATTGTCTAGGATTGGATTTACAGATTTTTATAACCACACAAAATTTACTAAAGCAGTTTGTGAAAAATCAGTGCTTGAAAATATCTGGAAAATATTTACGGCAGATGTAAACCAATGTGAAACCCAAGTAAGTTGGGTGGTTGATAATCACTACCTTAATGCGGCTTATTACGTCGTAGAACGTAGTTATGATGGGGTTTTATTCTTACCAATTGCCACCATTGAAGCAACTAAAGACAATGAGTTTTATAAATATTTTGATCCCATTGCTCCTAATGGAAAAGTGTATTACCGTGTGAAGGTTGTAGATTCGGATGATGACTTTGAGTACAGTCCGGTGGATATGGTCGAGTCTCATTGCGGAATGGAAGTCGCTGTGGTTTATCCGAATCCATTTTTTGATGATGTGACCATTGTGATGAATACAACGGATGGGGTGGATGCCTTGATTCTTTATAATGAAATTGGGCAGCGCATTGAAGTTCCGGTGGAGTATGATGGAAACCTAATTAAGGTGGATGCTAGAAAATTGGCCGCAGCAAATTATTATGCTTTGATTATCAATGGCGACCAATTCTATACTATTGAGTTGACGAAATTGCTTGATGAAAGGTAGGCTTTGGTATTCCGGTCCGTTGGTTAAAACCAACGGTAAAGTAAAACCAACGGTAAAACAGGAGCCAACTTGGATTCCGGGCATCTCTTTAATTTCATCTTCTTTGCTTTTACCGTCTGCTTCAGCTGACGGGCCAAAGCTAAGCGGGAGACCGGCTTTAGCCGCATTTTTTCCTAGAAACTTACCCCCATTACAAATAATCGAAAAGGGGCAATGGGGACAAAATCCGACTGCACCTGTTTTGCACTAAGATTACACTAAGAAGTCTTAGTGTAGTCTTAGTGTTTGCTGCGTGAGCTTAGTGGTCAGGCTGCTACGTCATTAGATTTTCAAATAAGAAATTGCTAATCTCTTGGGTTGATAAAGTATAATCACTTGATAGCCAATGGATTGTGTCTGTGTTAGCCAAGGCAGTCGAGGCTATACGGTTACAATTTTTAGGCTTTATTTTTTCTTCTTCTTGACTTCTTTTTCGTCTTTAACTTTTACTTTGGAGCCGTTTTTTAGCTTACGCGAAATGGTTTTGTAAGGGCCGGTGACGATTTCATCATCTAGGTTGATACCGGATTTGATTTCTATATATTCGTCATCTTGAATGCCGGTCTGTACGATTTTTTGACTAACCGTATCCCCCGAAATCTTAAAGACGACCAAGTTGATTTTATCATCGTCTTTCAAGTTGTCTCCTTCCTTCTCCCGGGTTGTGACCGCTTGGATGGGGATGGTCAAAACATCTTCGGCCTTATGGGTATAAATTTCTACACTGGAAGACATGCCGGGACGCAACGGGAACGGCTTGCCGGGCAATACCAAATCTTCATAAGAACTCGGGTCAATTATAATTTTTACTCTAAAATTGGTCACTTGATCAGAATTGGCGGCAATGGCACTTAGGTTGCTGGCAGAATTGCCGATTTCAGATATCTTGCCGGTAAATTTTCTGTCCGGATAGGCATCGATTTCGATTACGGCTTTGTCGCCAATATCGACTTGAAGGACATTGGTTTCACTGACATCGACTTGGGTCTCTAATACAGAGAAATCAGAAATACGCATCATCTCTGTACCGGCCATTTGGATGGTTCCTACGACTCTTTCGCCTTTTTCAACATTGAGCTTGGAAAGAATCCCGGACATCGGAGCAAAAATAGAAGTACGCTGTAAACTGGTGTTGAGTTCCTTTAAGCCGGCGACGGCATTGTTAATATTAAATCCGGCGGCACGTACACCTTCAAGAGCCGATTGGTAGGAAGCTGATGCAGATGCAACCGAAGCTTGAGCCGATTTTAAATTGGCGGAAGCCGTCATGAAAGCGGTCTCTGCGGCATCTAAATCGGCTTGTGAAATCACTCCATTTTTGTATAGAGTTTGATTCCGTTCAAATATAGCTTTGGTGTTTTTTAATTGAGCTGCTACTTGCTCCAATTGGGCTTCCGCTTGGATTTTTCTAGCTTTAGCTCCTTCTGCTTGGGCTTTGGAGTTGGCTTCTTGAGCCCGGGCGGAATTGACATTGGCACGTCCGCGTTCGACGGCCGATTCGTAGGCATCCGGATCTATTCGTGCCAATAGTTGCCCCATCTTAATGGTGTCTCCTTCCTTGACGAGTAAATCTACGACTTCTCCGGAGACATCAGAACTGATTTTGACTTCTGTTTTAGGATAGATTTTGCCGGATGCTAATACGGTCTCTTGAATACTCCGTTTTTTGACTTTGTCGGTATAGACAGCAATCCCTTTTTTTCTTTGGTTACCGCCAAGGGTGAGCCCGGCAATGGCTACCAACAGGAGAAGACCGAGAAGTATGTAAAGATTTTTATTTTTTTTCATGATTTCTGTTTTGTTTGGGGCTTAGAATTGGATTTTTCTTCCTTGGTAGTAGTCAATGATTTTTAGTTTGAAAATCAAGTCGTACTTGGAGCCGGTCAATTGAGTTTTGGCCGTATCCGCATTATTTTTGGCCGTAGTCAATTCAAAAGAACTGGCTGCTCCAATTGCATATTTTTGTTGGGTATTTTCATAAACGGCTTGTGTGGCTTTGGCTGCTTTTTGGGCGGCGGTATATTGTCTTTTGGCCGCTTTGGCATCGGCGATGGCCTTTTGGATATTGCTTCGGAGTGATTGTTTGGCTTGTTCATTGGCTAGTTTGGTCTGGAGAATACCCAATTGAGCACGCTGTATCGCAGCGGAAGTCCGACCGTTTTGGTAGATAGGAATGCTTAATCGAACGCCAACCGATTGACCAAAATTTTCATTGAATTGGTCTTTAAAGGGATTGTCTATAAATGAAGGAACAAGTTGGGGAACTTCTAATGTGGCAGGTGCGCCGTTGATTTTTACGGCTTGTGGAAACGAAGCTATTTTGGAGTTTTCGGTGTCCAGCTTTCGCGAAAGCGTAGAATAATTAGTAGATAAAGACCCACTTAGACTGATGGACGGATATAGTTGAGATCGAGCAATTTTTTGTCCCAATTCACTACTTTTGAGCCGGATTTCGCCTGCTTTGATGTTGGGTTGATTGCCCAAAGCTTGTTGATAAATGGCTTCCGTGGTCAATAACTCCGGATTCAGGTCTCCTGTCGAAATATCGGGTCTTTCAATTTGGATGTCCACATCATTTTCTAATCTTAACAACTGCTTGAGCTGCAGATAAGCATTGTCCAGTGTGTTTTGTGCAGTGATTAGGCTTTGCTCGCCGGTTGCTACTTGGGCGTCAAATTGAAGGGCTTCATTTTCCGCAAGGCTACCGGCTTGAATCAATGCCTGCGCCCTTTTTAGCTGGGCTTGCGCAATGCTTAATTTGGATTTTGCATTTTCGACTTGGTCTTCCGCAAATAAGATTTGGAGATAGATGAGTGCGACATTAAGCGACAAATCATTTGAAGTGTTTTGGGCATCTTGGCGGGCGGCTTCCAGGTTGAGTTTGGCTTGCGCAATGGTGTTGTTGATGCGGCCGGCATTAAAAAGAATGACCCCGGAAGAAATAGCCATTTGGCTGGAACCGATTTTTTTGTTGGCAAAAGAGTTGGTTGTGGGGTCGATGGTTCGCCCAAATTGTTCAAAGAATCCTAGGCTACCATTTAGATTTGGGTATCGATCGCTTTTGGCTTGTTTAAGGGAGATTTGATTTCTGGAGATGGCCAATTCACTTTGTTGGATGACCAAACTATTTTTTTGAGCTTGGTCGATACATTTTTCTAATGACCAAATCTCTTGGGCGGACAGGCCGGCTCCCCAAAAGAGCAGGAGAAGTATGGAGTAGATTTTTGCCATTACGGTTTTTTTCACAATACTAGTCATTATTCCGCAAGGCACACAAAACAATTATATAAATGTATCGGAAATTAAGACGAACGGCAGATTGTTATACGAAATCTCAATGATTAATGACAAAAGATTTGGACGCCACCAACCGGTCAAAGCGCCCGTTTGGAGTCGTATAATAGACCAAGACGGTATATTCATTACTTGTTTGGAAGCTATGGCCTTCGGTTCGGTCAATATCTATCCGGTCAGAATCCGGGTGTTTGAGTGCATAGTAATAGTCATAATAGCCTTGTTTTAGGAAGGCTTCTCCTTCATAACGGCCTTCTCTTGGGTTAAAAGAGAGTTTGTATTCATCCTTAAATTGCCAATCTGAAAATTTGCCTACGACATACAAATCCGCTTGATAATAAGGGTCATCCTTCAAATAAGTAAAATAAACATGGGCATAATCAGGGTCTCCCGGTTCTTCATTTTGGACTCCGTTCATGGTCACAAATTGACCGTTCAAATCCCGATAAAAGAAAGTCGGATGATAGGAGCGTTCTTCTTGTGCATTTAGATAGACTTCGTAGCCATCATCGTCCCCTTGTCGGACCAAATGGGTGCCTACTTGGGGGTAATCAAATGTTTGCATCATGACAAACCGAAACTCTTTGCCCGGCTTAAAGCCAATTCGATCCTGATATCCATATCTCAGATTGCGGTTGATGGCCAAAGCCGGCTTTTCGATGACTTGGGCATTATCGGGTCGTCCATTTTGGAGAACGACCACTTTGACATCCCGGCCGGGCGCAAGGTGTGCGTAGCGTTCCGGATACCTTACGGTAAAATTTATTTTCTGCAAAGAGTCTCTATCAAATGAATTGCCCCGGACATCCGGCACAAAGGAAAACGCTTGACCGGTGACAAAGACTCTTCTTGTAAAGGCAATCTCTTCAGAGCCGGTTTCATAGACGACTAATAGGTAATTGCCTGATACTAAGGGCTTTATGTCGTCGTTTGGAAATTGGAAGCGATGAGCGGTATAGTTTGTATTGGTTAATTCCGGAAAAACAAAGTTATCAATTTCGCTATAGGAATAGCCTTCTAAGTATTCACTAGTCGTCAAGTCCAGCGGTTCACTCCAATCCCATTGGTAAGGAATAATGGTGTAGGAATATCTGGTTGGTTCTTCATTTAGGTCGTCAAAGGCAAAGAATATCGCTTGGTTAGACTGCAGATGGACGATGGGGATTGGAGACAATGGTTGGCTATAATACAGATTCCATTTATCCCGTTCCGTTTTATCATTATAGACCTGATTGATTTGATTTTGTTTGATGCCGATGCGCTGGTTCAGGTCATCTTGGGTTTTGGGATTGTCGGTATCCCGGGCTTCATTTTTGAGTTTAGCGATTTCTTCGTTTAGGTTTCCAATTTGGGTCGTTGGATCCGGTTCGCCATTTATTTTGATTATGCGATATTCAATAGACCGGATATCCGGAAAAAAAATGGCATCAACTCCGGCCAAATCATCAAAATCCTGAGCTGTTAAGCAGCCCAGCCCCAAAAAGAAAACAAAAATGCCTAGTAGTAATTTCAAAATCAAGTGTTTAGATTCTGTAAAGTTGCCCCTAAATAACTAGAAATACAAGTAACTGTTCCTACGTCAACAAAAATTAGCAAAAACAGGCGCAAAAAGGGCATTTTTGACCAAAAT
>Ga0256832_1001905_pt1 | contig 14201 bp, 14 predicted proteins | sample 134614metaG_FD_190534 | JGI IMG/M metagenome (GOLD analysis project Ga0256832, IMG submission 190534) | Hydrothermal vent microbial communities from Lau Basin, Pacific Ocean - 134-614 | ecosystem: Environmental > Aquatic > Marine > Hydrothermal vents | place: Pacific Ocean: Lau Basin | collected...
CCCCAGTTCCTGGAGCGGATGCAGCAGGCCCTGGACGCCCTGCACCTCAGCCACGGCGAGCAGCTGGCGTCCTTCCAGGGTGATCCGCTGGAGGACGAGCGCCTCACCGCCACCCTGCGCGGCCTGCTGGAGACGCGCTACCGGCAGAGCGAGCGCGACCAGGCCCGTGTGCAGCGCCAGATGAAGCTGCTGGGCTGGGGCGCGCTGCTGGGCACGCTGGCCCTGGCCGGATGGCTGGGCTGGCGCGCCTGGGACCACCACCGTGCCGAGCGCTGGGCGGCGGCGGTGGATGCCGCTCCCGGCATCGTGGTGCACGACGTGGCGCGCGAGGGCGGCGCGTGGCGGCTACGCGGCCTGCGCGACCCGGCCGCCACCGACCCCGCGGAACTGCTGCGCGAGGCCGGCGGCGACCCGCAACGGGTGCGTTTCGACCTGGAGCCGTATCAGTCGCTGGAGCCGGCCATCGTCGAGCGCCGCCTGACGCGCGCCTGGCAGCTGCCGGACGGCGTGCGTGCCACGCTGGACGGGCAGGGCAGGGCGCACCTGACCGGCCTGGCACCGCCGGACTGGCTGCGCGACTTCCTGGCGCGGCGCGCCCCGGTGGCCGGCGTGACCGGCCTGGACCTGTCCGCCCTGCGCGTGGCCCCGGCCGCGCTGCGTGCCGAGATCGAGCGCGAGATCGGCCTGCCGGAGGGCGTGACGCTGGCCGTGGAGGGCGGCGTGCTGCGGGTGCAGGGCGAGGCGACGCGCGACTGGCGGCGGCGCCTGCAGGCACTGGCGGCCGGCCTGGCCCCCGTGCTGCGCCTGGACGACAGCGGCCTGCGCCCGGGCGAGCTGCGCGCCCTGCGCGAGCTGGCCGGGCGGCTGGAGGCCGAGGCGGTGCGCTTCGCGAAGGGCACCGCCCGCCCCGACTCCGAGGGCGAGGCGGCCCTGTTCCGCCTGGCCGGGCTGGTGGACCGCTTCCGCGCCCTGGCCGACCGGCTCGGCCAGACCTATCTCATCCACGTGCGCGGCCATGCCACGGGCAGCGGCACGCCGGCGCGCAACCGCCAGCTGCAGCGCGAGCGGGCCGCCTTCCTGCTCAACTGGCTGGTGGAGCAGGGCGTGCCGCCGGCCCGGGTCACGCTGGAGCTGCCCGCGAAGCCGGGCGCCGCGCCGGCCGCCGACCTGCGCATCGACCTGCCCGACGGCGACGCCCGATCATGATCACGCGCAAGGTATGCCTCATCGGCGACTTCGGGGTGGGCAAGACCAGCCTGGTGCGCCGCTTCGTGCAGAACGTGTTCAGCCACGAATACTTGACCACCGTGGGCGTGGACATCAATGTGAAAACTGTTCAACTCGACGGGGGCGTGCAGGTCAAGTTGGTAATATGGGACATCGCCGGTTCCGACCGGCTGTCCTCCGTCAAGCGCAGCTATCTGCAGGGTGCCGCCGGCTACCTGCTGGTGGCCGACGTGACCCGGCCGGCCACGCTGCACACGGCGATGGAGCTGAAGGCCCTGGTGGACCGCGAGCTGCGTCAGCCGCCCTCCGTGGCCCTGCTCAACAAGTGCGATCTGCAGCCCGCCCACGAGGTCGACCTGCCGGCCGGCATCGAATGGCACCGCACCAGCGCCTTGACGGGAGAGGGGGTGGAAGCGGCCTTCCTGCGCCTGGCGCGGGCCCTGACCGAACAGCGGCAATGAATGCCACCGAGCGACACGAACAGTTCTTCAACGGCTACTTCCACCCGGTCACCCTGGCCTTCGACCGGGAGGGACGGCTGCGCGAGTGGGCCGGGGAGACCGCCTTCTATCCCTTTCTGCGCGAGCTGAGCCCGGGGCAGAGCGGCGAGACGCTGCTGCCGTTCCTGGTGGGCCTGGACACGCGCCGCGAGCTCTACCTGCCGTACCTGACCCTCACGCCCGGCATCACCATCGACGCCTATCTGGTGCCGGCCGAGGACGACGGCTTCTGGGTGCACCTGGTGGACACCTCCGGCCACCGGCGCAGCCACCAGGACATCCAGCAGGTGGCCAACGACATCAGCCTGTTCAACGAGAGCCTGGTGGACCTGTCCAGCGAGCTGCAGGCGCGCAACGCGGCGCTCCTGTCCAGCGACCGCGCGCGCGGCGACTTCATCGCCAGCATGTCGCACGAGTTCAAGACGCCCATCAGTTGCATCCTGGGGCATTCCGAGCTGCTGCGGCGCAGCGCCGTGGACGAGGAGGGCACGCGCCACTCGCTGCAGAACATCGAGCGCAGCGCGCGCTACCTGCTGGCCCTTATCGACAACCTGCTCAACCAGCGCAAGCTGGAGGCCGGCGAACTGGAGGTGCACCCGCGTCCCGTCGCCGTGGCGGAGATGGTGCGCAACATCGTGGACATGTTCGAGCCAGAGGCCGGCCGGAAGTGCCTGGAGCTGTGGCTGGAGGAGCGGGTGGCCCCGGACCTGCGCCTGGCGCTGGACGAGGTGCTGGTCACCCAGGCCCTCTACAACGTCATCGGCAATGCCATCAAGTACACCGAGCGCGGTTCCGTGCGCCTGACCATCGACTGGGACGCCCGCGCCGAGCGCCTGCGCCTGCGGGTGAGCGACACCGGCATCGGCATCCCGGCCGACGAGATGGACCAGATCTTCCGCAGCTTCACCCGTGCCAGCAACGCCCGCCACCAGCCCGGCACCGGCCTGGGCCTGGCCACCACCCACGAGATCGTGCAGCGCATGGATGGCGAGCTGCACATCGACTCGGAAATGGGGCGCGGCACCACGGTCACCATTGAACTGCCCGCGCCGGCGGTGCGCGAAGCGGACCGCCCCGGCCACGCGCCGCCCGTGGAGCGCCCCGTGCTGCTCATCGAGGACAGCGAGGATCTGGTGGACCTGTACACGCTGTTTCTGGAGGAGGCCGGCTTCCACGTAGCCGCCGTTCTGCCGCCCTCGCTGGCCCGCATCCACGCCGTCCTGGAGGCCGTAAACCCGGCGCTGGTCATTGTCGATCACGATCTGGGGGGCGGACTCACCGGCCTGGAGGTGATCCGTTTCCTGCACAAGCGCGGTGTGGCGGCGCCGGTGGTCATGCTCACCGCCTCGGCCGGCTCGCCCATCAAGCAGCAGGCCGCCGAGCTGGGTTGCCGTGACTACCTGGTCAAGCCGGTCAGCGGCGAGGAGCTGGCCCGCACCGCGCGCCGCTTCATTCCGGCAGAGGCGGCCGAGGCGCCGCACGCCGGTGACGGCGAAGGATAGAACGACGCATCTGCGAGCAGCCATGAGCCTCTCACCCAAGGCCCGCGAGCGGCTGGCCCACCTCAGGGAAAGCTATCGCCGCTCCCTGGACGACAAACGCATCGCCATCGATGCGGCCCATCGCGCCGCCGTGACCGCCGACTTCGCCCCCGAGGCGCTGGCCGAATTCCGCCATCTGATACACAAGCTGGCCGGTTCGGCCGGCACCTACGGTTTCGATGACGTTTTCCGGTGCGCCGACACACTGGAAGGCACCCTCAAGGCGCTGCAGGACGGCCAGGGCGAGCGCGCAGCCCTGATCGCCCGCATGGAACGGCAGCACACGGCGCTGATGGCGGCGCTGCGCGCGGCGGTGGCCGGCAATAATTGCGCATAATGTATATTATGTTAAATAGACTGCGCGGCTGATCCGGCGGCCCGGCAGGCGGTCGGCGGCCGGGCCGCCGGCAACCCGCCCCGCCACTGGCCAGCACGTAAAAAACGAAGGGCGGCCATCGGGCCGCCCTGTCGTCGAAAGGCCGGTGGTCGGGCGCTCAGCTCACGACCAGCGCCATGCGTCCCTTGCCGTAGTTGGGCACTTCCACCTCGAAGGCGCGCTTCTCCACCGGCTGCTCCAGCAGCTGGCGCGCATCCTCCGGCAGCTGCGCGTAGTCCGGGAACATCTCGGCCAGGCGCAGGTGCGGCGTGTCGTCGCCCATGAGCAGCCGCGAGCAGATGTTCATTACCTCGTACACGTTCTCCTGCATGGACTGGGGGATCTCGCCACTCTCGGCGGCGTCCTCCGCCCCCCCCTTGGGGATCATGGACAGGGCCGCGCCGGCATAGGCGGCAAATTCCTTGTCCACCACGCAGGCGGCCACCGGCTTGTTCTCCTCGTTCACGTACAGCCCGTACAGGCTGGCCGATTTGGGGTCCATCGTGTCGTCGGTCTGGCGTACCGATACGTCGCCGTAGAGCATGCTCAGCACACCCACGGTCTCGCTGTCGTTGGGCAGCAGATAGGTTGCTTTCATGGAGATCTTTCCTCCTGAGTCTTGCGGATTGTTGCGGGCTGCTGTTCAGTCTGTGATGTACTTGCCGAGCGTCTCCGAGAAGCTCTGCGGGGTGAACGGCTTGGCGATGAGGAACTCGGCGCCGGCCTCGGCGGCCCGGGCGCGCATCTCGCTGGTGGCCTCGGTGGTGACGAAGCCGAAGGTGGTCTTGACGCCCTTCTCGCGCAGCGCCTCCAGGAACTGGGGCCCGTTCATGTTGGGCATGTTCCAGTCAGACAGGATCAGGTCCGGGCCGAATTCCTCCACCTTTTGCAGGCCGGCCTTGCCGTCCTCGGCCTCTTCGATGTTGTGACCCTCGAAGCCGGCGGCGCGCAGGGTCTTCTTGACGATCATGCGCATGGCGCGGCTGTCGTCGACGATCAGGATGTTCATGGTTGTGGTACTCCCTGGTTTGTTGTCGTGATTGTGGTCGGGTTGTGAATCGTCAGTGGGCGGCGGCCAGCAGCCCCAGGCGGCGGGCCGTCTCGGTGATGAGGCGCGGCATTTCCTCCAGCGGGGCCACCTGGTCCACGTGGCCCCGCTTGACCGCCTGGCCGGGCATGCCCCACACCACGCTGGAGGCCTCGTCCTGGGCGATGGTCCTGACCCCCTTGTCGTGCAGGCGGCCCATGGCGTCAGCGCCATCGTCGCCCATGCCGGTGAGCATGATGGCCAGCGCCACCTGGTGCGGGAACTGCCCGAGCGAGTCGAACATCACCTCCACCGAGGGCTTGTGGCAGTTGACCGGGGCGCTGTCGTCCAGCCGGCAGCGCAGCTGCCCTGCCCCCTTTTCCAGGCGCAGATGGTGCGAGCCGGGCGCGATGAGAACCTGACCGGCATGCACCACGTCGCCCTCCTCCGCCTCCTTCACGTGCAGCGCGCAGATCGAATCCAGGCGCTGGGCGAAGGAGCGGCTGAAGGCCGGCGGTATGTGCTGCGTGATCACGAATCCCATCCTGAGCGCGGGCAAGGCGGTGAAAATGGCTTTCAGTGCCTCGGTGCCGCCCGTGGACGAACCGATGGCAATGATCTTATCGGCCGGTGCGAGACGCGCTGCAGGCCGCTCGTCGCCCGCGCGGGCACGTCCGCCCGGCTCGGGCGGGGCCGCCTTGGTGGCCGGCTCCTTCGCCGGGCCGCGGATCTTCGCCCGGGCCGCCATCTTCACCTTGCGGATCAGGTCGCCGGCATAGGACTCCATCTCCTCCACCACGTTGAACTGTGGCTTGGTGACGAAGTCCACCGCGCCCAGCGCCAGCGCGTCCAGGGTCACCTGGGCATTGCGGTGGGTGAGCGAGGAGACCATCACCACCGGCATGGGGCGCAGCCGCATCAGGTTGCGCAGGAACTGGATGCCGTCCATGCGCGGCATTTCGATGTCCAGGGTGAGAACGTCCGGATTGAGCTGCTTGATCTTCTCCCGCGCCTCGTAGGGGTCGGACGCCACGCCCACCACCTCCAGTGCCGGGTCCTGGGAGAGGATGCGTGTCAGCAGGCGCTGGATCAGCAGTGAGTCGTCAACGATCAACACGCGGATAGGGCGCGACCGCGCGGGAGTATGGGCCAGACTGTTTATGCTCATGGTCGTGTTTTCATTATTTTTCTGGTTGTCGTTCGGGTGACGATGGGGGCTCAGCGCACCCGCCGGTATATGGTCTTGCCGAGTAGCTCGAAGCGGTCACTGACCTTGTGCAACGTCTCCGAGTGGCCGATGAACAGGTAGCCCTGCGGATCCAGGCTGCCGGCGAAGCGGTCCACCAGGCGTGCCTGGGTGGGCAGGTCGAAATAGATGATGACATTGCGACAGAAAATCACGTCGAACGGCTCATCGAAGGGCCAGGGCTCCATCAGGTTGAGCTGGGAGAACTCGATCAGCTCGGCCACCTCGGGCTTGACGCGTACCCGTCCGGCGTTGCGGCCGCGCCCCTTGAGGAAATATTTCTTCACCAGCTGCCGATCCAGCGACTCGATGCGCTCCTGCTCGTACACGCCGCTGCGCGCCTTGGCCACCACGCTGGAGTCCAGGTCGGTGGCGATGATCTGGATGCGGTCGCGCGCCGAGAGCACCTGGCGGCATTCCAGGGCCGAGATGGCGATGGAATAGGCCTCCTCGCCGGTGGAGCAGCCCGCCGACCAGATGCGTAGGCGCCGGTGGCGGTGCTTCTGCAACAGCTCCGGCAGCAGGGTGTCGCGCAGGTAGTCGAAGTGGTGGCGCTCGCGGAAAAAGGAAGTCAGGTTGGTGGTGATGACATTAATGAACTCCTCCAGCTCCTCCGAGTGGCCCGACTCCAGCAGGCGCCGGTATTCGGCAAAGCTGTCCAGGCCGGTGGCGCGCAGGCGGCGAGCGATGCGGCCATAGACCAGTTCGCGCTTGTTGTCGGCGATGGCGATGCCGGTCTTGTGGGCGATGAAGCGTCTCAGGTGCTCGAAGTCCTGATCGGTAAATTCATATTCCTTCATTTTTGCTTCTTGTGGTCAGGGCTGGAAAAGTTGCACGGGCTCGCTGGTCACCATGGTGTCGGCGGGCGGCTGCTCCTCCAGACACACGCAGCCATGCTTGTGCAGCAGGGCGCGGAAGGTGCGCTTCTCTTCCTCCAGGGTGTAGAGGCGCTCGATCTCGCGGATCAGGCCGCAGTCCAGGCTCGGGTCGTCGCCGCGGTACTCGATGTGGTCGGCCACCAGGTGCAGGGCCTCGGCCATGTGGGCCAGCTGTTGCTTGAGGCGGTCGTAGAACTGGAAGCCGGTGATGATGCACGTCATCTCCCCCTCCAGTGCCTGCAGCTCGCGCGCCAGACGGGCGTCGTCGTGGTGCAGGGCCATGCCCACCAGCCGCTCCCGCACGCGCCGCGAGCGCTCGATAACGGCCGCCAGCTCGCGTTCGCCGCGGTCGCTGGCGCTGTCCAGCTGGGCGCTCAGACACTCCACGATGTGCGCCACCTGGTCCATGGTGGTGGGCTGCTTCATGCCGCGGCCTCCTCCACCGAAGGCAACGGTATGCCCAGGGTGTCAGCAGCCTCGGTGACGGCCGGCGAAAAGGTGCGGAAGCGCACGGCCGGACCGCCCTGCTCCGCCAGTCGACCCAGCGAGACGATCACCTGCAGGCCGGCCGCGTCCACCGAGGTCACCGCGCCGGCGTCCACGCTGCCCCCCGGATGGTCCGCCAGCCAGGCCCGCAGCGCCTTCACGACGGTCTCCACTTGGACTATGCGCAGTTCATCGGGAAACGCAAAAGGTTTTTCTGCTTCGCTCATCCCCGGTTTTCCTCCTCGTCAACGGGTGTCGTATGTGGCCGGGGCCGCCGACCTCAGTAGCCGGCGGCCAGGTCGTAGCCGGGCGCCTCCGGCGCGTCCTGCCGGGCCTTGGTGGCGATCTCGTCCAGCAGGCCCACCAGACGGTCGGAGAGGCGCTCGATGTCGCCGTACTTGCGTTCGGCCTCGTCCTCCTGGCCGGCCTCCTTGAGCTGGATGATCTCGCGGATGGTGGCGTGCAGGGTCTTGTGGTCGCGCTCCAGATCGCCCATCTCCGGGATGTGGGCCAGCTGCCTGAGACCGTCGGCGTACAGCCACTTGCCCAGGTCGCAGTCGCGGTGGGACACGGCCTGGTCCAGGGTCAGCGTGGAGCGGCCGTCCAGGAAGCTGCGGATGCGTGTCTTCCAGGACAGGTGCTTGGCCTTGATGGCCGACCAGTCCACGTCGTCCACGCCGCCGTGATCGCGGCCGTGGCCGAAGTCGAAGAAGGACAGCGCGCTGTGCAGGGCGCGCGCGTTCTCGCCCAGCGCCTCGCTGGCGGCGGCCACTTGCTTGACCAGGCGGGCGTTCTGCTGCGTCATCTCGTCCATCTGCAGCACGGCGCGGTTCACCTGGTCGATACCCAGGGCCTGCTCCTGGTTGGCGGTGGCGATCTCGGAGATGATGGTGTTGACCTTGTTGGCCGCCTGCACGATGCCCTCCAGGGAGCGGCCGGTCTCATCCACCAGCGCACTGCCCACGCTTACCTTCTGCACGCTGTCCTCGATCAGGTCCTTGATCTCCTTGGCCGCCTCGGCGCTGCGCTGGGCCAGGTTGCGCACCTCGCTGGCCACCACCGCGAAGCCGCGGCCCTGCTCGCCGGCATGGGCCGCCTCCACCGCCGCGTTGAGGGCCAGCAGGTTGGTCTGGAAGGCGATTTCGTCGATCACGCCGATGATGTCGGCGATGCGGTTGCTGGCATCCTTGATCTCGCTCATGGCGGCAATGGCCTTGCCCACCACCTCGCCACCCTGCTGGGCGTCACGCGCGGCGCTGGCCGACAGTTCGCTGGCCATGCGCGCGTTCTCGGCGTTGTGGCGCACGGTGCCCGTCATCTGCTCCATGCTGGCGGCGGTCTGCTCCAGGCTGCCGGCCTGCTGCTGGGTGCGGTTGTTGAGGTTCATGTTGCCCTCGGCGATCTCTTCCGCTCCCTGCCGCACCTCGTCGGCGGTCTGCTTCACCTGGGCCAGGGCCTCGACCAGCTTGGTGGTGGCGTTTTGCAGGTTGGACTTGAGCACGCGGAAGGTGCCGTCGAAGTCGAAATTGACGCGCTCCTGCAGATGGCCCTCGGCAATGCGGACCAGCACCCGGTTGACTTCGTCGATGACCTGGGCGTTGACCGAGAGCAGGTCGTTGATTCCCCGCGACACCTTGAGGTGAAAACCCTCCTTGTCGCCGGTGCCGATGCGCTTTTCCAGGTCGCCGTTGATGCTGGCCTCGATGACGTCCTGGATTTCCCGCTCCATGTGTACCTGCTGTGTCTCGTCATGCCACAGCAGCAGGGCACCGCTGCCCTCCCCGCCCAGCGGCACCACCTGCAGGGCCAGGGTGAAGTCGCCCAGATCGAGGCGCCGCTGCTGCTCACGCCCCAGTTCCAGGCCACCCTGCCCGGCGGTGGCGAACACGCCGTGCAGGTCCACCCCCAGCGGGCCGTCGGTGCCGCCCGGCACCAGGCCCTGCACGCTGCTGAACAGGCGCCGCGCGGCCTCGTTGGCGTAGGTAACCTTGCCGTGCCGGTCGGCCAGCGACACGGCATCCGGCAGGCGGTCCAGGATCAGGCGCAGGCGGTTGGACTCGTTGGCCTTCACCGTGAGCTGCTTGAGCATGGCGCGGACGGCCTCGTGCGCCCGGTGCGCCTGTCGGTACAGACCGTCGGCGTTGTCCGGCAGGGGCGGCGCGGGGGAGAAGTCGGCCTTGGCCAGCTTGTGCAGCAGGCCCTCCACCTCGACCGCCGGCCCCCCCAGCAGCCGGCCCAGCTGCCGTTGCACGCGCAGGCCGCCCCACAGGGCAAGGGCAATGGCACCCGTCCCCAGCGCGCCGCCCAGGGGGGTGGCCCAGCCGGCGGGCACCCCGGGCAGGGTGAGGGTGAGCAGGGCGGCCAGCATCAGGCCGGCCGCCACCAGGTTGTAGCGTGCGATGGAAGTCATGGCGTTGCCTTTCCTTTGTTGTCGTCAGCCGTCGAGATTGGCCTTGGCGATCTCGGTCTCCACCAGGTGGGCGATGTTGAGCAGGATCACCATCTTGCCCTCCACCGTGGCCAGGCCCTTGATGAACTCGGTGGACACCAGCGTGCCCATGGCCGGCGGCGGCTCGATCTCGCGCACCGGCACGTTGTAGACCTCGGACACCGCGTCCACCACGATGCCCACCACCTTCTCGCCGTCCTCCTGCACCGACTTGGCCATGATGACCACGGTGGTGGGGCCGAACTCGGACGGCTCCAGCCCGAAGCAGGTGCGCAGGTCGATGATGGGCACCACCGTGCCGCGCAGGTTGATGATGCCGAGGATGTGCGGCGGCGTGTTGGGGATGGGCGTGACCCCGCTCCAGCCCTTGATCTCCTGCACGTTGAGGATCTTGATGCCGTATTCCTCGCCGGCCAGCATGAAGGTCAGGTACTGCTCCGTGTACTGGCCGTTCTGCTCGGCGTCGTTGGTGGCGATGTCCTTGCTTGCGGCGGCTGCTGCGCTGTTCATTTCCTATGTCTCTCCTTGAAATACCGGAATTCAGGCGGCGAGGGTGCGCGGGTCGGGCGTGCTGGCGCCCTGCAGGTGCTGGCGCACCAGGCCCGGCACGTCGATGATGAGCGACACCGTGCCGTCGCCCAGGATGGTGGCACCGGAGAAGCCCTGCAGCTTGCGGAAGTTCTTCTCCAGGCTCTTGATGACCACCTGCTGCTGGCCGAGGAGTTCGTCCACGAACAGCCCCACGCGGCGCCGCTCGGACTGCACCACCACCAGCAGGCCGTCCGCCAGGCGCTTGGCGTTGGGCTCGATGTCGAACATCTCCGGCAGGTTGATGATGGGGATGTACTCCTCCCGCAGCTTGTACAGGTCGAGGGTGCCCTTGTAGCGGTTGATGTTGTCCGGGTTGACCTGTAGCGACTCGTCGATGGACAGCAGCGGGATGACGTACACCTCGCTGCCCACCTTGACGAGCTGCCCGTCGATGATGGCCAGGGTGAGCGGCAGGCGGATGGTGAGCGTGCTGCCTTTGCCGCGCTCGGAGGTGACGTACACCTGCCCGCCCAGGTCGTTGATGTTGCGGCGCACCACGTCCATGCCCACGCCGCGGCCCGACACGTCCGACACCTTGTCGGCGGTGGAGAAGCCGGGCTGGAAGATGAGGTTGTTGATCTCCTCCTCGGTGAGCTTGTCGTCCGGGCCGATGAGGCCCTTCTCCAGGGCCTTGGCCTTGATCTTCTCGGTGTTCAGGCCGGCCCCGTCGTCCACCACCTCGATGACGATGTTGCCGCCCTCGTGGTAGGCCTTGAGCTCCAGCACGCCGGTCTCGGGCTTGCCCACCTTGCGCCGCTCCTCGGGCGTCTCCAGGCCGTGGTCCAGCGAGTTGCGCACCAGGTGCACCAGCGGGTCGGTGATCTTCTCCAGCACCGTCTTGTCCAGCTCGGTGTTCTCCCCGGTGATGCGCAGCTCCACCTTCTTGCCCAGCTTGGCGCTCAGGTCGCGGATCATGCGCGGGAAGCGGTTGAAGGCCGAGCTGATGGGCAGCATGCGGATCTGCATGGCCGTCTCCTGCAGCTCGCGCGAGTTGCGCGACAGCTGGCTCAGGCCGTCGCGCAGCTGCTCGATCTGCGACATGTCGAAGTCCTCCGCGAACTGGCCCAGCATGGACTGGGTGATGACCAGCTCGCCCACCAGGTTGATGAGCGTGTCGATCTTCTCGATGGCCACGCGGATGGAGCTGGACTCGCCGCCCTTGCCCTTGGCCTTGGCCGGTTTTTTGGCGGCCGCCGGGGCCCTGGGCTTGTCGGCCGGTCTGGCCGCTGCGGCCGCCCTGGCCTGACCGTCGCCCGCTTCCGCCGCGCCCTGCCCCGTGCCGGCCTCGGCCTCGCTCGGGGCGGCGGCCGCCGGCGGAGCCTCGGCCGGCGCCTCCGGCTGGGCGGTGTCGGGGGTGGTGTCCGGCGCGGTGTGCGCCACCGGCGCCCCCTCGGCCTCGCTGAGCGGGGTGATGACCAGCTCGCAGTCGCCCTCCACCCAGGCGAACAGCTCGTGGATCTCCTCTTCCTCCACGTCGCCCTCCAGCTCGATGTCCCAGCCCAGGTAGGAGCGGGTGGGGTCGAGCTTGTCCAGGGGCGGCACGCGGGACAGGTCGCAGCGCACCTTCATGTCGCCCAGCCGGCCCAGCTCGCGCAACAGGCGGTAGGGGTCGTTGCCGCTCTGCAGCAGGTCTTCGTTGGGCACGAAGCGGATGCGGAAGCCGTGCCGCTCCAGGGCCGGTTCCGCCGCCGGCGCGGGCGCGTCCGGCGCCTCGCCGTCGTCGCCCTGGGCCAGCATGGCCTGCAGGCGCTGCTGCAGGTCGTCCACGCGTGCCTGGTCGATGGGCTCCTCGGCGCGGGTGGCGTCGATCATCTCGCGCAGGCAGTCCACCGACTCCAGCAGCAGGTCCACCGCCGCCACCGTCACGCGCCGCTCGCCGGAGCGCATCTGGTCCAACAGCGTCTCCATGACGTGCGTGAAGCTGGCGATGTGGTTGAAGTCGAAGGTGGCGCTGCCCCCCTTGATGGAGTGCGCCGCGCGGAAGATGGTGTTCACCGCCTCCACGTCGGCATCGCCCACGTCCAGGTTGAGCAGGCCCTGCTCCATCACCTCCAGGCCCTCGTAGCACTCCTCGAAGAAGACTTCGTAGAATTCCGACAAATCCATCGACATGGTCTTTCCTTCCCTGCCCTGCTAGTTGGATGCCGTGCCTCAGAGCACCTTGCGGATGGTCTGGATGAGCACGTCCGGGTCGAACGGCTTGACGATCCAGCCGGTGGCGCCCGCCTCGCGACCCTCGCGCTTCTTCTCCGGGCTGCCCTCGGTGGTCAGCGTGAGGATGGGCCGGAAGCGGTAGTCGGGCAGCGAGCGCAGGCGGCGGATGAGTGTGATGCCGTCCATCTCCGGCATGTTGATGTCGGTGATCACCAGGTCGAAGTTCTCCTTCTGCGCCTTGTCCAGCGCCTCGACGCCGTCGGCCGCCTCCTCGGTTTCAAAACCGGCGCGCTCCAGGGTGAAGGTCACCATCTTGCGCATGGACTCGGAGTCGTCTACTGCCAGGATTCTTGTCATTGCATGGTTCCGTCAGTTTTTTGTCGTCACCGCCCCGGCGCGGGACGGCGCAGACAGTCATGCAAGGATGGTGCCAACCCGGTGGTGCCATCCGGCGGCCCACAGACCCCGCCCACTCCGCCCGACCCGGCTCGCGGCAAGACCTTGCCGCCCCGCCGCGACGCGCCCTTGCCCCGTGGCGGGCAAAGCGTGGCCTGCGTCCGTTCGCCCGCCGTCCACGGCCGCGCAGCGCGAAGCGTGACCCGTCTCCCAATCCGGCGGCTTCCCCGGTGCGCCCTAAGATTCAAAGGGTTACATTCGCTCCCCCGGGATGACGGTGCGGCGGCGCAGCGTGACCATCCGTCGCCCGGCACTGGCCCGCGCGGCGGCCGCGGCCGACGATAGAGGTATCAGGAAACATGCCATCGGCGGAGCAAGCCATGAACGACTCCCACCCCGCGGATGAAACCGGTGGCGGGGCCGACTCCACCACCGAGATCGAGATTCGCGTCGATGCCGAGCGGCTCGCGCTGCCGGCCGACCCGCCGACGGATGGCGGGCCCGGCCCGGACCCGCTGGACAGCACCGACATCACGGAGATGGAGCCCTTCGATGCCCCCACCGCGGTGGACCCCGACGATACCGTGACGGAGGACATGAGCCGCGACCCCACCATCGTGTCGCGCGTGGCGCTCTATGCGCGCTATCAGGAGATCAAGCAGCAGATCAAGAGCTTCGACACCTACATCGGCGACGCCAGCGAGGTGGGCATCACCCTGCACAAGTTCTTCGACTTCACCAACGTGCGCCTGCGCAGCCTGGTGGTGTACGGCTCCGGCACCATCAGCCTGCTCGGCGAGGATGCCGACGGCCGCCTGGTGAGCCTGTACGACAACGTGCGCGACTGCGCCTTCGCCCTCTCCCAGCTGCCGGTGCGCGACGGGCAGAAGAAGCGGCCCGTCTCCTTCTGCTTTGCCGAGGCCGGGCGCATCGTCAAGCTGGAGGACTGAGCCCCCTGCCCGCCCCCACCGCTTCCCGGGCGGATGCACATGCCGCCTGCCCGGCCGGGGCGGCGTCAGCCGGAAGGCGTGTCCGCCACGGCCCGGCCGGCGTGTCGTTGCCCATGCTGCGTTTCAAACCATCGTTCGACTGAAGATTTGGTTATTTTTTGATCATTTTTGGGTGAGACAGGGCCATCACCGCCGAAAAAATCAGTATTCCCGGTCATAGAAAAATTCTATGAAAACATAAGCCGAGGCGGTGACTTGGCAGGAATACATTTTTATTTTCAACTAGTTATCTATGTTTCTTGCTTTTTTATCTTAACTATTGTCGGCCAAAATCACCGACGAACTGCAATTGACTAAAACATAATATTAGAATAATCTAA
>Ga0256832_1001906_pt1 | contig 14189 bp, 11 predicted proteins | sample 134614metaG_FD_190534 | JGI IMG/M metagenome (GOLD analysis project Ga0256832, IMG submission 190534) | Hydrothermal vent microbial communities from Lau Basin, Pacific Ocean - 134-614 | ecosystem: Environmental > Aquatic > Marine > Hydrothermal vents | place: Pacific Ocean: Lau Basin | collected...
GCTCGATGTCGCGCTCCGAGTAGAGGCGGGTCTTGCCCGAGCTGCGCTTGGGGCGGATCAGGCCCTTGCGCTCGTAGAGGCGCAGGGTCTGGGGGTGCATGTCCACCAGCTCGGCGGCGACGGAGATCACGTAAACGGGGCGCTCGCTGGGGGCGACCCGCTCCTCTTCTTCGGCTTCGCCCGGGAGGGCCGGTAGCGACTCGATCTTGGCCGCTTCGTCCTGGAGAGCCTGCCGCAAGCGCTCCACCTCCGACTCGAAGCGCTCCTGCAGGGCCTCGAGCTCCTGGCGCAGGCGCATGATCTCCTCCACGCCGGCCAGGTTGACGCCCAGCTCCTGGGTGAGCCTGCGGATCTCGCGCAGGTGCTCGATGTCGCGCTCCGAGTAGAGGCGGGTCTTGCCCGAGCTGCGCTTGGGGCGGATCAGGCCCTTGCGCTCGTAGAGGCGCAGGGTCTGGGGGTGCATGTCCACCAGCTCGGCGGCGACGGAGATGATGTATACGGGTCGGTCCTTTCTCACGGTGCGGCCTCCAGGCAAGGCATCTTGACATACATATTATAAACTTCTTGCGGCCCTTTTTGCAGGCGATGTTCGCCTAGCTACGTGAAGAAACACCCGGGGGCCTTCCCCGGGTGTTTCGGCGGAGAACCCGCTCAAGCTTGCGGCTCGCCCCTGACGTAGGGCAGGTAGTGCGGCTGCCAGAAGTGGCGGCGTACGTAGTCGATCACGTCGTGCTCGCCCAGCCCGTCGAAGCGGTTGGTCGCCGCCACGCCGTCCTGGACGGCCTGCAAGATCACCTTGGCCGCCACGTGGACGCTGGCCTCGCGCATCTCGCGCACGAACGGGTAAACCATGCCCTGTTCGAGGTGGGCACGGTCCACGAAGTCGGCCAGCGCGTAGGAGGCGGCCAGCACCATCCCGTCGGTGATCTCGCGCGCGTGCGCGAGGATGGCCCCGAAACCGAGACCCGGGAAGATGAAGGCGTTGTTCCCCTGACCGATGGGGTAGGTCTTGCCCTTGTACTCCACGGGGTCGAACGGGCTGCCGGTGGCCACGATGGCGCCCCCGTCGGTCCAGCGAATCACGTCTTCGGGCAGCGCTTCGGTAGCGCTCGTGGGGTTGGAGAGGGGGAAGATCACCGGCTGCGGGGTGTTCCTGAGCATCGCCTTGATCACGGGCTCGGTGAAAGCGCCCGCGCGGCCCGAGAGGCCGAGCAACACGGTGATGCCCGCGTTCTCGATGACCTCCAACAGTCCCGGAGCCTTGCCGCTGTAGCTCCAGCCCTGCACCGTCTCGGGGTCGTGCGCGTAGGGGCGCTTGTAGTCTTCCATGGCCCGGTCGCTGAGCAGGAGACCCTTGGAGTCGAGCACGTAGACGCGGCTCTTGGCTTCCTCCTCGCTGAGCCCTTCGCGGACGAGGCCCTGGACGATCGCCCAGGCGACCCCGACCCCACCGGCGCCGGCGCCGTAGACGAGGTAGCGTTGCACGGTGGCCGGCTCGCCCTTGACCTTCATGGCCCCCAGGATGCCCGCCCAGGTCACCGCGCCCGTCCCCTGGATGTCGTCGTTGAACGAGGGCAGCTCCTTACGGTAGCGCTCGAGCAGGGTGAACGCCGCCTCTTTAGAGAAGTCTTCCCACTGCAGGATCGCCTTTGGATAGCGCTTCTTGAAGGCCTTCACAAAACGATCCATGAACTGGTAGTAGGCTTCGCCCTTGAGCCTGTGGTGGCGCACCCCCAGGTAGAGCGGGTCCTGCAACAGATCTTCGCGGTCGGTGCCCACGTCGAGCTCGATGGGCAGGGTCTTGTCGGGGGCCACCCCGCCGGCGCCCGCATAAAGGGAGAGCTTGCCGATCGAGATGGCCATGCCGCCGAAGCCCTGATCGCCGATGCCGAGAATCGCCGAGGAGTCGGTGGCCACCACGAGCCTTACGTCCTCGAGGGGGACGTTCTCGAAGCACTGATCGGCCTTGTGGATGTTCTCGGTGGAAAGCGCCAGGCCGCGGGGCAGCCGGTAGATGTGGGAAAACTCGCGCACCGCCTCGCCCACCGTGGGGGTGTAGATGATGGGCAGCATTTCCTCGAGGTGGTCGGCCAGCAGCGCGTAGAAGAGCACCTCGTTGCGGTCCTGCAGGTTGCGCAGGTAGATGTGCTTTTCCAGATCGTTGTCCTGGAGCCGGTAGCGGCGGTAGACCCGCTCCTTTTGCTCCTCGATGGTCGTTATGTGCGCCGGTAAGAGCCCCTCGAGTTCCAGCAGTTCACGCTCCTCCCGGGTGAAGGCCGTGCTCTTGTTGAGCAGCGGGATGCGCTGCAGCAAGAAGCCGGTGACGTAGACCTCCAGGTAGCGGTTACCGTTTTTGTCCCTTTTTACGTCGTAGTACCGACTGACCTTAGGCATGGTCCCATGATAGGCCCAGGTTGGCGTGCAGATGTCCTATGTCGTTATCCACGCCACCGGAGTACAATCGCGAATGGAGGTAAAACATGGCCATCGTAGGACGCCCCAAAGTCAGTGTGATCGGTGCAGGACACGTCGGCTCCACCCTCGCCATGCGCATCGCCGAGGCCGCGCTCGCGGACGTGGTGCTGGTCGACATCGTCGAGGGCATGCCGCAGGGCAAGGCGCTGGACCTCTCCCAGTCCAGACCGGTGGTGCTCAACGACGTTAGTATCGTCGGCACCAACGACTACGCCGACATCGCCGGATCGGACATGGTGATCACCACCGCCGGGGTTCCGCGCAAGCCGGGCATGAGCCGTGACGACCTGATCGAGATCAACGGCAAGATCGCGGTCACCATGGCCGAGAACATCAAGAAGTACGCCCCCGACGCGTTCATCATCCAGGTCGCCAACCCGCTCGACGCCATCACCTACGTGATCAGCGAGATCACCGGTACGCCCAAGAACAAGATCATGGGCATGGCCGGCGTGCTCGACTCCTCGCGTTACCGCTACTTCATCGCCGAGGCCCTCGGGGTTAGCGTCAAGGACGTGCAGGGGGTCGTGCTGGGCGGTCACGGCGACACCATGGTGCCGCTGCCCCGCTTTACCTGGGTGGGCGGCGCGCCGCTGCCCGAGGTCATGCCCGCCGACCAGATCGAGGCGATCGTCGAACGCACCCGCAAGGGCGGCGCCGAGATCGTGGGTCTGCTCAAGACCGGCTCGGCCTACTACGCCCCCTCGGCAGGCGCCTTCGAGATGGCCAAGGCCATCATCAAGGACGAGAAGCGCATCCTCCCCGTCGCTGCCTACCTGAACGGCGAGTACGGCATCTCGGGCCTCTTCGTCGGCGTGCCGGCCGTGCTGGGCAAGGACGGCATCGAGAAGATCTGGCAGCTTCCGCTCTCCGAGGACGAGCTGACCGCGCTCAAGAACAGCGCCGACCACGTCAAGGCGCTGGTGGACAAGGTCAACGAGCTGGGTATCCTTAGCTAGCCGTATCGATAGCACCGAGGGCGGCCTGTGGCCGCCCTCGCTTTCTGGGCGCTTATGTGACGATTGTTGCATTTACCATGCTCGTGATGTATTTCTCCTCTTGCCGTTGGCTATGATGGCCCCATGGAACCCGTCGTTGCCCACCGCGAAGGTGCGGTACTGGAAATCGCGCTCAACCGCCCCGACCGCCTGAACGCCCTCGACCGGGCCACCCTACAAGCCCTCTCCCTTGCCCTCACGCAGGCCGAGGACGACGCGGTGCGCGCCGTGGTGCTTCGCGGAGAGGGGCGCGCCTTCTCCGCCGGGCAGGACCTGCGCGAGGCCGCGGGCGGTGAGCTCGACTACCAGGAGCACCTGGAGCGGTACAACCGCGTCGTGCTGCAGCTGCGGCGCCTCGCCAAGCCCGTGGTCGCCGCCGTGCACGGCGTGGCCGCGGGTGCGGGGATGGCGCTGGCGCTGGCCTGCGACCTGCGGGTCGCCGGCCGCGCTACCGTGCTGACCACGGCCTTCGCGCGCATCGCGCTCGTTCCGGACTCGGGCATGACCTTCACCCTGCCGCGGACCACCGGTTGGGGCCGGGCCTTCGAGCTGCTGGCGCTCTCCCCCGACCTCGACGCCGAACGCGCACGCGAGCTGGGCCTCGTCAACTTCGTGGTGGAAGAGGACGCGGTCGTCCGGGAAGCGCGGGCGCTGGCGAAGCGCCTGGCCCGGGGTCCCACGCGGGTCTACGGGCTGATCAAGCAGGGGCTCGACGCCAGCGCGCGTATGGGGCTCGAGGACGTGCTCGAGCTGGAAGCGCAGCTGCAAAAGCTCGCCGGCGAAGGCCGCGACCACCGCGAAGGGGTGCAGGCCTTCCTGGAAAAGCGCGAGCCCCGCTTCGAAGGCCGCTAGCCTCCTCAGATGCGGCTCAAAGGGCTGGGGTAGGCTGGGGCCATGAAAAGGCTTCTATGGGTGTTGCTCGCAGCCGGCCTGTCGCTCGCGCCGGCCCAGACCGAAGGCAGCAAGGCGGTCCCCGTGACCGTGCTCGGGTTCGAGCTCAGCGTGGTTTGGCCCGCCCCCACGCTCCAACTCTTCGGACCCGACTGCGACGCGGCGTCCCAGACGAACTTCCAGCTGGCGCGCAAGCTGGACCCGCGCGTACCGGAAGCGGTGGAGCGTTACGCCTGCTACCGCTTGATGGTGGGGGGCGCCGACAAGCAGGCGACGACGGTCAACTTCATCGCGGGGTACACCCGTCAGGGTGCGGGTTACACGCTCACCTTCGAGCAAAGCGACGCCGAGGGGCGCCTCGTCCAGGTGTGGGAAAAGCAGGACGCGCCCGCCCTGGTCTACGTCTTCAGCTTCCTCGAAGACCGCATCGACCTGACCGTCGGCCAGGTACCGCTCGCGGCCTCATCCGGTTCGTGAACCGACACCGGACGGGTGCCGCCCGTCCGGGAGCGAGCGGCCGGCAGACGGCGTTTCGCCGTCCGCCTGCGCTCCTTCGTAGCTCAACGCCATGAGGGTGATGTCGAGCGTCAGCACCTTGCCCAACGCCTCGAGCGCCCCGGGCAGGTCGCCGGGGCGCAGGGTGGCGTACAGGTGCTCGAGGGCGAGGCTGTAGACCTGGCCGATCGCGGGCAGGAGCAGCGATAGGGGCACTCCGAAGCGGGCGTGCACCTCCCCAACGCGCCAGCGCCGCTTCGCGTAGGCGTCGTCGTAGTCACCCGAGAAGAGCTCGCGGTACCAGGCCTCGAAGCTTTTGTAGAGACGTTCGACGCGGCCCGGCTCGCTCCACAGGATCGCACGGGTGTGCGGGTCCTGGCCGAGGTGATCGTAAAAGGCCAGGGCCATCTCGTACGCCAGCGGATCCATGAGCGGCCGCAGCGAGCGCAGGCGTTCGGCGTGTTCGGGCCGGAGCCCGACGCGCTTGAGCTGTGTTTCCATCGCTACCGGTCCGCCCACCGCGCCCATCCTATTCCCCCGCCGCCTCGTCCGCAAGAGCGTGTTCGTCGCCGGCGGGCTCGACCGTGGCCTCGGCCCGCACCGCTTCGAGCAGCAGGGCTTCCTCGTCGCCGGGGCGCGTCCCCTCGGGCAGCGTCTCCGGCGACACCTTCCAGAAGTCGGCGCGCGCCTCCTCCCACGCGTCCAGAATCCGGGCCGCGCGCGGGCTACGGGTGAGGGCGCGGTGGCGCTCGAGCATCGCGCGCAGCAGCTCCTCGTCCACGCCGGGATGCACGCGCTCGATCTTGACCAGGGTGGGGTTGTAGCGCTCAGGGAAACGGCTCTCGGGGTCGTAGACGTAGGCGATCCCGCCGGTCATGCCCGCGGCGAAGTTCTGCCCGGTGGCTCCGAGCACCACCACCAACCCACCCGTCATGTACTCGCAGGCGTGCTCCCCGACGCCCTCGACCACGGCGCGCGCCCCGGAGTTGCGCACGGCGAAGCGTTCGCCGACCCGGCCCGCCACGTAGAGCGCGCCGCCGGTCGCCCCGTAGAGCACGGTGTTGCCGGCCAGAATCTCGGGCGCTTCCCGGTAGATCTGCGGGCGTACGCTGATCACGCCCCCGGCCATGCCCTTGGCGAGGTAGTCCTGGGCCTCGCCCACGAGCTCGAAGAACATGCCCGGCGATAAGAAGACCCCAAAGCTCTGGCCCGCGACGCCGTCGAAACGGGCGTGTACGGTGCCCGGGGGCAGGCCCTCCTGACCGTGGAAGCGGGCGATCTCGCCGGCGAGCCGCGCGCCCACGGCGCGCTCGCGGTTGCGCACGGCGAAGCGGGCGAAGCGGGGCTTGCGGTCCTGCAGGGCGGGCTCGAAGGTGTCGTGCACCTGGTCGTCGAGCAGGGGGCCGTCCTCCGGGCGCTCCGCACGGCCCCCGGGCGGTTCGGGCCGCCAGGGTTCTTGCGGGGCCAGCAGGAACTCGAGCTGCACGCGCTCGGCGCGCGCCAGCGGCACCTCGCGAGGCTTCAGCAAGTCGTTGCGCCCCACGATCTCGTCGAGGCGGCGAACGCCCATCCCGGCCAGGATCTCGCGCACTTCCTGGGCTACGTAGGCGAGGAAGCGGACCGCGTGCTCGGGCGTGCCCGGGAAGCGGCGGCGCAGTTCTTCGTTCTGGGTGGCCACGCCCACCGGGCAGGTGTTGAGGTGGCACTGCCGCGCCATCACGCAGCCGACGGCCACCAGCGCCGCGGTGCCGAAGCCGAACTCCTCGGCCCCCAAGAGCGCGGCCAGAACGACGTCGCGACCGGTCTTGAGGCCGCCGTCCACCTGCAGGCGCACCCGGCTGCGCAGACCGTTCTCCAGGAGCACCCGGTGCGCCTCGGCGAGCCCAAGCTCCCAGGGGCTGCCTGCGTACTTGATGGAGCCCAGCGGCGACGCGCCCGTGCCGCCGTCCGCGCCCGAGATCAACACGCGGTCGGCGTAGCCCTTGGCCACGCCCGCGGCGATCGTGCCCACGCCGATCTCGCTCACCAGCTTGACGCCCACCCGCGCCTTCTTGTTGACGCGCTTGAGGTCGTAGATCAGCTGCGCCAGGTCCTCGATGGAGTAGATGTCGTGGTGCGGCGGCGGTGAGATGAGGGTGACCCCCGGGGTCGCGCCGCGCACCCTCGCGATCTCGCGGTTCACCTTGAAACCGGGGATCTGTCCGCCTTCCCCGGGCTTGGAGCCCTGGGCCATCTTGATCTCCAGCTCCTCGGCGCTCACGAGGTAGCTGGGCGTGACCCCGAAACGACCCGAGGCCACCTGCTTGACCTTGCTGTTGCCCCAGTCGCCCGCCTGGGGGTGCCAGGGCGAGCGGGTCAGGTCGGGGCGGTCTTCCTTGTACGGGTGGTAGCGCACCGGGTCTTCTCCGCCCTCGCCGGAGTTGCTCATCGCGCCGATGCGGTTCATGGCCACGGCCAGCACCTCGTGAGCCTCGCGCGAGAGCGCGCCGAAGCTCATGGCCTGGGTGCGGAAACGCTCGAGGATGGCCTCCACCGGCTCCACCTCGTCCAGCGGCACGGGCTCGGCGGCGGGTTTCCAGGTGAGCAGGTCGCGCACCGCCGTAGGGGGGCGTTCGTTGACCGCGCGCGCGTACGCGTCGTAACTCTCGCGCTTCTCTTCGCGCACCGCACGGTGCAGCGGCTTGAAGACCTGCGGGTTGAAGGCGTGGTACTCGCCCCGCTTGCGGAAGCGAAACTCCCCGCGGTCCGCGAGTTCGGCCGGGCCCGCGTAGGCCTCTTCGTGAAAGGCGAGCACGTCGAGCGCGATGCGCTCGAGCCCGATCGCGCCGAAGCGCGCGGGCGTGCCGTTGAAGTAGGCCTCCACCACCGCGGGCTCCAACCCCAGCACCTCGAAGATCTGGGCGCCCCGGTAGCTGGCCAGGGTGGAGATGCCCATCTTGGCCAGGATCTTGCGTAGTCCCTTCTCCACGGCCCGCTGGTAGTTCAGCAAGGCCTGCTCGAGCGAGATGGGGGCGCGCCCCCGGGGGTCGCGCTCCACCAGGTCGCGCACCGAAGCCAGCGCCAGGTAGGGGTAGATCAGGTCGGCGCCGTAGCCCAGGAGCACCGCGTAGTGATGGTCCTGGCGCACCTCGCCCGTCTCCACCACCAGCGAGACCCGCATCCTGCGGCCCAGACGGATGAGGTGATGGTGCACGCCGCCCACGACGAGCGGCATCGGGATCGGCGCCCACTCGGGCCCCACCCCGCGGTCGGTGAGGACGAGCACGTTGAAACCCTGCTCGACCGCCGCCTGCGCCTCCTGCAGCAACGCGTCGAGCGCGCGCTTCATCGCCTCGGGTCCGCCGTAGGAGGGGAAGCGGGTGCGCAGACGGTAGGGGCGGTACCAGGTGTCGTCGTGGTGCTGGATCCAGGCGAGCTGGTCGCCGTGGACGATGGGCGAGTCGAACTCCATCTGGTGCGCGGCGCCCTCCTGCTCCTCGAGAAAGCTCATGCGCGGCCCCACCAGGCTGCGCAGCGACATCACCATCTCCTCGCGCAGGGGGTCGATGGGTGGGTTGGTCACCTGCGCGAAGCGCTGCCGGAAGTAACGGTAGAGCCACTGGGGCCGCTCGGAGAGGAAGGGCAGGGGCGTGTCGTCGCCCATCGAGCCCACGGGCTCGCTGGCGAGCCGGCTCATGGGGGCGAGCAGGTGGGTCAGGTCTTCGCGGCTGTAGCCAAAGGCCTTTTGCAAGCGCACGAACTCCTCGCCGCTCGGGAGGTCGCGCCCCTCGTGCAGCAGGTTCTTGGTCTTGGGGGGGTAGGTGCGGTGACGCCTTACCCAGACCGCATAGGGACGGCGCGTGGCGTAGCGCTGCTTGATGGCGTCGTTGCGGTAGATCCGGCCCTTCTCCGTATCCACGGCGAAGATCTGGCCCGGGCCTAGCCTCCCCTTCTCGACGATGCGCTCGGGCTCGGCGTCCACGATGCCCGTTTCCGACCCCAGCACGACGAGGCCGTCGTCCAGGATCCAGTAGCGCAGCGGACGCAGGCCGTTGCGGTCGAGCGAGGCCGCCGCGTAGCGGCCGTCGGAGTAGACCAGGGCGGCGGGGCCGTCCCAGGGTTCGGTCATCGAGGCGTGGTACTCGAAGAACGCGCGCACCTGCGGGTCCACCTCGGCCACGTTCTCGTAGGCCTCGGGGACCAGCATCATCATGGCGTGCAAGGGGTCGCGGCCGCTCTGCACCAGCAGCTCGAAGACGTTGTCGAGCACGGCCGAGTCGCTTCCCCCGATCTCGACCACGGGCTTGAGGTCTTCGAGCGCCTCGCCCCAGTGCTGGCTGATCAGCTCAGGCTCGCGCGCGCGCATCCAGTTAACGTTGCCCTGCAGGGTGTTGATCTCGCCGTTGTGGGCAAGGTAGCGGAAGGGTTGGGCCAGGGACCAGGCGGGAAAGGTGTTGGTGGAGTACCGCTGGTGGAAGAGGGTGAGCGCGGTCTGGTAGTAAGGGTCGGCGAGGTCGGGGTAGTAGGCCGCGAGGTCGCGCGCCAGCATGAGCCCCTTGTAAACCAGGCGCTCGGAGGAGAGCGAGAGCGCATAGGCCTCGATTCCTGCGGACTTCCAGGCACGTTCGCTGCGGCGGCGCGCCCGGTAGAGGGCGCGTTCGTAGCCGGCGCGGGACAGGTTGGCGGGTTTGATCATGACGGCCTGCCAGACCGCGGGCTCGGCGCTGCGCGCCACCTCGCCCAGCACTTCGGGCTGGGTGGGCACCCGGCGCCAGACCTGGAGGCCGAGCCCCAGCTGCTCGAGCTGTTCCTCGACGATGCGCATCGCGGCCTTGCGCGCCTCTTCTTCCCTGGGAAAAAAGAACATGCCCACGGCGATGTCGCGCGGGTTCTCCGGCGCGATGCCCTCGCGAACCAGTACCCGCTTGAAGAGCGCATAGGGGATCTGGGTCAAGAGCCCCACCCCGTCGCTGGTTAGGCCGTCGGCGGCGACGGCGCCGCGGTGGGCCATGCGGGCCAGGGCTTCGATGCCCAGCTGCAGCACGCGGTGGCTGCGGCGACCGCTCGAGTCGGCGACGAAACCTATGCCGCAAGCGTCGTGAACGCGGGTGGAGGTGTTCATAGGGCCCAAACTCATGCGTCTCCTTTTCGGGGGCGAGCCTTAGCTCATATTGATGCTCTGTACGTGATCAAGGCGCATAATCTTGCGCCCGTATGGGTATTCATTGTATCCGCGGCCGTCGCCGGCGTCAACTTTCGCCTGCTGGAGAAGGATACGCTTACTTGACAGCGTGCGGGCGGATGGATACGATGCAAACTAGATACAACCCTATTCGGAGGTCGTCCGTGGAAACGTTGCGCGTATCTGGTAAGTCTCGCCCTAACTCCGTTGCGGGGGCCATTGCCGCACTCTTGCGCTCTCAGGGAGAGGTGGAGGTGCAGGCCATTGGGCCGGCGGCCGTCAACCAGGCGGTCAAGGCCATCGCCATTGCGCGGGGGTACATCACGCCCGACAACCTCGACCTGTTCGTCAAGCCCGCCTTCGTCAAGCTGGAGCTCGAAAACGAGGAGCGCACCGCCCTGCGGTTCACCGTAAAGTCGCAACCGCTCAGTTCCTGAACACGGCCTCCAACCCCACGGCATCACCCAGTTCATAAGGGTTCTGCTAGACTTTGAGCATGATGCTGTTTGGACCCTTTACTTGGTTGATCCTTCTGGTGCTGCTGGCCACCTTCGTGATTCAGGGCTGGCTGCAACGCACCTACCGCCAGTTCAGTCAGGTGCCCAACGCCCGCGGGCTCTCGGGAGCCGAAACGGCCCGGCTCATTCTCGACCGCTACGGCCTCACGAGCGTGCGGGTCGAGCCGGTTCCGGGCCAGCTGACCGACCACTACGACCCGCGCAGCAAGACCGTACGCCTCTCCGAGGGCAACTACGCCTCGCCCTCGCTGGCCGCCCTGGCGGTGGCCGCCCACGAGGTAGGCCACGCGCTGCAGGACGCCGAAGACTACGTGCCCATGCGGGTACGGGCGCAGCTGGTCCCGGCCGCGCAGATCGGCAGCAACCTGGGCCCCTGGCTGTTCATCATCGGCTTGATGCTGCAGATGACGGCTCTGGCCACGATCGGCCTCTACCTGTTCGCCGCGGCGGCCGTCTTTCAGCTGGTCACGCTGCCGGTCGAGTTCAACGCCAGCAGCCGGGCGCTCGCGAACCTGCGCAAGTTCGAGCTCCTCTCCCCCAGCGAACTGCCCGCCGCGCGCAAGGTGCTTACCGCCGCCGCGCTCACCTACGTCGCGGCGCTGGCCATGAGCGTGGCCTACCTGATCCAGTACGCGGCCATTCTGGGCATGGGGCGCGACGACTGAACGCGGCGCCCATGGCTCACGACGCCCGGGCGCTGGCGCTTTCGGTTCTCGAGAAGGTGGGGCGCGGCAAGTTCGCCGCGCCCACGCTCGATCTGGCGCTGGAGCGCAACCCGCTCGAGCGCCAGGAACGCGGCCTCGCCACCGACTTGGTCTACGGCACGCTACGCCGGCTGCGCTGGCTCGACGCCTCCCTCGCCCCGCGGCTGCGCCGGCCCGAAAGGCTGCCGCCCTGGCTGCGCTGGCTCCTGCGCGCTGGGGCGTACGAAGCGCTCTTTACCCCGCGCCCGCGTCACGCGGTGGTGCACGCCTGGGTCGAAACGGCCAAGAAGCGTTCGCCCCGGCTCGCGGGGCTGGCCAACGCGGTGCTGCGCCGGGTGGAGTTGATCGAGGCGCCCGAACCGGTACAGCTGGGCGTGCCCGACTTTCTCTGGAAAGAGTGGCGGGCACGTTTCGCCCCTCTCGACTGGGTCGAGGCCCTCAACGAGCCCGCGCCGCTGTGGCTCACCCTCTACCCCGGGGGGCGCGATCTGCTGGAGGCCCAGGGAATCGCCTACACGCCCGGGCCGATCCCCGACGCGGTTCGGGTCGAAGGGCGTGCCCTGCGGGAGATCGAGGCCTTCGCGCGGGGTCGGGCCCAGCCGCAGAACCCCGCCTCGCTCTTCGCCGCCCAGCTGCTCGACCCGCCCGCGGGCGCGCGGGTGCTCGACCTGGCCGGCGGCGCCGGCCTCAAGGCGGCCTGGCTGGCGGCGCGGGGCGCGGCGGTGACCAGCGTGGACGCGAACGCGCGCCGGCAGGAGGAAGGGCGGAAAAACCTGCGCCGGCTGGGGCTGGAGGTGGCGTTCGTGCGCCACGACCTGACCCAGCCCCTGGAGCTGCGCGCACCCTACGTGCTCCTCGACGCCCCCTGCCTTGGCACGGGCACGCTGCGCGGCCACCCCGAGCTGCGCATGCGCCTGCGCCCCGAGGACCTGCCCGCCTCCGCCGCACGGCAACGGCGCTTGCTCGAAAACGCAGCCCTGGCGGTCGAGGAGGGCGGGGTGCTGGTCTACGCGGTCTGTTCGCTCACCCAGGCCGAAGGGGAGGAGCAGATCGCCCGCTTCGTGGAGGCCCACCCCGAGTTCTCCGCCGAGCGCTTCGAGGCCCCGCTACCGGTGTGGTCCACCGGCCACGGGGCCTACGTGCGCCCCACGGAGGGGCTCGACGGCTTTTACTACGCCCGGCTGCGCAAGGCGTACGGCTAATGCTGCGGCGCTTCGTCCTCGCTGAAGAGATCGTCGGCGAAGGCCATCCAGTAGGCTCCGAAGAGCGGGAAGAGGACGATCAGGATCCAGCCGTAGACGCTGGGCATCCAGCTGCCCAAAAAGACCATGTTGACGATCGAAACGCCGATCAGCAGCGCGACGAAGAACACCAGGTAGTAAGCAATGAACTTATTCATAGCTTTAGTTAGAAGGCTCCTGCGAAACGTGCCAGAGGCAAACGTCATCGGGGCGCGATCCGCCATTTGGCGCCCTGGGGGGTGTCCTCGACCACGACGCCCAGCTCCCCCAGGCGGGCGCGGATCGCGTCGGCGGCGGTAAAGTCGCGACGACGGCGCGCCTCTTCGCGCTGCTCCAGCAACAGCTCGATCAAACCTTCGAGCAACGGCCCCTCCAGGCGCGCCTCCAGCACCCGCGGCGGGAAGAGGCCGAGCACGCCCTCCCCGAAGCGTTCGAAAACGTCACGCGCGCGCTGCAGGCTCTCCTGCCCCTGACCGCTCATCAGCGCCTTGTTGAGCGCGGGCAGGAAGCTGAAGAGGGCGGCGAGGGCCTCGGGGGTCCCCAGGTCGTCGTTCATCGAGGCGGCGAACTCCGATTCGAGCGCGTCCAGGGCCTCTTCGAGCGCCTCGTCGCGCCCTGGGGCCGCCCGCGACACCTCCACCCGCAGGTTGCGGTAGGCGTCGAGCAGCCGGTGGTAGGCGCGCGCAGCGGCCTCCAGCCCTGCGTCGGTGAGGTCGAGCACGCTGCGGTAGTGGCTTTGCAGCAGGTAGAGGCGCAGCACCATCGGCTCGTGACGCTCGAGCAGCTCGCGCAGGGTGATGAAGTTGCCGGTGCTCTTGGCCATCTTCTCGCCGCTGAGGAGCACGTGGTTGTGGTGCATCCAGTAGCGGGCGAACTTGTGGCCGGCGGCCTCCGCCTGGGCGATCTCGCACTCGTGGTGGGGAAACTGCAGGTCGATGCCGCCGGCGTGGATGTCGAAGCCCTCGCCCAGGTACTTTAGGCTCATCGCCGAGCACTCGATGTGCCAGCCCGGGTAGCCCTCGCCCCAGGGGCTGGGCCAGCGCATGAGGTGCTCGGGCTCGGCGCGTTTCCACAGCGCCCAGTCGCGCGGGTCTTCCTTCTCGCCGCGCACTTCGACGCGGGCGCCGGCCTGCTGATCCTCGAGCCTGCGCCCCGAGAGCTTGCCGTAGTCGGGCCACTTGGCGGCGCGGAAGTAGACCGAGCCGTTCACCTCGTAGGCGTAGCCGCGCTCCAGGAGTTCTTTGGTCAGCTCGATCTGCTCGATGATGTGGCCGCTGGCGCGGGGGGTGATGCTGGGCTTGGCCACGTTGAGCGCGCCGGTGTCCTCGAAGTAGCGCCAGAAGTACTTGTCGGCCACCTCCATCGGCTCCAGGCGCTCGAGCTTGGCCCGCTTGGCGATCTTGTCTTCGCCTTCGTCGGCGTCGTCGGTGAGGTGGCCCACGTCGGTCACGTTGGAAACGAAGCGGACCTTGTAGCCCTCGTGCATCAGCCAGCGCCTGAGCACGTCGTAGACCACCGCGGCCCGCCCGTGGCCCAGGTGGGCGTCGGAGTAGACCGTGGGTCCGCAGACGTAGATGCCTACGTGCCCGGGGGTGGCGGGCACGAACTCCACTTTCTTGCGCTGCATCGTGTCGTACAGATAAAAGGACATGAGGCCTCCTAAGGCAGGGTCAAGGGACTGGACTGTAGGGGAATCCAGGGCGCGG
>Ga0256832_1001907_pt1 | contig 14186 bp, 13 predicted proteins | sample 134614metaG_FD_190534 | JGI IMG/M metagenome (GOLD analysis project Ga0256832, IMG submission 190534) | Hydrothermal vent microbial communities from Lau Basin, Pacific Ocean - 134-614 | ecosystem: Environmental > Aquatic > Marine > Hydrothermal vents | place: Pacific Ocean: Lau Basin | collected...
GCTCATTTCTGCTTATAAACTCCGCCCTTTTGCCTTGAACTCGGACAATATAGAGCGCAATCTGAGCAGTTACAATTATTGCTATTCAGATGTTTTACTGAAAAAAATCAACAAAAATTACAGGAGAAAGATATGGTGCAGCTGAGTGTTACCTGTAATTTTTGTTGATAGTCGGAGTTATTCGCTATAATAATAAAATTTTTAAAATTATATAGTGACAACCCCTTTAGAGGTGCGGACATGAAAAATCACATTACCGTTACTTTTTCTTTAGTATTTGCATACTAGTCACCACACATAAACTCTGACGCACATAAAGACAAACAGTTCAAAAAAATATGCTTATTTTATAAATTTTTTTTATTGCACTCTATTGTTAATCAATTATACAGGTTCATAAAGAAAAGATAGGGTAGACTACCCGACCATCTATTGGGCAGCTTAATAGTTTAGTTGCTCTTAACTCAACGGAGAATATCTATGAATATCTTAGCTTTTGGTCCAAATGGAAGTGGTAAAGGCACGCAGGGTGCGATAGTAAAAGAAAAATATGGTTTAGATCATATCGAGTCTGGTGCTATTTTTCGTGAGCACATTAAAGGTGGCACTGAGCTTGGTATGAAGGCGAAAGCATTTATCGAAAGTGGTGATTTAGTGCCTGATGAAATTACCATTCCAATGGTGTTAGAAACATTGGCAAAATCAAAAGAAAAAGGTTGGTTGCTAGATGGTTTCCCTCGCTCACTTGCTCAAGCGGAAGCTTTGGACAAGGCACTAAAAGAGTCTGGTATGGCACTTGATTATGTAATGGAAATTACCCTTGATCGTGAGATTGCAAAAGAGCGCATTATGGGTCGTCGTTTATGTGCAAATGATAATAACCACCCTAATCACATTGCTTTTGAGGCAATTAAACCAGTCGAGAAAGACGGTGAATTAGTGTGTCGTGTATGTGGTGGTGAGCTTTCTACGCGTGCGGATGATCAAGATGAAGAGGCTATCAATAAACGTCATGATATTTATTATGATGAAACAACAGGCACGATGGCAGCGGTTAATTATTTTAAAAATACAGATGTAAAAATAATTGCAGTGGATGGCACAAAGACAATTAAAGAAATCTCAGAAGAAATTATGCAGCAGATTGGCTAGCATTAGTAACTGATATTATGCAACCCCTCATTCAAATATCAGTGAAAGTTTTCGTCTAGTTTTTCTGATAACAGGAGTGAAAGCTTCAGCTTTTCAATCACCAAAAGTTATACTGCTGATGCTGATAAGACAAAACGATAGAGCAAACATCCGTCTCGCCTATCGGCATGAGAAAAGATAAATCTTTTACTCCTTTTTATATCAATAAAGTTTAAGGGATGGCAGGTTTTAAGTGACGAGACTGAGTAACATCAGTTAGTAAATAATAAAAACAGCCCATGCAATGTGGGCTGTTTATAAGTAGTTTTCAGACAAATAACGTCCTGATAATAGGAGTGAAAGCTTCAACTTTTAATTATAAATGTCTATCAATATCAGAGAAACTACTGCAAACGCGATAGATCAGCTACATGCAAGAATAAATTTCTCATCTGTTGCAATAAAGCTAAACGATTGTTTTTTAATGCTTCATCGTCCGCCATTACCATCACGCTATCAAAGAAATTATCCACGTCACTGCGTAGCTCTGCTAAAGCACTCAATGCTTCGGTGTATTTAGCCTCTGCAAAAAGTGGGCTTACGGTATCGCTTAATGTCAATACGGTTTGATAAAGTGCTTTTTCCGCATCTTCCACTAATACATTGCTATCAACGCTATCAGAAATAGATCCTTTGGCTTTTTTGATGATATTTCCAATGCGTTTATTTGCCGCAGCCAATGGTTCAGCAGCGTCAAGTGCTCGGAACTGTGTTACTGCTTTGACACGCTGATCAAAGTCTAAAGGTCGAGAGGGATCGACACTGGCAACCGCATCAACCACATCACCTGCTATTTTCTTATCTTTATAGTAGGCTCGTAAACGTTCCATAATAAAGGCATAGGTCTCATCGACTGCTTTACTTGCATCCGCTTTATCATTTAGCCCTTCTGCTGCAATACTGAGCAACTGTTTTAAATCTAAATCTAACTCACCTTCAATTAAAATGCGTAACACACCAATGGCGGCACGACGTAAGGCATAAGGGTCTTTACTGCCTGTTGGCTTTAAACCAATGGCGAATATGCCGAGTAAAGTATCCAAACGATCCGCTAACGAGAGTATTTTTCCTGTCATACTGGCAGGGATAACATCGTCGGCAAAAGCTGGTTGATATTGCTGTTGCATCGCATCGGCAACGGCTGAGGTTTCACCATCGCGCTGGGCATAATAGCGTCCCATAATGCCTTGTAACTCAGCAAATTCACCCACCATATCACTCATTAAGTCACACTTACTTAATGTAGCTGCACGATAAGCATCCGAGGTATTTTCGCCTAATTGTTCAGCGATATATTGACTTAACTCAGCCACTCGCTCGGTTTTTTCAAAGAGTGTACCTAGTTTTTGCTGGAAGAATATTTTTTTGGTGGCTTCGCGACGAGATTCTAAAGAAACTTTACCATCCTGTTGCCAGAAAAATGCCGCATCACTAAAGCGTGGACGAATCACTCGCTCATTACCTTGGCGTACTGCATCAGGATTTTTACTGTCAATATTAGCAATCGTAATAAAGTACGGTAGTAATGCACCATTGCTATCAACAACAGGAAAATATTTTTGATGATCTTGCATACTTGAGATTAAACATTCTTGAGGAATATCTAAAAACTCTTTATCAAAGCTTCCTGATACCGCAATAGGCCATTCGATTAAGGCGGTTACTTCATTTAGCAAGTTATCATCTATCTGAGCAACACCACCTAATGCCTTTGCCGCATCTTCTGCTTGTTGACGCACTCTATCGCGACGTTCATTAAAATCAGCAATAACATAGCCTATTTGTTTTAGACTAGCGGCATAATCAGCAGGATTTGAAAGTTTTATACTGTCTGGATGATGAAAGCGATGACCACGAGTTTCATTACTTGGAGTAATATCCATGACTTTATCGTTAATAACCTCGTTTCCAAGCATCATCACGATCCAATGTACGGGGCGCACAAATTCCAGATCACTTGAGCCCCAACGCATACGCTTAGGGATGGGTAAGGATGAGAGTGATTTCGATACAATATCTGCCACTAACTCAGCCGTTGCTTTACCTGTCACTTCTTTTTTAAAGACTAACCATTCGCCTTTATCTGTTTTCATGCGCTCAAGATCAGCCACATCCACACCACAAGAGCCTGCAAAACCTTGTGCCGCTCGACTTGGATTACCTTCATCATCAAAAGCCGCTTGTACCGCTGGGCCTCTGCGCTCGACTAACTGGTCTTCTTGTCGTACAGGAATGCCTTTTAGTAGCACGGCTAAACGACGAGGGGCAGCATAAGAAATAACCTCTTGTGCTTGTAAAGAAGCCTCTTTAAAGCCTGATACGACACCATCTGTAAAGGCTTTTGATAAGTTTAACAAGGCTTTAGGAGGAAGTTCTTCTGTTCCGATTTCAATTAATAAGTCTTTATTATCAGCCATGATTATTTCTCCTCACCCTTGGTTTCGTTATTCTTTTTTAGCATAGGGAAGCCGAGAGCCTCGCGTGAGTCGTAATAGGATTGTGCAATCGCACGAGATAAAGCACGCACTCGCAACATATATCGCTGTCGCTCTGTCACTGAAATTGCGTGACGAGAATCGAGCAAATTAAACGCATGTGATGCTTGTAACATCTGCTCATAGGCAGGTAAGGGTAAGCCATCTTCGATTAATTGTTGGCTGTCTTTTTCTGCTACATCAAAATGATGAAAAAGTGCATCGACATTGGCTTTTTCAAAATTATAAGCGGATTGCTCAACCTCATTACGGTGATAAATATCGCCATAGGTAACAGGGCCTTCAGGACCATGCGTCCAGATTAAATCATAAACCGTTTCAGCATCTTGCAAATACATTGCTAAACGCTCTAAGCCATAGGTTAGCTCACCCGCAACTGGTTTACAGTCTAAACCACCGACTTGCTGGAAATAGGTAAACTGGCTGACTTCCATACCGTTTAGCCAAATTTCCCAACCTAAACCCCATGCGCCTAAAGTCGGAGACTCCCAGTTATCTTCCACAAAACGAATATCATGCTCTAGTGGATCAAAACCAATGGCTTTTAAAGAACCTAAATACAACTCCTGAATATCTAATGGTGATGGTTTAAGAATGACCTGAAACTGATAAAAGCGCTGTAAACGATTAGGGTTATCACCATAGCGACCATCAGTAGGGCGACGCGATGGCTGTACATACGCCGCATTCCAAGGCTCTGGTCCTATTGCGCGTAAAAAAGTGGCAGGATGATCTGTACCTGCTCCCATTGGCATATCGTAAGGCTGTAAGATGGCACAACCTTGTTTTGCCCAGTAATCTTGTAGGGCGAAAATAAGACCTTGAAAGGTAGAAACATTATATTCCGACATAGTTAAACGCTTTTATTAGTATGAGGACAGTTTAATAAAAATGACCTTTATAAATGAATAGAATAGCGAAATCGCTACTGTTTGAGGAAGCTATGATATAAATTATTCAAAATTTCCTAAAGCGGGTGATTATACGACATTTTTTATCGTAGGCAGTAAATAAAGAGGTGATGGTATCAATAAAAGGAAAGATGGCAGATTTTTACTTGCAAACTGATCTATACAAAGAACTTTCCTCCCAACTACTGTTTATCCAGAAATTAATACTGCTTATTTATAAGTCAAACCTTTAGTAGTTTAGCTGTTATTTTTTATCGCAAAATATTATTGATAGAAGAGTTTAAGTATTAGGCTATTTTTATACTCTAAAAACAACAGAAGTTACAAAATGACATTATTTCATACGTTTACAGTCTATTTTTTGCTGATATTGACAACATCATCAGTGTATGCAGAACCTGAAAATAAATTAATAGATTATTTATCCTTAAATGATGATATATCTCTTATATATAAAAAAGCCGAAGAGCAAGAAACAGTGCTTGATGAAAATATGTCTTTGGCTATTAGCTATTTTTTAAATGAAACAACAAATAAGACAACACCAGACTTAAATGTACTAGAGGTCGAGGCAACAGCCTATACATCCCATATTGCTCAGACAGATAATACCCCAACGATTGCTGCATGGGGGGATCGTTTAAAGACAACAACTAAAGCAATAGCAGTATCGCATGATTTATTAAAAAAATATGGTTTAAAGTATCGTACTAAAGTACGGATTAAAGGATTATCAGGGGAGTTTTTGGTATTGGATAAAATGCACAAACGTTGGAAGAAAAAGATTGATATTTATATGGGAATGAATCGTAAAGCAGCATTTAAATGGGGAAAGAGAAAGGTACTTTTGTCATGGGTTAAGGAAAGTGTATGAATATTTGGTATTGCGTAACATCACTTAATATATTGAGCAGTTATTAAAAAAGGAAAATAACACAGTAAACAACTTATGTTACAATTATCTGCATACTAAAAATACGGGTTAAAATATGGCTCAAGCTACGCTAAAAACTGCACCAAAACCAAAACGACGCTGGCTACGTTACTTACTTGAATTTATTATTATTATTGCATTGGTTTTTGCTTTTAGAGCATGGCAGCAACGTAATATGGTCGATGGGGTTGCACCTGAAATTCAAGGTGTGCTAATGGATGGAAAGATTACGCAACTTAAAAATTATCGTGGTAAACCTGTGCTATTACACTTTTGGGCAACATGGTGTCCTTTCTGTAAAATAGAGGAAGGTAGTATCACGGGTATTGCAAAAGATTGGCCCGTGTTAACCGTTGCCTATCAATCAGGTGATAAAGCAGCCATTGAGAAGCATATAAAAGAAAGGGGCTTAGAAAGCTGGGCGATTATTTCCGATCCTGATAGCCGTTTAGCTGAGCTATATGGTGTAACAGGTGTACCTACCACTTTTATTATTGATGCTAACGGTAATATTCGTTTCCGCGAAGTAGGCTTAACTAGCTCGTGGGGTTTACGGGCGCGCTTATGGTATGCGGATAAAATGCCTTTACCTGAAGTGACGGATCACGCGAATACAGCGACAGCACAATAAAAAAGTGGCAATGAATAAAACTCTGTTAAATCCTATATTTTAAGCTTGATTACGTTTAATCGATTCTAGCCAGAGTTTTTTAACATGTTCCTAGATAGAGCCTACCCCTATTATCGTCTCTCTACTTTTTACCTATTCTTTTTTGCAGCACTTGGCTCCTTTGTTCCCTACTGGTCTCTTTATCTTCAGCAGTTAGACTTTAATGCGGCTGAGATTGGGGAGATTATGGCGATATCAATGGCGAGCAAGGTTGTTGCACCTTATTTATGGGGGTGGCTTGCTGATCATGGTGGTAAGCGTTTACAAATTATCCGCTTAACAGCTTTTCTTGCCTGCCTATTTTTTGCTGCAATATTCTTTCGAACTGATTATCTTTGGATAGCGTTGATTACCGCATTGTTTGGTTTTTTTTGGAATGCAAGCTTGCCTTTATACGAAGCACTTACTCTCAATCATCTGGCAGATAAAATATCAGAATACAGCCATATTCGTATTTGGGGGTCGGTTGGCTTTATTCTTAGTGTGATTGTATTACCACTAGGCTTTGATAACGGCAATTTTAATATTATTCCCATCACCTTATTATCACTGCTTATTTTAACCAGCTTATCGACCTTTCTTATTAGCGATAAACCCTATCATAGCAAAGAAGTATCACAGCGTAGTATCTGGAGTATCGTCAAACAACCGATTGTGATGGCTTTTTTAGTGATTTGTACCTTACAGGTAATGAGTCATGGCGCGTATTACACCTTTTTTAGCATCTACATGACAAGTAGTGGTTATACCCCTTTATTTACAGGTTGGATGTGGGCGCTGGGGGTGATCGCTGAGATTGTTGTTTTTATTTTAATGCATCATATACTAGCACGTTATAATGCAGGGTTATTATTAGCACTGGCATTGCTAGGAACAGCGTTACGGTGGTATTTACTCGCCTATTTTGTTAATTTCTTGCCCTTGCTCATTTTGCTACAGCTACTGCATGCCGTCAGTTTTGGCTTATTTCATGCCGCCGCCATACATTTAGTCCATGATTTATTTCCCAACCGTTTACAAGGTAGAGGACAAGCGCTATATGCTGGCCTATGTTTTGGTCTAGGTGGTGTTATTGGTAACCTACTCAGTGGATATGCATGGGAGCCACTGGGTGCGACGACAACTTTTGTTGCTTCGAGTTTAGTCGCATTAATCGGCAGTATCATTGCGTGGTTTTTTATCGCAAAATCAAGTAACTACTCAGTATAGTCAGTAACTGCTCAGATTGTGCTCTATTTTGTTCGAGTTCAAGGCAAAAGGGCGGAGTTTATCAGTATAAATGAGCACTTTTAACGCAGAAATCGGGCAAAATAGAGTTCAAACTGAGTAGTTACAAAATCAAGTCATATCAAATAACACATAGCAAAGGAGGAGGATGAATGCATGCTAAACAAAGCCTATCCGTTAATAATATCATGCAGTATTTTAGCCCTTATTTACCCATCTCCTCCTCTCAAATCCATCTCTTTAAGTGTTTAGATTCGACTAATACATGGTTAAAGAGCCATGGTGGAAGTGGTGATATTTGTATTGCCGAACAACAAACCGCTGGTCGAGGGCGACGGGGTAATCGATGGTTATCTCCTGATGCGGAAAATATTTATTGCTCAGTAAAGTGGTATTTTAATATTAGTCCAACTCATTTATCACTACTGAGTTTAGTAGTAGGACTATCAATTGCTAAGGCACTGGAAAAAATCGGTTTAAGGGGGCACGGGGTCAAATGGCCAAATGATATTTTTTGGCTGGGTAGAAAAATGGGCGGTATTCTTATCGAAACTATTACTTCGTCATCACAAACGATGCAACAACAGATTATTATTGGTTTTGGCTTAAATATAAATATGTCATCATCTGCGGGAAATACCATTGATCAACCGTGGGTCAGCCTTAACGAGGCGATGGGAAAGTCTGTCAATCGTCAACAATTACTCGCATTTATTCTAGAGTATCTTATCCATGATTTACAACAGTTTGAACATCTAGATATCCAACAATTTCAGTCTGACTGGCAGCAGTGGGATATATTGCATAATCAAAGCGTAACAATATTGCAAGAGCATCAAGAACATATAGGAGTTGTAAAAGGACTCGACGAACAAGGTCGACTAGGTGTTAAGCTAAATTCAGGAAAACTTAGGTATTATGCATCCGCAGAAATTCGCTTGAAAAAGTCAGGACGTGTTTGTTTATGATCTTATTAGTTGATGTTGGTAATAGCCGCATAAAATGGGCGAAGCTTTATAAGGGGAAGCGTTCACAACAGTTTGCCCAAGATTACTCACATGAATACGCGGATAGTATTTTATTAAGACTGCTCAAAGAAGGTGATAAAAAGAAGCGTATTAAGCTGCTTGTACTTGTTTGTGTTTTAAAAGCAGACTTTATCCAAAAAATAGAGGAGTATTGCCGACAACTTAATATCGAGATAAAAATAGTACGCTCTCAAGCTAAAGCTTATGGCGTAAGTAATGCTTATGATACTGCATCTTTGCTGGGAGCAGATCGTTTTGTCGGCTTAATTGCTGCACATCAATTAATCCCTGATCAGCATTGTATTATTATTAGCTGCGGCACTGCGGTAACAATAGATGCAATTACTGTCAATGGGCAACATTTAGGTGGTTTAATTTTACCTGGCTTGCAATCATTTTCTGAATGCCTTATTAAAAAAACAGCATTACTAAATACGCCTAATATGGCAAAAACAACTTTATTTGCTAAAAATACAGCAGATGCAATGACCAGTGGTAGTATTTTAGGTTTAGTTGAAGCGATAAATGGTATATCTTCCCAGATGAAAGGAGAACTTCTTAAAATTAAGTGCTTAGGAGAAAAAACAGACCCAATGAATTCTGTGCAAACAATAATCTGTGGTGGTGATGCAAAGCTAATTCACCATTACCTTCCTAATTCTGTTCAAAGAGAAGATGATTGGCTTATGCAAGGTCTACAGTTCATCGCTGAGTTTTATCTTTCTTCTATTGCAAACTCATTATGATACGCTTATTAATCCCTCTTTTGTTAATGGCTAATATCATTTATTTTATTCTAGCCTTTTTTTTAGGTGATGCTGCTTATACACCACCCACTGCCACAGTACCAGGTATTCCTGCTATTGAATTATTAGATAATAAAAAACCTGCTGGTGAATCAAGTAAGTATACACGGTGTTACACCCTAGGTCCTTTCAACAGCAAAAAAGCAGCAAGAATGGTTGCACAACAGTTAAATGATTTTGGTTTATCAGTGAGTACACGTCGCCAAAAAATGACGGATACATTAAATTATTTGGTTTATTTACCTGCACAAAGAAGCCGTGAAGATGCCTTGAAAATAATTGATGATATAAAGAAAAATGATATAAAAAACTATCAGCTTATTGAATCTGGTCCTTATGAAAATGCTATATCATTCGGCTTTTTTGATGATTTAAATAAAGCCCGTCGACATTCTGAGTATATCCGTTATTTGGGCTACGACTCACGTTATACTGAGCAGAAAGCGGTACAAGAGGTTTTTTGGTTAGATTATGATGAGCAAGCTGACATTAGTGCACCTGTACTACAATGGAGTCAGGCAATTGACCCTAGCTCAACCGTACAGCGTATTCCACGTTGGTGTGAGTTTTAACAATATAATTTAGGAAGAAATTAAGTCAGTAGAAATACTGATTATTCAAAGACAGAAAAATAAATAAAAAGTGACACCAAGTTGCCGTAGACTAGGTATCGACCTTGAACCAGAAAGGCTCAAGTGGGATCATCCTAATACTTATTAGGCTTACCACCGCAGCGGTCATGCACACAAAGCACTCGTCAAACCCCAGATAATGTAATTAGGCTCAAGGGATTTCCCACCTAGCTTACGAACAACCCAGAAGTCACTCATGAGAAATATACTAGTACAAAGAATCACATTTGTTAAGTACCTATGATCAGAAAATAATATATTTAGACTAAATACCAAGAATTTCTTATCTTCTTTTATATCCTTTTTTAAACTCTTTTTATTTACTATCGACATATGATTAATACAATATAATCATAGTGTTAGTTAATTTTATTTTAGATATTTTTTAATACTAAAGATACCTTAAATCTAGGAGATAATATTCGTCTTCTTATTTTTCTATGCTTACTTATAACAATTTTTAATTTGAAAGTAATAGAAATTATACTAGTACATCAACCACATTAAACTGACGGATACAGCGAGTCAGAAAGCGGTTAGCCACTAAGCGCACTTTGCAGTGAATGGTTATTTCCTTCACCAAAAGTGCAACAACCTAGATGACCTCTTTCTGACTCGCCCTGCGGGAGCAATCCAAAACGTCCAATACGGTGTTATGGGTTTTGACAAGGAAGTAACCATTGCCCGCAATTCATGCTTTGTCTTGAACGATTTGGTTTGCTCTGTATCCGTCAATATAACGTGGTTGGAAGTACTAGTTAAGAAATGGAGCAAAAGAATCTAAGCTCAAAAGGGCTACGAAAACTTTCACTGATCTTGAATGGGTGACTGCGTAACATCAGTTAATAATAAGCAGCTGCCATTTTTAATTTTTTACGAGGATTCACAGGCTTTTTTTCGATTTTTGAAAACTTCTCTGCAAATAAAGTCATATAATATTTATCTTGTTTATCGAGCGGAAAATCTAAAGTTGTCATTTCGCCTGTAGGAGAAATATAGGTTTTTTCTATAACAGTCACTTCAGATTTATCAGTTCCTACGTCTTTACGTTTGGCTATCTTACCTGTGTCTTTGTAGCCTTTTGAAAGCAACGCTTTATTGATATCTTCAAAGTTAAACATAACACCGCCTGCAACGCGATTTTTGATCATGACATCGGTAGTGCAACCATCTGTTTCTGGTGAAATTGCAAAGCTAATTTTATTAATATGTGTTTCAAAAACACCTTCAAAGCCTTGGGCAGGTTTGAAGCGTTTATCCTTTGCAAGAGCAGTTTTTAAAGCATCTCGATTGTCAAATTTTTTCTCACAAAAATCTTTATGTAAATCCAAAAATGTTGAAAGATATTCTGACTTTGATGCACTTAGCTTTGCAGATGTTTCAGAACCACAACCATTGAGTAATAAGCTGGTAGCGATAGCTGTTGAAAATAGTAATACGGATGGAAAAATAATACGCATGGAGACCCCTTTATAATTCTTCTTGTTATTTTTTTATATTCACGAAAAATAAATTTTATGTAAGATCAAGGAGCATTCCTATCGAACAAAAGAGAATACTACTTAATTCATTATTTTTATATTTTTTACCAAGTTAAGGAAAACCTTGATAAACAAAAAGTATTTTATCGTGTATCTTAAAAAAATATTTTATAGAGGGGCTGTACTTATATCAAGGGACGGAAGGTCAAACTAGATAAGTGGTAGGTTCTACAATCACTTACTTGCAAGTATTCATGTGAAATATAAGAATTGATAACTGGTAAAAGCAACTATTTTTCAAGTGCTAAGGAATATGCATGAGAAAAGTTCAATCCCTAAAGGATCTTTTTTAGTGTTTAAAATATAATTAATTTGTCACTTCAATTATACTGCTCACCATTATTCATAATCCCTCAAAATTCTATTTATATGACACTCTCCCAGTTTCAAGAAAAGTTTATTAGACTTCGTAATAATGGCTTATTTCAGAGCTTCATTATCACTGTCATTATCGTTTCAGCCTTATTAATTGGTGTACAAACTTATGATATTCCAGAGTGGTTAAATCATACCATTGCCATATTAGACTGGTTTATCACTATCTTTTTTCTTATTGAGCTTATTATCCGTCTTATCAGCATTGGTAGTCTGAGACGCTTTTTAAAAGATCCTTGGAATATTTTTGACTCTATTATCGTTATCACCAGTCTAATACCTTTTGAAGGTCATGAAACGGCTTTATTAGGACGACTATTGAGGATTTTTCGTGTACTTCGTTTGATTTCGATTATTCCAGAATTACGACTTTTACTAAATGCTGTCTTTGCTTCGATTCCTAAAGTGGGCTATGTCTCTTTACTGATGTTTATTATTTTTTATATTTATGCAGCCGCAGGGTCACTCTTTTTTAGCACAATAAATCCTGAGCTATGGGGAAATATAAGTATCTCGATGCTGACATTATTTCGTATTGCTACCTTTGAGGGTTGGACGGATGTCATGTATGAAAGCATGACGGTTTATCCGCTCAGTTGGATGTATTATCTTAGTTTTATCTTTATTGTAGCATTTATATTTTTAAATATGATGATCGGTATCGTGGTCGATAGCTTGCACGTTGAGCATGCAAAAGAAGACCTAGAAACCGGTAAGGGAGAAACCGCAGAAGTCCATTGGATTAAAGAGCACACCGCAGATATGGAGCTACGTCTTAAACGAATTGAGAAACTATTAGAGGCTCAAGTCAAAAAGTCTAAATGATGATATAAATACTCGCACAAAATTAAATTGACTTCATAATCTCTCTGCTATTTTTGCTCAATAAGAAACAGGCTTTCAATATTATTGTTGCTGTTAGCCTCATCCACCATATTAAACCCACCTGTAATTGCTTGGGCGTTATCACCAACAAAATCAGCGGATATATCACCTGTTGCATTAGAAGTCGCTCCTGTTCTAGCATTAACTAATGCACCTCCATTTAATCCTAAAGATAGCTTGCCATTTGTTACCTGACCATCAAATACTCCAACCCATGTATGTTCAGGCACATGGGCAGAAATAGTGCCATGATCCACTTGCCCACTATTAAAGTCTACATCCATTCTTACTGCTACATTAGAGACTTTACCCATACTACTTTTTGATAAACTATCAATATTATGGCTATAGCTTACCGATCCTGTACGTTTTGCAATCACATCAGCAGATGTGGGTTTGTAGGTAGACCAGAGTAAACTACTTTGTATATCTGTTGATGCCCCTTGTTTTGAGCTAATCGTATATTTATTCCAACGCCCCCAACCAACGGGATACCCACCAATATTTTGAGAAAAATCACTCACTTTTGTGTTAGAGCTAATCACCCCACTTTCTTGAGTAATAATTGGGTTTGATTGCGATATTGTATCAGTTCTCCCTTGATTAATAGTGCCTTGCCCGATAGTTAAACTACGAAAGCGAGCAAGTTTCTGAGGATTATCTAACAATGGAGTAATAGAGTTTCTAATTTGATTAAGGCTTGTTCCTGCTGTAGAACTATAACCTTCTCGAAATACAACTGGGACATTCACTAATAGTTTACATACTCCCACATTATCAACCAGTGCAAAACGATGTTTAGTGTGATCACCTAAGGTAATATCGCATTTTCCAGAATAGGAGCGAACATCAATATCCCCTTTCCATGCCGCAACATACATTCCCTCTTTTGTTATCAAAAGCTCAAACATAGTCCCACGGATACCAATAGTTGCGGAAGGTGTGCGTAGTTGATAATCCTTCTTGTTCTTTTTTCCAATAGCCCCTGTAATCGTACGAAGCCCGCCAGAAATCAGTTCCATTACTACGCTACCACGACCATCAGATGACTTTAATTCATATTTTCGCAATCGTAATACAGAGCTTTCTTTTAAATTTATTAAAGCATTATCTATCATACGAAATTGTGCCCTAGCATTCACACCTGATCGCAATATATCTTGTCGGAAAACAGGGCTAAGTCTTTTTAGTGATACACGCGAGCTATTTCTCTCTGCTGTTATATTGCCACGAGCAAGTATCGTTTTTCCTAACGCATTGTCAGCAGATATTGCTCCTTGGGGATACAAGCCAGTTATTACTAGTACTCCAGCAAGTTTGATTTGATGGAGTACTAGTACTCTTATTATTTTTATTAGTGTTAATTTCATAATCATTTTCCTTTAGAAGCGGTAATTAATTCCGACCCTTGCAAATGTTTTATTTGTTTTATAAAGCCCTAGATTGCTACCATTTTTGATATATCCTATATCAACAAAAGCTGAGGTATCT
>Ga0256832_1001908_pt1 | contig 14182 bp, 10 predicted proteins | sample 134614metaG_FD_190534 | JGI IMG/M metagenome (GOLD analysis project Ga0256832, IMG submission 190534) | Hydrothermal vent microbial communities from Lau Basin, Pacific Ocean - 134-614 | ecosystem: Environmental > Aquatic > Marine > Hydrothermal vents | place: Pacific Ocean: Lau Basin | collected...
CAGGGCCAGATCGGTGGTGGTGGCGCCCTCGGGCAGCTCGCCCGTCAGCCGGAAGCCCACCACGTCGGGCGTGAGCATGAAAATGGGCTGGCCCAGGATCACAGCCTCGGCCTCGATGCCGCCCACGCCCCAGCCCACGATGCCCAGGCCGTCGATCATGGTGGTGTGGCTGTCGGTGCCCACCAGGCTATCGGGAAAAGCCACGGGCTCGCCATCGATCTCGTGCAACTGCACCACCTTGCCCAGATACTCCAGATTCACCTGGTGGATGATGCCGGTGTCGGGGGGCACGGCGCTGAAATTCTCGAAGGCCTGACTGCCCCATTTCAGGAATTCATAGCGCTCGCGGTTGCGCTGGAACTCCCGTTCGGCATTGTAGAAAAGTGCGAAGCGCGATCCAAAGCGATCCACCTGCACCGAGTGGTCGATGACCAGGTCCACGGGGTTGTGGGGGTTGATGCGGGCGGGATCAGCGCCCTGGCGGGCCATCTGGCTGCGCAGCGCGGCCAGGTCCACCACCGCGGGCACGCCCGTAAAATCTTGCAGGATGACGCGGGCGGGCTTGAAGGGCATCTCGCTCCGCTCGCCATTGGGCTGCCAGTTGGCCAGCTTGATGACATCCTCCTCGGTGATGGCGAAATCGTCCACCTGGCGCAGGGCCGCTTCCAGCAGCACTTTGATGGAATAGGGCAGCCGCGAGATGTTGGCAATGCCCTGCTCCTCCAGCGCGGCCAACCGATACATCACCGCCGGGCCACTGCCGGTTTCGAAGGTCGTTTTGGCTCCAAATGTGTTTCGAATGCTCATAGGGTTTTCTCCATGGGGCGAGGCCACAGCAATGTGGCGTCGAAAAAAGTCGTTTGAACAGCATTATAGCACGACAACCCGCTCCAATCAGAAAGAAGAACGCCATTTTAATCCCGATCGCCGGTATTGTCATCTATGACAGAGAGCCGATGGGCAACAAAAAACTGACAGAGCGTCAATCAGCCTTTCAGGGATATGAACGCCGACAGAGATCCCGATCACTGCTGTTACACAGCCTTATCCGCGTAGCGGATCATCCACCAGTGAAAGCCGCGGCTTGCGGGCTGTCGAAAGGACGACAGGAGAGAGAAGACGAAGGGAAATTTTGCAACACGCGTCAGAGAAGGCCCAACTCGCGGGCCCGGAGCGCCGCTTGGGTGCGATCGCGCACGCCCAGCTTGCCCAGAATGTTGCTCACATAATTCTTGACCGTTCCTTCCGCCAAAAACAGTCTTTGCGCGATCTCACGATTGCTCAACCCCTCCGCCAGCAGCTTCAACACCGCCGACTCCCGCTCCGAAAGGGGATCGGCCAGGGACGCCGTTGCTGTCTCCCGCGGCAGCCGGGAAAAAGCCGCCATCACCTTGTGCGTCACCGATGGATCGATGAGCGCGCCGCCCGCTGCCACCGTACGAATGGCTCGCGCCAGCTCCTCTCCCGAAACGGCTTTCAGCAGATACCCCCTGGCGCCGGCCCGCAGCCCCTCGAACACGGACTCGTCATCATCAAATGTGGTGAGGATGATGATGCGCGCTTCGGGCCAGCGGGCCAAAATCTGGCGGGTGGCTTCGACGCCATCCATCTCCGGCATACGGATGTCCATCAGCACGACGTCCGGCATCAAATTCTCATACGCGGCCAGAGCTTCATGGCCATTCAGCGATTCTGCGACCACTGTCATATCCGACTCCAACTCCAGCAAAAGCGTCAGACCGTCCAGCATCAGGCGCTGGTCATCCACCAGGAGTAGCCGAATTTGAGAAGAGGGGGGCGTAGATTGTGTCATGGGACAAGCTGTTGCCAGCGAATCATGAAAACCGCCCGGGAACCGCGCGGGGTGCGGGGCTCAAGATGAAAATCGCCATCCAATTGGCGCGCCCGCTCCTGCAAGCTGCGCAGGCCAAAGCCGCCAGTAGAGGCTGACGATCGCCCCTGCATGCCCTGGCCGTCATCTTCCACGATCAGCATCATCTCCTCATCGGCCTGGGTGAGGTGCATCCACACATGTTGCGCTCGGGCGTGCCTGTGCACATTTGTCAACGTCTCCTGCGCCGCCCGGTAGATTGCTTTGCGATGGGAGGCGGGGATGTCAGCCGGGATTGCCGGGGGGAGCGAGAGGGAGACATTGATTGCCGTCGCCTGCTGGAATGAACGTCCCAACCGTTGCAGAGCCGCATCCAGGGCCATATCCTCTTCTACAGGCGAACGTAGCGCTGCCACCGTTCCCCGCAGATCATCCAATGCGGCCAGCACCTGTTCGCGCACCACTCCCACCACCTCTTTGGCTCGCTGCGGATCGCGATCGATGATTTTCTGCGCCGCCTCCAACTGCACCGCCGCCACCGTTAGACGATGCCCGACATTGTCGTGCATCTCGCGGGCCATGCGGTTGCGCTCCTCGATGACAGTCATCTCCTCCACCTGCCGGGCATAAACCTGCAACTGTTCATACAGGCGCTTGATCTCGGTCTCAGCCTGCCGGGCTTCGGTCAATGAACGGGCAAAGATGGCGAAAAAATAGAATCCGGCGATGTAGATGAGTGCAGAGAGCAGGCCGTCCAGCGAATGATCCCGCCACAGGAAAAAGGCGATGGTGATGACTGCAAACCCCGCCAGCCACCAGGGCCACTCCCTCTCATCGAACATACTCGCAGCAGTTACGCTGAGAACAAAGAACAGGACGACAAAAACATCGAGATGGGGCGGCAGCGCCAGCAACGCCAGCAGATTCAGGATAAGCAGCCCTATGAGAATCCGCATCCGGCGGATTTCCTGACTGGGCCAGGATGAAACGAGGACAAAAGAAAACAGAGCGAAAAATATCACGCCCGCCCCCAGCGCCAGCCATTTTCCCGGCTCATCGCCTGTAAAATAAAAGGCGACGCCCACAGCCAGAATGATAGCCGCGGCGATAAGACCGCTAACCAGGGTCAATTCATCTCGAAAACGTTTGATGCACATGATGGGGGCAAGGGAAGAAAGAAGGCCTTGCTGTCAGGATAGTTAGCGGGAGCCCGTCAAACTTCGATACCAGGCGACGGTGCGCTCCAGGCCTGTTGCAATAGGTGTGGGAGACAAGTCAAATGCCTGTTGGAAACGGTCGGAGTTCACTACAAAAGGCTCGTTCAGTTGATAAAGCATCTCCCGGACAGCCCGGGCGTCAGGATTGAACAGGCCAACCAGCCACATCATCCAGCCGGGGATGGTCATCACCCCGGGGTCATCTTCCAGGATGGCGACGGCCTGGGACGCCATGTCATGCTGGGTAACCGGCGGCGCATGGGGCGCAATCCATGCCCGGCCCAGCGCATCATCACGCACGCCCAGAATGGCCGCCGCCCGGCCCACATCCTCGATGTAAGCCCAGGAATGCGGCTGATCAGCGGCGCCCATCAGTTCCGCTTTTTTGCCTGCCACGAGATGACCAAAAACGCGCTGTCCCATGGCCGATTGTATGACGCCCGGACCATAATAATCGCTGGAGCGCAATGCCGTGGCCCGAATATCTCCTCGTTGGTGCGCAGACAAGACCTCCTCGGCCATTTTCAACCTCAAAGCGCCTTTCTTCGAACGAGGGCGCAGAGGGGAATCGTCATGGATAGAGCTGGCCGCGTCGTACAGATAGAGATTCTCGATGGAGATGTAACGAGCATTGGCCGTACGAGCTGCGATTATGGCGTTGGACTGCAATACAGGAAAGCGTTCGCTCCACAGGTGATAAGGGGGATTGAGGGCTTGATAGACCGCGGCGGCCCCACTGGCTGCATCGATCGCCCGGGCAGGATCGGAAAGATCCGTCGCTACGATCTCCACATCTGCGGGCATCAACTGCGGGCGCTGGCCAGAGCGGTTGACTGCCCGCACCGGAAGATGCCACGCCCGGAGCGTGCGGGCAATCCAACACCCCACCGGACCGGTTCCGAAGATCACATGCTGTTCTTCTGTCGCTTTTTCCGATCTCACTGTACGCGACCTCGATAGCGTCTGATGATAACGAGAGAGCCCGCACCGATCAGGAAGATGGGCCAAATGTAGCTGAACAGGTTCAGTGCCCACTCGCCCCACTCGCCGGTCAACATGATCAGACCGATGCCAGTTATGATGCCGCCGGGAATCAGAGGCCACCATGTGAGATCATGCTCCGTCAATGGCGATAGCAGTGTGATAAGCCCCCAGCCCAGCCCAAAGACGATCATGAACACTGCGGCGTCGTCCAGGCGGGCAGGCAGGAGCGTAGAAGCATCCATGAGCAACAGGCCAAAGCCGATGCCAGTGAGGATGCCGCCCGGAATCAGCAATCCGAAATTGCGGAGAATCAAACTCCAGGCGATAAAGATGAGTCCCAATCCGGGCAGAAAAAGCGATGCCAACAATGGGCTCTGGACGATCTGATCGACAAAAAAGAGGATGCCGATGAGGATGAGAATACTGCCCGTGATGTAAGTTTTGTTTGGCTGAGAATGCTGTTCGGAATGTTGTTCTGATAAGTGACTGCTCATAAGCGGGAGCCCTCCTGAATGGGGATTGGTTTCACATCCATCATACAAACAGGAGGTCGTGAGCGCCAGTGCCAAAAGTCATGCAAGAGTCATATTTTTGATATCCGGAAAGGTGATTGCCAGAAGAGCCGCTTGCACCAGCCAATGTCTGACTTGAGTGGGCTGGGCGGACGAAATGCGAACACAGGCCGAAAACCTCAGGCATCGGCAATAACCTGGCAGGATAGACGATGATATTCAATCATAATCTTCCAGGATATCGCTGTTGGTGCGAATCTGCTGGGCGATGCGCTGCAAGGGAATACCCTCTCGGGCGTCCAGATCTCCGATGAGATCATGGCGGATAGCAATCGTGAGTTTCGCCAGTTCGCGCATCAGGGCGTCTTCATCCTCCTCACTGATCTCCGATTCCTCGTTTTCCCCGGGCGAATCCACCAGTCGGGTGAAGGTGCGGATGAATTGCTCGAACTGCATCAACACTTCTGGATCAGCCACCAGCGCCAGTTTGTGATTGAGAAACTTCAGGCTGATGATGTCGGCGTCGCTGGCCTCGCCCGCCTGAATAATCGCCTTCAGGTGATCCAGCAAGTCCATATAGATATCGCTTTTGAGATCGAGATATTTGATGCTCTCCTCTTTGCGCAGCTCCACCTCGGTCTGCTTGTTCAGCAAAACCGCAGTGATGAGGATGGTGATAATGGCGCCCACAAAAGCGAGGATGATCTCCTGCGAAAAGGGCAGGCTATCGGAGAAATCATAGAGATAGCGAAAGAAAAGATAACTGAGGACGATGAGGAGGATGCTCAGCGTCAGAAATATCAGGGTGTCCCGTCGGGTTTTGTTCACAGTGATTGACTCCGGCAAGTGATATGAACCAATAGAAAGCGGGACGGAGACGCCTCTCCGCCCCGCTCGGAAAGATAAAAGACTCAGCGATTTAGAGCTTCTTTCAGAATCTCGATGACGTAATCCTGCTGTTCGTCGGTGAGCTCGGCGTAGATGGGCAGGGAAAGCACATGATTCGAGGCGCTTTCGGAAACAGGAAAACTACCCGCTTCCAGTTCGAGGAAACGATAGGCGGGCTGCAAATGCAGAGGGATGGGATAATGCACGCCCACGCCGATGCCCGCGTCCTTCAGATGCTGCACCACAGCATCCCGATCATAGCCATCCTCCAGGCGGATAGTGTAGCAATGGTATACTGGCTCGACGCCGGGCAGATGTTCGGGCGGCCTCACCGGCAGATCGGCCAGCAAGTCAGCGTAGCGGGCGGCCCGATCCCGACGTCCAGCGTTCCAGTCGTCCAGATGAGGCAGTTTGACGCCCAAAATCGCAGCTTGCAGTCCATCCAGTCGATGGCCGTAGCCCAATTCATCATGTTCATACTTGGTCATGCGGCCATGATTGCGCAGTTTGGCCACCCGTTCCGCCACCTCGGGATCATTCGTCACCACAGCGCCGCCATCGCCGTAGCATCCCAGATTTTTGCTGGGATAGAAGGAGAAGCAGGCGGAATCGCCCAACACGCCCGCACGCTGGCCATTGTAGCGGCTGCCGTGGGCCTGGGCGGCATCTTCGATGACAATGAGATCGTGCTCGCGAGCGATGGCGTTGATGCGATCCATATCCGCTGGCTGTCCATAAAGATGCACAGGCATGATAGCTTTGGTATAAGGCGTAATCGCCGCTTCGATCAAATCAGGATCGATGTTATAGGTGACGGGATCGATATCCACGAACACGGGGCGGGCGCCCACCTGGGAGATGGACTCGCCGGTGGCGAAAAAAGTAAAGGGCGTGGTGATGACTTCATCGCCCGGACCAATGCCATGGGCCAACAACGCCAAAAACAGGGCGCCGGTGCCGCTGGAAACGCCCACAGCATATTTTGCTTCGCAAAATTCAGCAAAAGCTTTTTCGAACTGAGCGACTTCCTTGCCCATGATGAAGGAGGTGTTGTCGATAACGCGTTGAATCGCGCCATCGATTTCCGGTTTGATGTTCTGATATTGGGTTTTGAGATCAACAAGAGGGATGTTCATGTGATTTGAACCTTTTGGAATTTGGATGAGTGTGTACAAAACGCAGCGAAGGATGAACAATCATCTTTCGTGCGTCAGGTGATAAGCATCGATTTTTCGTTCCAGTTCCTTGATGCGACGCTGATGGTCGTCAATCGTCTCCTGCAATCGAATGGGAGGCTGGCCGCCATGCCGGGCCGCGGCCACTTCCAGTCGTCCCAGGCGCTCGCGATAGATGCGAAGCTGCTCCTGCCAGTAAATGACCTCCTCCTGCAGGCCCGCTTGCGCCATTTCCTGCACCGAAGCATCGGTGATTTCGGAGCCCTCAACGGTCAGTTTGTCAAGATTCTCGGCCAGCCAGCGATGGAAGAAGGCGTTTCCGATGGTAAGCCGATCCTCCTCAACTGCGCGAGTATACCCCAAACCGGTCATCACGTAAAGATACATCTGGACATCTGGGAGGTCGACATTCAGCGCCCGGCTGATGCCCGCAGCATCATCGACTTTCTCGGTGAGGTGCATCAAAATTTTGCGCTCGGTGGGAGAAAGGTGCTGAAATTGCAGCCTGAACAGCGAAGCCAGCATGGAATCCACCACGATATCCTGCTTTCGGGGCAGGCGCAGACTATGATCGGGCCGATAGAGATGATAGCAGAGCCATTGCAGCAGATAGGGGTGATCGCCCGTGTAACGATGGATGCGGCGAATGGCGTCGCGGCTCACCTGCACGGGATTGCGTTGCTGCTGTCGAACCAGTTGCTCGGCGTCTTTCGGCTCCAGGCCATCGATGTAGAGCGGGGCGAAATCATAGAGGAAGGGCGATGTGGGCCAATCTCGGGTGACATCGTGCAGCCGCGCCAATGTTTTGGTGGAAGCCATTACCACTCTCAGATTTGCGGGCCGCTGGAAAGCCGCGCGCAGCCGTTGCACCGCCGCCGGTTCATCCTGGGCAATGGCGATAAGCGATTCCGGCTCATCGATGAGTAGCAGAATGCGCGTCTCATGCTTCTCGGCCTGACGACACACCTTGCGCAGGACGTTGGCGGCGTCCTCCCCGGCAATCGCCTCCAGGTCCACCCCCAGACGCGCCAGCCGATCTTCCCGATCTTCCAGGGCAAAGACCAATTCATCCCGCAAATCATCCGCCGAAATGCAGCCCTGCATATCCCAATAGACCGGCAAATAATCCTTGCGCCCCTGTTGATCAAGCTGACGCAACAACGATGTCTTGCCTACGCGCCGCGAGCCGATTACCCAGATATAATTATCCGAGCCCAGCAGGATGTATTGGCGCAGATCGGTATGGCCGTAATAACGGCGGCCATTCACCCATCCGCCGATGGTGTAGGGATTACGATAGCTGGCTGAGGACATGAGAAATTAGCGGGGGTCAATCGTGAATTGATAGGAAGCGGTCTCCACCGTAACCGGGGCCAGCGCCGAGATGACCAGGGTCAAATCATCACGAGTCCGGACATCTGTCAGATGCAGTTCACCATGGCCATGCTCATCCACGGGCATGCGATGCACTTTGACATCGCCATCGGGCGTAGGTTCGATGACCTGCACCAGCCAGCGTTGTTGCAGATCGTTGTTGGTCAGCAGCCAGCCTTCCGATTGCCACTCGCCCGGCCCGTTCTCGAAATCCTGATAATAATCGATCTCGGGAATAGAGACGCTGTCGATGAATATGCCCGGCTGCGTCACGGCTGCGTCGGTGACATACTCGAACCGCATGAGGATACTTTCTCCCGCGTATTCCGAGAGATCGACCTGCTCCTCCACCCAGTCTGCGGCGCTGTCGTTGCTCTTGCCGGTGTATCCGGGCCCGAAAGCATTGCCGTTAGGATTCTCGGTGGTCGTGCGCTGAGTCTCCAGCATCGTCCAGGTCTGACCGCCATCCTGACTGGCCTCGATATACGCATAGTCCCACAGGTCTTCGATATCATACCAGGTGAAGAAATGGAGGGTGGCGGCAGCGACATTGGTCAGATCAACCGGGAACGTCAATCGCGTATCCGACTCATCCACGCGGTTGCCCCACCAGGCCCATTGTCCACTGTGTGCATCCGTGGCCGCCAGGCGCGTGGCGGGATCGCCATCAAACGTGATCGTCAGAGAATCTGCCGACGGGAAAGTGTAATAATCAGCCGCGTATTGATGCACGCTGCCGGAGCTGCTGACAGGCAATTTACGAAATTCATCGGTCGGATGCATTTTATCCAACTGATAATCGGGATAGCCCCAGCGCCCATCTCCCAACGATGTGTCATCCAGCCAGTTGGCAATGACCCAGTCAGCGAAGAAATCATCGGCGGTCATGCCTGCATCCATCTGCTGCAACACATTGTCGACAGATTCCATGCCGTTGGCGGGATTTGAAATCAGGGCTTTGGTGGCTTCCTCGCCAAAACGGCTGAGGAAATATGAAATGAAGAGATAGGCGTTGCCATAATGAGCGTAACTTTCATCGCTGTCGGGCCAGGCGTTGAGCTGGATGTCCGGGTCCTGGGCGAAAACGCTGTCAGGACGCAGCGAGCTGGAACGCTTCAGGCCATTCAGTTGCATAGCCAGTTCCGAAGCGCCTTCATTCAACCAGGTGGATTCGTTCAAATCCTGATGCCAATGGATCATGTGTTGAAATTCATGAGCCAACGTGCCGTTATAGAAAGTGGTTCCGGGCTTGTTGTTATCCACATTGAGGTAAAACATCTCTTTTTCATTGGAAAAGGGATGGATTACCGCGGGAATTTCATCGGCTGAGGAATAATAACCGGCGATAGTGTTGCCGAGGCCGCGGGCATGCAGCACATGCAGTCGCGGATCATTATCGATGCCTGGCGTCCACTCGCTGCCAAAAAATTCACGATCGGTGGGATAAATCTGATCGTCGAAGAAACGGGCGGCCTTGCGCAGGTCTTTTGTCTTCACCCTGGAACCCACTTCCCGCCACATGTAGACATGCTCGCCTTTTACAACCAGCTCGGCGTCAATCTGCCAATTCTTGTCGGTGTCACTGTTGCTTACCCAAAAGGAGATGATGTCCCCCTCTTCGTAAGTGGGAGGGGCGTCATTCACCACGCGCTTGACTTTGCCCAGTTCGGGGCGCAAACGGGTCGCCAGATCGATAGGATCGTTGGGCGGGACTTCCACTGAGCGCAGCAGCTCCTCAGTCGTCATGGTTCCGGCTGCGGGCGTTGCGCCCGGAACTGGCGTAGACGATGGAAAAGGCGTGGCGGTTGGACCTGCGGGGGTGATAGTCGGAAGAGATTCGGAGGGCGTGGCGAACGCCTCATCGCCGGGCGAAACGGGCGCCGAACCGCTATCAATGGCTCGCATCACATAGACGCCCGCGCCGCAAGTGGTGGAAACAGCGCAACAGGAGAGAAGCAGAACCAGTAAAACCAGCAAAAGCATTGTATTTTTTGACATATCAGGGCTGTGTCCAACAGGATTCGGAGAGAGGAATTTCATCACCGGTGACGGCGCGCACGCCCTCGGGCTCCATATCTATGTAAGCATGGCCGTAAGGGAGATAAAACCATGTGTAGATACGAAAACAAACTCGCTGATGCTCGCCATCGGGAGCGGGACGCACATCCTCCAGCGCCAGACGACGATCCATAAAACTGCGCAGACCAAGCTGCCAACGCCAGTCTCGAGCGGCATTGATGACAAGACGCTGTTCCGGGCCGAAAGGTTGCGGTTGAGGTGGTGACACCCACAGGGGCAATGTCGCCAGAGGCAATACAATGACCAGGAGGATAAAAAAGAAACGTTTCTTCCAGGAACGGGCAGACCAGCGAAATCGACGGCCCAACCAGGCTATCAAACCACCAAAAGCAAGTAATACAGCATAATAGAAAAAAGCATTGCGCACAAATGACATCGGATCAAAGAAAACGATGCCGCCTGTCTCGACGCGATGGGTGAGGAGTGGGAACCCCCACCATCCCGGACAAAGGCCGTCACAGCCCGCCTGATAAGGCGGTGTGCGAAACAGAATGCTGGAAAGATAGCTCAGGCCCACAGCGCCAAAAAGGAGAAGGGTCACCCACTCCACCCCGCGCGGCGTCCAGCGTAGCCACCATACCACGAGCAGGATGACAACCACTATCTGCAAAAAAGTAAGGAGAAATGTTGAGAATGACAAAATTATGAACGGGGTTCAGAAAAACGATGCGCTTTTATGGCTGGCAGCCGACGATGGGTTCGACCACGAACGGAGCAACGGTGCGGGCGTCGCTGCCATGCACCCACACGTTGCTGGATAAATCCACGCCCGGGGCTTCCAGCCAAAAGCTCCAGTGATGCTCGGAATCACGAGCCAGAGAGACATCGATATCATTGAAGTCATAAAGCGTGTAACGCACGCCATCCTCTGTCACGACCCGCGGCTTGCCCACTGCCAGCCTTCGTCCGACCTGATTGTCCAGAGCGCCAACCAGCCAGACGCGATCGGGCAAATCAGCGGAGGACAACGCCAACAAGGTGTCCCTTTGGAAGAGCGTGGCGCTGATATTCACCAGATTGGCGGCTTCGGGCGGAGCGTAGCGACCCGCGCCATCATGGGGCCAAACCAGTAAAATACGCCCGTCTATCTCGGTAATGCCGGTCGGGGCTACGCCCTTCGGGCGCGGCGGCGATGGCAAAAAGGTGCGGGCGTCAGCGGCGTGAACCCACACCGAAGCATGGCTCTGAGCCAGCCCTGGCGCCACGCGCGCCATGTAGATGAGCTGGCGCCCCGGTTCGTTGGCCCAGGTGACATCCAGATCATTCATCGTCCAGAAAGGGAAGGGATGCCCGTCCACATTGCGATGATCCGCCAGGTCCAGGCGTCGCAAGGGCTCGGCATCCTGCGCCGCCGAGACAATCACGTTGGGCGTCCAGGCGCAGGGAGGCGGCTCCAGACTGTGATCAGCATAGACGCGCAGGCCCAGATTAGCCTGTTGAGCGGTCTCCACCGGTGCAAAATCGTGAGGCCAGAAAATCTCGATACGCACATCCACATCTGCCGGCGGATCGGACGGCTTCGGTCCCTGACGCCGCCACAGAACGCCCAAATTGGAGGTTCCGGCTATGACGCCCTGGGCGCCGCGGGCGAAAGAGAGGATGAGCGTATCGCCAATATCGGCGGTGACATCCTCCCACTTTGAGCCATTATTCAGGCTGCGATAGACGCCGCCGCCATCGCGGCTGGCCCACCACAGACCGCTTTCGGGATCCATGAACAAATCCAGGATGTTGGGAGCGGCAGGGATTTCGGGGACGCCGCCACGCCATCGGGCGGGTGCAGGAATGCCTTCATCCCGGCGCTCCCAGCTCTTGCCGCCATCAACAGAGACATAAACGCCTTCCCACGGCGCGGTGAGGATCAAGAAATTCGTCTGGTGTGGATGGGCGGTCAGGGTGACGGCCCCTTGCACCGGCAAATCTCCCGCCTGACGCCAGTCCGCGCCCGCGTCTTTCGATTGCCACAGCGCCAGACCGCCATTTTCGCCATAAGTCACCAGAAAAACCGCACCTGCGGCGTCCACGGTCACCGCCAAGACGCCATTTTTATCAAATACAGGCGTCCAGGAATCGCCTTTGTCGATGGATCGTTCCAAGCCTTTGGCTGTGGCCAGATAGAGATTCGGGCCAGTTGGATCAGCGGCCAGATCCAGCGGATACAGGTCGAGCGGGCGATGCAACCAGGAGAGACCGAGATTGTCGGTGCGGGCGACGCCCTTATCTGTCAGGGCGAAAGCGACGGCGCTGTCATAGGGATAAGCCACCAGACGTCGAAGATGTATGTTTTCCAGGCCGCGGCGGGCGGGCATCCAGCTCGCTCCGCCATCTTCGCTACGCCACAACGGTTGCGTCATGTCGCTTTGGGGCAAAAAACCGCCATTCAGCGCCAACAGCGTCTCGCGTTTGTCGGGGAATGAGAATATCTGGTGAATGCTGCTGGCCGCGGGCAGCCCGACGGCAATGGGCTCCCATGTGCTGCCGGCGGAGGAGGTGCGCCAGATGCCGCCGGCGCCGATGGCCACCCACCGCCCTTTCTGCCGGGGGTGAAAAATAATATCCTGCACGGAAACGCCCGAAAGCGCTGTTCCCGCCGAGCGCCAGACAACGCCGCCATCGGATGAAAGCCACAGTCCGCTATTGGTCGCCAGCAGCAGACGTTGGCGCTGTAGCGGATCTACAGTCAAACCGACAGGAACCGGTTGGGCGGCGGGATTGGCGCCAGCCAGCGGGGTGAAAACCGCGGGCTGGCGTTGCCAGGTCATGCCGCTATCCAGAGAGAGAAAGCTCATTAGTTCCTGGGAGCCGTCTGCCAGTGCGGTGCGTCGCACCAGATATAAGCGCCCGCGCTGTGTCGCATCGGGCGTCAACACAACATCTCCGACCGGTTCAGCTCCTTCGGGCAGCGGCAGTGTAATTCGACGCCAACTAAAGCCATTGTCCTCGGTGACCAACAGTCCGCCGTGAGTGGTCACATACAGGCGATTGTTATCAAATGGATCGGCGGCGATGCCTGTGACAGTCAATTCGGGCGCATCTTTGTAACGCTGCAACTGTCGATGCAGCCAGTTATAGCCGCCATCCTCGCTGGTGTAGAGATGCGCGGCAGGATAACGCGAGTTGTCCAGCGTGAGCAGATGCAAGCGTTTGTGCGCGTCCAGAGTCATGCCCACCACGCGCTGCGCCATCAAATCGGGAATCAGCGCCGGCCGCCAGGTGCGCCCGCCGTTATCGCTGCGCCAGAGTCCGTTTCGTTCTGTCCCTACCCAGATCGTCGAGCCGTTGCCGCCCGGGAATATCTCCAGGGCGGTGGGGCGCAACCCGGCCAGATCATTGGAGGCCGGCTGCCAGTGATCGCCGCCATCCACGCTGAAATAGGGCGCCCAACTGGTCGATGGCTGGCCCTGGATAGTCTGAGTTTGATCAGGATTGCGCAAAACGCTACTGCTGATGAAGACAAACAGGAAATCGGGCGACGCCGGATCGGATGCGATGTGAGTGACAAAGGCAACCGGCCCTTGGGCGGCCTGCCATGCGCCTGAATCCTGAGCAACCGCAACCCGTCCCCACAAAAAAACAAGTATCGAAATCAGCAGAAGCTGGCGCACAAAACGCTGGATCATGATCCGGGAACGATGATCTGAACAATGCAGGGGGATGGGAAATTCCCGGTATTGTCCACCACCAGCAGCCGGATATTATAAGAGCCGGGCGGCACCAGCGCTGGATCGAAGGAACCCAAAACGCCGTTATTAACAGGGGATTCAGCTCCGGCAAACCAATGCCATTGATCCGGCGCAGCTGCGCTACTCCATTCCAGTTTGTAATACTGGAAGTTGGCGATATTGGCTGTGCCGGTGACGGCGATGGGAGCAGATAATGTTTGTCCGACGCCAGGCGAGGTGATGTTTACGCCTGCGGTGGGGCAAACGGGTGGAGCCACATTGGGCGTGGGGGTGTTCTGGGAACGGGGGGGGGGCTTGCGGGTGGGCCGGGGTTTCAACGTCGGCGTCACCGTGGGGGTGGCCGTAGGCGGGGGCGAGGTGGGCGTGGGGGTGTCAATCAGCACCAGAATATCGGGCCCGGCTGTGCCCGTAGGCGTCATGGTTTCGATCTCTGGCATGC
>Ga0256832_1001909_pt1 | contig 14176 bp, 10 predicted proteins | sample 134614metaG_FD_190534 | JGI IMG/M metagenome (GOLD analysis project Ga0256832, IMG submission 190534) | Hydrothermal vent microbial communities from Lau Basin, Pacific Ocean - 134-614 | ecosystem: Environmental > Aquatic > Marine > Hydrothermal vents | place: Pacific Ocean: Lau Basin | collected...
AACGGTATCACCTGCACCTGTTACATCAAACACTTCACGCGCAGTAGTCGGCAGATGAATCGGTGCTTTTTGTCGCTGAAAAAGCGACATGCCTTCTTCGCCACGGGTAATCAATAAGGCTTGCCAATCAAAGGTTTTTAATAGCTTCTCCCCTTTGCTTACTAATTCTTGTTCACTATGGCAAACACCAACGACTGCTTCAAATTCACTCCGATTCGGGGTAATTAAGGTCGCTCCACGGTATTTTTCAAAATTCATCCCCTTAGGATCAATAATAATAGGGATTTGTACAACTTTAGCCGCTTCAATTAAAACACTCACATTGGATAATGTGCCTTTATTATAATCAGAGAGCAACACCACATCGGTATTAGAAAGTAATTGATGAAAAGTGGCTTCTAATTCCGTTTTATCAATACTGGTAAAGCTGTCTTCAAAATCAAGACGAATCATTTGTTGATGCTGAGCAATCACACGTAGTTTGAGGGTGGTATCAAAATCATGATAAGCCAAAAAATGGCAATCTACTTTCTGCGCTGAAAGTAAGGATTGTAATTTTTTGGCATTTTCATCTTGCCCCGTTAAGCCAATCAATTGAACCGTCGCACCTAATGCAGAAATATTTAATGCCACATTACTCGCACCGCCTGCACGTAATTCATTATTTTTAATATGCACTACAGGAACAGGGGCTTCAGGTGAAATACGTTTGCTCGACCCATGCCAATATTGATCAAGCATCACATCGCCCACCACAAGAACACGAGCCGAGCTAAAATCTGGAAGATTATTTTTCATATTATTATCGCTTTACCATAAAAAAAGCCTGTAGATACTACTTGAAGCCTCACTCTTTGTGAATAAATCCAAGCGGTATTTTCTTTTGATATGATAGTTGGTAAAGGAAAACTTGATACTTTACCTCCTTTCAGGTAAATCTAAGCTTTTAAGCTGAATTTGTGAGGTCATCGTAGTATGCGAATCTCTAACCTATCCGCATTGACTTTGCAGATTTAGTTTCAATTTTCAGCGATGCAAAGAGGGATAACAATTAAAATGTTAACAAATGACGAATTATTACAATATGTACCTGAGGATGGCTTATTAAAAGACCGTGTGATTTTGGTGACAGGAGCGGCTGATGGGATTGGACGTGCTATTTCACTTGCCTATGCACGTTATGGTGCAACTATTGTTTTATTGGGTAAAACAATTAAGCCTTTAGAAAATATTTATGATGAAATTATTGATGCAGGTGGTGCAGAGCCTGCTATTTACCCACTGAATATGGAGGGGGCAAATGTGCATGACTATCAAGCAATGGCGGCAACGATTGAAAAAGAATTGGGGCGTTTAGATGGGCTTGCTTTAAATGCAGGGTGGTTGCCTGCTTTTATTCCTTTTAAAGAGTATGAAGTTGAATTATGGTCTAAAACAATAACGATTAATTTACATGCTAATTTCTTAATAACGCAGTCTTGCTTGCCGTTGCTAGAAAAGGCGGAGGATGCGGCTATTGTGATGTCAGCTCATGCATCGAATAAGGCGTATAATGGGGCTTTTGGTGTGGCTAAAGCAGGTTTGGATGCGATGATGGATATTGTTGCTGATGAATATGATCGTGATGAGTTGTTTATTCGTGTCAATAGTATTGATACAGGCCCTTTATTAACTCAAATGCGTCGTTTAAATTATCCGCTTGAAGCGACTGAAACATTAGCCTCTCCTGATGCTATTGTTGGTCCTTATCTCTATTTTATGGGACCAGATGCAAAAAAACGCACCGCAGAACATATACGCTATGACCGCTTGCCCGCAGATGCACGTTGGAACGGAAATGAAACAGGATAATTTATTCTCTATCGCTAGCAATGATATTGCGGATTTTAGTTTTGATGCAAACGTGGCAGATGTCTTTCCTGATATGTTACGTCGCTCGATTCCAGGTTATGACAATATTATTAGCCTACTTGGTATATTATCTCACGATTATGCAAAAAATAAGACTCGTGTATATGATTTAGGCTGTTCTTTGGGAGCGGCAACATTATCCATTCATCGCCATACAAGCGATTTATCACTGCGGCATATTTGCGTGGATAATTCAAAACCGATGATAAAACGCTGTCGCTCTAAATTACAACGACATATGCCAGCGGCTTCGGTTGAGTTAATTTGTGATGATATTCAAAATATTAAAATTGAAAATGCTTCAGTGGTTGTATTGAATTTTACCTTGCAATTTCTACCCCAAACAATGCGTCTTCAATTACTAAAAACAATTTATCATGGCTTAAATAAAGGCGGTGCATTAATCCTTTCTGAAAAACTTATTTTTTCCGATCAGGCAACACATCAACAATTTATTGATTGGCATCATCAATTTAAACGGGCTAATGGTTATAGTGACCTAGAAATTAGTCAAAAGCGTTTGGCACTTGAAAATGTAATGATTCCTGATACCTTAGAGCAACATCGAAAGCGTCTCGCTAAAGCAGGTTTTTCACAGACATGGCAATGGTTTCAGGCCTTTAATTTTTCTTCCTTGATAGCATTAAAATGATTCAATTTGAGTTTTTATATCAACATTTACAAGCAACGGATCTTGCAGATTGGTCGGAGATTTTGCCTGCTCAAATAGAGAAAATTTTTAAACAACGTTTTCATGGTAAAAGGGAACAATGGCAAGCTTTATTAGCTGATTTACCCATGATTAAAGCCTCTGAAATCAACATTAGTATTGATAAAGTACGCATTGGTTCAAAGGCTGATTGTGATCAAGAAACACAAAAACAATTAAAACAAATATTGCAACAGTTTAAACCGTGGCGCAAAGGCCCTTATGAACTATTTGGAATTCATATTGATACAGAATGGCGTTCAGACTGGAAATGGCAACGACTTCAAGAGCATATTTCACCCTTAAAAAATCGTCACATATTAGATATTGGCTGTGGTAATGGCTATCATCTATGGCGCATGTTAGGAGAAGGGGCTCGACTCGTGATAGGTGTTGACCCTAGTCAGTTTTTTCTTTCTCAGTTTTATATTATAAAACATTATGCAGGCAAAGATTTACCGATTCATTTATTGCCATTAAAGGATGAAGAATTACCTGCATTTAATCAACAATACCGTGGCAAAGGCTTTGATACGGTATTTTCAATGGGGGTTTTATACCATCGTCAATCACCCATCACCCATTTACAACAATTACGCTCTTTCCTTCGTCGAGGCGGTGAACTGATCTTAGAGACTCTGGTAATTGAAGGGGAGGAGCAAAATATTTTAATGCCTGAGGATCGCTACGCTAAGATGCGTAATGTTTGGTTTATTCCTTCGACTAAACTCTTACAACGCATGTTACAACGTGCTGGCTTTATTAATATTCGAGTTGTTGATATCAATCAAACCAGCTGCGAAGAACAGCGAGTAACGGACTGGATGAGCTATGAATCCCTAGCAGACTTCCTTGATCCTAATAATAAAAATAACACCATAGAAGGTTATCCAGCTCCTAAAAGAGCGATTGTTATTTGTAATATTTCATAATTTCATAAAAATACCTTTATTAACAATACTTTATATAAAATAGTTTTATCTGTTTCGATAATATATTGCTTAGCTTATGATTTTATGGATTTAGTTATTTATTCTATTTCTCATAATTGTCATACATATAATTTATGTTTAATTTTTTTTATTTATAATTGCTTGTAGGTGTGTAATAAGCTAGCATTTAGGTTAATAAAGCTACACTGCACTTGATTTAGTGATCCTTTAAAAATCACTAAAAAATAGAAACTGTGTGAAGAATTGGGATTTCTTCATAGTATTAAGGGCTTACAAGGGGGTTAAAATAATGGATAGAAAACGTTTGGCATTAGCTATTTCTGCAACATTGTCTATTGCGGGAGTTACAGGGTGCAGCACTATTTCTGGAATAAAAGCCAGTCCAGCAAGCAATGATGATGAAAAAGTCGTCGTTTATCATGTTTCTTATCAAAAGGAGCGTCAGCTTGACGGTGAAATTAATGCATTAGCTAAAAAATTAGGTCTTGGAAAATTTTCAACAGAAAATCTTCCCGAACAAGTACAAAAAAAGATCTATAGACACCCACTCATTCGACATGCAAGATACGACCATACAAATAATGCAAAAGTCCAATTTCAAAAAGTTGTATTGGACAAACAAAGAGTAACTCCTCATAAAATCACGGCAGTTAAACCTACCGTTACACGTAAAATAACGAAACAATCGACTGAGGTGGAGGCGGTAAACCTTAGTGCATTTGAGCGTGAAGTTAATCGCCTCTATGCGGCAGAAAAAGTGAGTGTTAGCCCTCAACAAATTAGTAGAAATAGTATTTGGTCAAGAATTACACGTGGTTATTGTCTCGATGCAAATATTGAAAAGCCATTAGTGCAAAAAATATTAAATCAATATGCTCGCAACCCTCAACATTTAAATCGACTCTTTGAGCGTTCAGGGAAATATTTGCATTTTATTGTCAATGAATTAAAGCGTCGCAAAATGCCAACCGAGTTAGCTTTGCTTCCAATGGTAGAAAGCGCTTACGATAATGCTTTAAAATCACGTTCTGGAGGGGTTGGACTATGGCAATTTACCTCCACTAAAGGCAAGCTTTTGGGTTTAAAGCAAACAAACAACTATGATGCAAGAATGGATGTTTTTTCATCAACACGCGTTGCATTAGACGCACTACAACGTCTCAATAAGAAATTTGCAGGTGACTGGAATCTAACTTTAGCTAGTTTTAAAGTGGGTGAAAAAAGAGTCCAGCATGAAATCATGAAAAATCGTCGAGACGGTCAACCAACTGATTATTGGCATCTGGCTCTACCGAGAGAAGCAAAGGAATATATACCACAATTATTAGCCTACAGAGAAATTTTATTGCGCCCATATGCCTATGGATTAGACTTGCCTGTGGTAAAAAATACGCCTCAAATTACACAAATTGTAGTGGATAAACCGATTGATTTACATAAGGTTGCTCGTGCAGCAAAGCTTCCTGCATCAACATTAACTGCTTTAAATCTTAACTTTAAAAACGCCATCACTGACCCTTCTTACTCTCGAAAAGTTGTATTACCGCGTCAGTATGCAAGTCAATTGCATCAGGCAATCAGCTTAGCACCTGGTGTTATTACTGCCTCTTACAAAGCAAAAAATCAGTCTAAACGTTATATTATCGCAAAGAAAAGCCATAGCAACGCACAAGTAATCAATTATCGTGTACGTGCTGGAGAAAATCTTTATAAAATAGCATTACGTCACGGCACAACGGTCACTAAAATCATGCGTTTAAATGGTATGCAAAATACAAAAATTAAAGCAGGAGCAAACTTGAAAATTGCGCTCAAGTCCTCCTTAGTTCGTCGCACTTAGGAAGTTCCTTAGATAAAAAAAGAGCCTCTGGTCTTAATTCCAATCCTATTTTCTGGTTAAAAACCCGCTAGAATTTCCCTAGAAAAATAGTATCTTCATTTAAATCAGAAGCTCTTAAGGCAATGATTGTTTCACTAAAGAAGCATCACAACACCTCTATTAACAAAACAATAATGCCGTTTGGCTATGGATATTTTATCCAAACCTACTCCAACATGCGTAGATGATTTCTAAAACAGTTCATCTTTTTTAGAAAGTTTATCGCATTACAAAAAAGCTAAAATTTCTTTTTCAATATCAGCTTTATCAATAATCGTTTTTTGTGTAATTTCCTTATTAAATAAAGCGTTAATCTGTGTTGGTATTTCTATTTTTGCCGCTTTAGCAATGGATTTCAGCGCCTCTTTATCATCAGCGCCTTCCTTGCCTGTTAATGCACTGGCAATAACAGGGGAGAATTTTGTCCATTCAGCCGTTGAGTAAATAATCGTTTTTAATTGCTTGTCACGACAGGTCTCATAAGTTTTAAAACAGGTAGCGGTGTGCGGATCCATTAAATATCCCGTGGCAAACGTGGTTTGAATATACTGTTTACCTTCTTCATCATTACAAAAATCGGCAGAGAAAACAGTTTGTAATTTTTTCAGTTCATCAGTGCTTAATTGATAATATTTTTCATTATCTAGTTGTAGCATTAACTCTTTAGTACGCTCCGCACCATAAAGATCATATAAAATACGCTCTATATTGGAAGATTTTAAAATATCCATTGCAGGTGAGGTAGTAGGGATAACGGATGATTCTCTTAAATCATAAAGACCTTTATTAATCAAATGAGTCAGTACATTATTATTATTAGAGGCAATAAGGATTTTCTCCACGGGCAATCCCATTTTCATGGCATAGTATCCACCAAGGGCATTACCAAAGTTACCGCTGGGGACATCCAAATAAACTTTATCTCCCAATGCAATCGCTTGTTGACGCACTAATTCAAGATAGCTATGAATATGATAGACAAGTTGGAAAATAATACGTCCAAAGTTAACCGAATTAGCGGCGGATAGCTGAATATTTTGTTGTTTTAATTTTGCATTGAAGCTTTCAGAACCTAGCAAGGCTTTGAGTGCTGCTTGTGTATCATCAAAATCACCGTGTACACCGATAACTTTTAGATTTTCAGCATCTTCTGTCACCATTTGCAAACGCTGTACATCAGACGTACCACCATCAGGATATAAGCAAGCAACTTTCACATTAGCACGGTTTTTAAAAGTTTCTAAAGCTGCAGGACCTGTATCACCACTGGTTGCGGCTAAGATAAGATAATTTTCATTTTTACTTTGGGCAATAGAAGATAAAACCCGCCCAAAGGGTTGCAATGCCATATCTTTAAAGGCTCGGGTTGGGCCATGATATAATTCACTAATATAAAGATCATCTTTAACTTTTACTAGCGGAGCTGGGTTAGTGCTATCATCAAAGGCATCGTATAAATCCAATGCTTCATCAATCACATTCGCTTCAATATCTATTTCAAAAGCCAATAAAATATCTCTTGCTAATACTTTATAAGAACTAGCAATATGTTCCTGTAAAAAAGACTCTCCAAGCTGGGGGAGTTTTGAAGGGACATAGATACCACCAAAAGATGACATCGGTGATAAAATAGCTTCTGAAAAGCTAACTTCTAAGGGTAATTGACCATCATTACCGCGTGTTTCTATAAAATTCATTTTCTCTCTCTCCCAACTTAGAAAATTTTAATTCAGTGATTCCACTCGAATACGCATAATTTCACCACAAATAACATCCAATGCTTCAATTTGTTGAATTGCGATATTGATATCTCCTTCATTTACTTTATGCGTTAATAGGATAATATCCACTTGCTCAGCATGATTATTTTCAGGTTCTTTTTGAATAAAGGCTTCGATACTGATATTGCCCTCACCTAAAATCCGAGTTACCTCTGCTAAAACCCCTGCATGATTCTCTGCACACATACGTAGATAATAGGCAGAATCAATCGCTTCAATGGGTAAAATCGGGGTGTCTGCTAATGAGTCTGCTTGGAAAGCAAGATGAGGCACACGATTTTCAGGGTCGCTTGTTAAGACACGTACAACATCAATAATATCGGCAACCACCGCAGAGGCTGTTGGTTCATCCCCTGCCCCAGCACCATAATATAGGGTATGACCTATCGCATCACCATTAACTAAGATGGCATTCATAACCCCGTTTACATTTGCAATCAAACGTTTTTTAGGAATCATAGTTGGATGCACACGTTGCTCAACTCCTGCTTTAGTACGACGTGCAATTCCTAAATGCTTGATATTGTAGCCAAGCTCAGAAGCATAGGCGACATCATCACGGCTAATTTTACTAATGCCTTCTGTATAGGTTTTTTCAAATTGCAGTGGAATACCAAATGCAATCGAGGAAAGAATAGAAAGCTTATGCGCAGCATCAATCCCCTCTACATCAAAGGTAGGATCAGCTTCGGCATAGCCAAGAGCTTGCGCTTCTGCTAACACATCATCAAATGCACGTCCTTTATCACGCATTTCGGTGAGAATAAAATTACCCGTGCCATTAATAATCCCTGCTAACCATTCAATATTATTAGCCGCTAATCCTTCTCTTAATGCTTTTATAATAGGAATACCCCCAGCGACCGCCGCTTCAAAAGCAACAATCACCCCTTTTTCTTGTGCCTTAGCAAAAATTTCATTACCGTGTACTGCAATCAATGCTTTATTAGCAGTGACAACATGCTTACCATTCTCAATCGCCTGTAATACCAATTCTTTTGCAGGAGAATAGCCACCAATTAACTCTACCACTATAGAGATATCTGGATCATTGACTACATCAAAAGCATTTTCGGTGATGCGTAAATCACTCATGCCTAATTCATTTGCACGTTCAGGTTCTAGCGTTGCCACATAATCGACAATAATACCTCGCCCTGCTCGACGTGTTATTTCTTTCGCATTACGTTTTAGAACCGTTGCAGTCCCACCACCAACTGTACCTAAACCCAACAAACCTATTTTTATAGGATTCATTTTATTTATTACCTTTTTTATAAAAATATTTCCCTAAGCCTGTAAACAGAGATATTTTAATAGCATTAACCACTGACAAAGTTTAGGTTTTTAATAGAGGCAAGCACATTACATTTGCATCCATTCGGTGTCAATAGTGTAAAATGGGTCTGATTAGAAGCGCAGAATATTCTTTGAAACTTCCTTACAATTTTTTGGAAATTAATATGAAATTTAGTGAAGAACATGATGATAAACAGTTTGTCATCACAGGTTATGATGATCAAAGCATTCATATAAATAATCAGCATTTTAATCAAGGTTTTATCCTAACATTAGATCACTTTAAACCTGACTGGACACCTCGGATTTATGCCGATCTTGAAGTCACGCATTTAAATGATATTTTTGAACTAAAACCTGAGCTTATTTTATTAGGGACAGGGGAAAAACAAGTCTTTCCACCCAAAGAAATTTACCTAAGTTTAATACATTCTAAAATTGGATTTGAGGTAATGAATACTCAAGCAGCTTGTAGAACTTTCAATATCTTAACAGCAGATAACAGAAATGTAGCAGCCGCTTTGTTCTTTAAGTGAGCAAAAAAAGAGCTTGATTCTCCCTATTATACTCCTATAGTCTGAACTACAAGGAACTTCCAAGTAATAAATCTACCCATCCTACTTGCCCTTTTACTCCTGATTGAATCCTCTCAATCGTTGCGTAGAACAACTATGCGCCTCTTGAGATAATCCAATCAGAAGCAAAAAATCTGCGTGATATAGGTAAATTTATTACTTGGAAGTTCCTAAGCTATACAGGCACACTATCATAAATAGAGGTAAAGGATTATCGATACCATGAATATAAAACATCATTTCAAGTCAGTTATTTTAGCAAGCGCATTGGTATTAAGTTTTGGTGCTATAGCAACTAGTTTTGCTAATACCCAAGGCTATCAGGTCATTAACGTTGCGACTTGGGATGCTTTAAATATGCGTAGTGGTCCAGGTACTGGGTTTGATATCGTCGGCTCAATTCCAGCTAATACCAATGGAATAGCCCTCACAAACGAAGAGAGGGATGTAGGTGGATCTTTATGGGTGAAGGTAATCTGGAATGGTCAAACGGGTTGGGTCAATAAACGCTTTTTAACCATTGCTAAAGCTTCTGTTAATCCTGACAACGTAAACATCACCTATGGAACTCAACATACTCATCCTGCTACTCGATGCACAAGTGCTATTACACATAGTCACAGTGGCCCTGCAGGACATACACACAGCTACAGTTGTAATAACAATACAGTACCAACTGTGCCATTAAATAATATGAAACAAACCTATTATAATCCTAATAACACTGATATTTATGGAAATCAGAGAGTTGTGTTTACAAATAATAATATACAAAACAACAATCCGAATACACATACCCATCCTGCCAATCAATGTACCCGCTCAAAAACACATACTCATGCCAATGGAGCTGTTAGGCATACCCATCGTTATAGCTGTGGAGGCCGAGGTCGCTCTGCTCAACAGGTAACACAACAATATCCAACTTATTATGGAAGCACTAACTTACAACATACTCATACAAAAAGTCAGTGCGCTAGTGCCATTAGTCATTCTCACAAAAATGGTGATACTATTCATCGTCATGAATGTCCTACTACTAATAGGGGGCGACGCAGTTCAACAGGCTGGACTCACACTCATCCTGCAAACTCTCTAACCCGTGCTACTACCCATTCGCACCCCTATCAAGACCCCAGACATACCCATTTCTATGGGCGTAGATAATTTTTTTCTTAGATTACTAATGTTACGTAAGCTCGGATCTTACCATTGTATTTTAGTAGAAATTTCGCTCATATATGTTGTCGGCTGGCGATGCGCGGACAGATTACACTTGAATTTTACCTTAGTGCGATGCGCATCTTAGCCGACCTACCGCGCTAGAATTTAATAGGCGAGGCAACTTTAAAGACTCCTTAAATATTTTAATTTTTCCGCAATTTTAATTTCTAAGCCTCGATCTACTGGCTCGTAGTAAATCTGTTCTCCTAATTGATCAGGAAAATAGCTTTCACCTGCCGCAAAGGCATTGCTTTCATCATGGGCGTAGCGATAGTTTTTACCATAGTCTAATTTTTTCATTAATTGAGTCGGTGCATTGCGTAGATGCATTGGCACATCTAATGAGGCAGACTGTTTAGCCTCTTTCATTGCCGCTTTATAGGCTTTGTAGACCGCATTACTTTTTGCAGCAGAGCCTAGGTAAATAATGGCTTGCGCGATGCTTAATTCACCTTCGGGACTGCCTAGTCGTTGATAAACTTCCCACGCATTCAAGGCCAATGTCAAAGCTCGTGGATCAGCATTGCCAATATCTTCAGAGGCGATACGCACCACTCGACGCGCAATATACAAAGGGTCACAACCACCTTCTAGCATACGACAAAACCAATAAAGCGCAGCATCGGGGTTAGAGCCACGTATTGACTTGTGCAAAGCTGAAATTTGCTCATAAAAAATATCCCCTTTATGATCAAACCGTTGCCTTGTTTCGCTGATTATCTCATCAAGAATACTTTCATCAATCAATAAGCCATGCTCTGTTTTAATCGCAAGATCAACCGCAATTTCTAACCAATTTAAAGCCCGCCGAGCGTCACCATCCGCGGCTTTAGCCAATTGGGATAATACCTTCTCATCCATCTGTATTTGTTGTTGTCCAAAACCTTGCTCTTCATTGTTTAATGCTGATTTTATGATAGTTTCAATCGCCTTACGATCAAGTGGACGTAAGACATAAACCCGCAGACGTGATAACAATGCATTATTTAATTCAAAAGAAGGGTTCTCGGTGGTCGCTCCAATAAAAAAGAAAGTACCTTTTTCAATATGCGGTAAAAAAGCATCTTGCTGGGCTTTATTAAAACGATGCACTTCATCAACAAATAATACCGTAGCACGCTGCTCTACTTTACGAAGCTGTTTTGCCTCAGTCACCGCTGCACGAATATCTTTAACCCCAGCAAGAACGGCTGATAAAGTAATAAATTGAGCACCGCTGTAATGAGAAATTAATTTGGCAAGTGTAGTTTTTCCTGTTCCGGGTGGTCCCCAAAATAACATTGAGTGCAGATGATCATTAATAATCGCCCTTTGTAAAGGCTTTCCCTCTGCCAGCAAATGGCTTTGTCCAATATATTGCTCTAAATTATATGGTCGCATTCTTTCTGCGAGGGGTTGATATTGATTATCTGAAAAGAGAGGAAGGGATGACATGATGAGGACTCTAGCAGAATGGTTTAAAGACGATGCTTTGCTTGGCGTTTATTTGCTGTACCTATTTTATGGCTTTTCTTTATTAGCTGTTGCTGTAGGAATATAGGTAAACCTTTTTGCCCACTACGTCGATAGTCTTGCTCTAAAGCCAATTTTAAGCGCTCTTTATCAGACTTCATTTCCTCTATCATCACGGTATAAATCAAATCAAATAAACGCTTTAACGCTATTTTCCATGTACTACCTGTCAGTTTATAAAGCGCATCACTTAAGCACATAAAGCGATCAAAAGGAGTATCTCGTAAGATAAGCGGTAATGTATGAGGAAAGCGCCCTGAGTTGGCAATCATATCCCAATAACGAGCAAAACGACCAACACGTTGCAAAGTTAGAAAGTCAATATCACGGGTGCTTAAAATATTATAAGGAGGCAAGGGATTATAGCGTAGTTGATATTTATCGTTATGACGATTAATTGGAGCACCTCGTAACCGCTTTAAAATACCCATTTGAATTTCTTGAGGCTTCAATGACACCAATAAATCGAAGCTTTTAGCAAAATTTTCCAGAGTATCTTGTGGCAAGCCGAAAATGAGATCAGCGTGAATATGCGCCCCTGTGTGTGTTCTTAACCAGCGTAAATTTTCACAGGTTTTTTTATTGTCCTGCCGACGACTAATTAAAGCTTGAATTTCAGGATCAAAGGTTTGCACACCGATTTCAAATTGCAATGATTCCGCAGGAAATCGTATTAAAACCTGCTTTAATTTATCGGGTAAATTATCGGGAATAACTTCAAAATGCAGATAGAGATCATCACTCATTCTCTCTAAAAAGAATTCCAAAATAGTGACACTAGTGGCCACTTTTAAATTAAAGGTGCGATCAATAAATTTAAAATTACGCGCCCCGCGTTGATGCAGATAATCCATTTCCTTCAAAAAAGCGGCTAATTCAAAAGGCTTTGAGGTTTTATCCAATGATGATAGGCAAAATTCACATTTAAACGGACAACCGCGTGACGCTTCTACATAAATAATACGATTTTCAATATCCTCTTGATTATATAAATCATAAGGCAAAGTGAGTTTATCCAGCCCCACCACATCTCCTTGGATTATTTTATTAAGCGGCTTACGCCCTTGTAAAATTTGCTCGCAAAGTAAACGAAAACTAATCTCCCCTGCTCCCATCACCACATAATCCGCCAAATCAACCACATCAGGCTGATCAGGAATATGACTCACTTCTGGACCACCTAATACAATAACCAGCTGAGGGGAAATTTGTTTGAGCAAAGAAACGCTTTGCATTACTTCATTCACATTCCAAATATAAACAGAAAAAGCAACGATTTTAGGTTGTTTGTTTAATAGTTTCTCGACAATATCCAGAGGACGATGATGAATAGTAAATTCATCCAAACTAGTCACTGCTTGCAACTCACCTAAATTGGCATACAAATAACGTAAACCAAAGGCACTATGGATATAACGTGCATTCAATGCGGTTAGGATAATATCAGCAGTCTCTAAAACAACAATGGGGGACATTAGGAAATTTCAAATAAAGACAAAAGGACAAGTAAAATTGGTAGAATCATTACTTGTAATCTCCTTAACCTTCTTGAATTAATCTCAGCATATCAGCCGAATTCATACTACCACTCATATTACTACCTTCTAAGAGGCTATCGGCAAGATCACGTTTATGCTGATGTAGTTTGACAATTTTTTCTTCAATGGTATTTTCTGCGACTAAACGATAGATAGTCACAGGACGCGTCTGCCCAATACGATGTGCGCGGTCTGATGCTTGGTCTTCTACCGCAGGATTCCACCAAGGATCCATATGAATCACATAGTCTGCCGCAGTCAAATTAAGTCCTGAACCACCTGCTTTTAAGCTGATTAAAAACAAATCTCCTTTTCCATTTTGAAAATCTTCAACGCCTTGTCGTCGTTTCCCTGCTGGAGTAGTACCATCAAGGTATTGATAAGAAATACCTTGTTTATCTAAATATTGTTTAATAATGGTGAGATGCTTAACAAATTGACTAAAAATCAATGCTTTATGTTTATTGTCACGTAACTCCTCGACTAGCTCTGCAAAGCGTTCTAATTTACTACTCGGTAAAGTACTTTCAGGCATAATCAATTTAGGATGACAACTAGCAAGACGTAGCTTGGTAATCGCAGCTAATACTTTAAGGTGATCCGAACCTTTTTCCTGCTTATTTTTAGCAGCAAGATTATACAACGCCTTTTGTCGTACCGCTTCATACATAGCACGCTCTTTTTCTGATAAGGGAATGGTTAGCGTAATTTCTGTTTTAGGCGGCAATTCATCTAATACCTCTGTTTTTAGACGACGCAGTATAAAGGGTTGAATCAATCGTTTCAGGTGTTGAC
>Ga0256832_1001910_pt1 | contig 14166 bp, 12 predicted proteins | sample 134614metaG_FD_190534 | JGI IMG/M metagenome (GOLD analysis project Ga0256832, IMG submission 190534) | Hydrothermal vent microbial communities from Lau Basin, Pacific Ocean - 134-614 | ecosystem: Environmental > Aquatic > Marine > Hydrothermal vents | place: Pacific Ocean: Lau Basin | collected...
AGCTCACGCTGCTGTCGCCGAAGGCCAAGTGAGCCCAGCCAGAGGTGAAACCGCCGGTCACGCTCAACTTCTTCTGGTTCGGGCTGCCCAGAACCGAAGACGGGTTCGAGCTTCCGCTCAGGAAGGAGATCACATTGACCTCACGATCCAGGATGATCTTGTCCGGCGCGCCCGGGAATACCGGCGAGAAGCCGTCCGTTGCGCTAACGGTTTGATTGGCTTCTTCGTTGTCGAAGTACGCGATGTTGACGACGACATCATCGATCGCATTGGCCTTGAAGGCCCAGTTGGTGCAGTCGTTACCCGCGCCGTCACCTGGATGACGGTCGACGGTGTCGGTGGCGGTGTTATTGGACACGACCACGGTATCGCGGACACAGGCAGCCTTGGTGTTATCGGCCTGACGGGTCATCGTAGCGCCGTTATAGACACCATGCTTACGCATCGGGAAGTTCAGGACCCAATCGGTCGAACCATTGATGCCGCCATCGATGAAGTACGGACCACCCACGGCGGCCGAGGTCAACACATGCGCCATCGGCAGCGGATTCGCGCCGGCGGCCAGCGACGGGTTCGGCGACTGGTCGGTGACCGCGCCGGTGTCGAAATAGGTCTTCGGCCAGTTCACCGTGGTGCGACCAACGCCGTTGGCGTCAGTGATGTGCGAGTTGGCCATGTCGCCACTTGCCAGCGACGGCAACAGGAAGTGAACCGCGTCGTTCGAGCGATAGTGCTGCGGAACCGTGGCGTAGCCATCGATCGCCACCGGCTGCTCGACGAAAGCCGCGCCCGTGGCGGTGTTCAGCAGGATGCCGTAGCCCGACAGACCGCCGGTCGGAGCGACCAGGCCGTTGTTCAGGCCGCCACCGTCATAGGGATCGCTTGCATCAGCGTCGACGGCAACGCCGTCGGTCATATCGCCCGAGGTAAAACCGAACCGGCCGTTCAACCACGCGTCCTGAATCACGCTGCAATCCGCCGGCACGCCGTCGGTACCATGAAGGATGCCGTTAACCACGGCGCGCTCGACCGGACCGACGGCCGGGTTGGTGTTGACGGTGCCGTCCGCGGCCTGCTCAGCAGTCTCGGCATACTCGCCGCCGTCGTTGGCCGGTCCCGGACCGTCCGCGATGACGCCCATCTCGATGACCTCGATGTAACCCTCGGTCACATCGGCGGTATCGACCGCGGTATAGCCATCGACGAAATCCTGACCATTACCCTTCAACTGATCGTTGCTCGGGAAGGTGCAGCTGTTGTCGCTGGTTACGATGTTGGCCTTGCCGTTGGCCGGGTTCTTGCGGATCGAAGCGGTCCATACGTCATTCGGCGACATATAAACGTTGAAGTCGAGCACGTCGTTGGACGCCTTCGACTCGCGGAAACGAATCTTGACCGCCTTGTACAGGTTGGTCGTGTTCGTGATCGCAAAGTTCGTTACGAAGTTGTTGTTCACATTGTAGTAAGGGAAGATCAGAACTTGGCCAGTCCCATCTTCGCTCACGTGTACAGCCTGAGCGCTGGACACAATACCCAGTGCGCCGATCATACCAGCGGTCATCGCCGCGGCAAGCTTGGTCTTCTTAAACACTTTCGCGTTCTCCTCAAATTGCCTTGGATTAAGTCAGCAAAAATAAATGTTGGCCAGCCTTAGCTCTAGCCCCTCAACGCCGAACCCTACAATGAACCCCTTGGGATTGCAAGTTTCAGCCTGGAAGAAAACTCCGCCACAATAGCGAGGTTCCATCTTGTGCTGTATTTTTAGCACAAACGAGAGCGGTTTGCATAGACCCGATTTACAACAAATGCTCACAATGAGACATTGTAGCGAATTTCAATAAAATAACAAGTGCAAAAACACCACAACTCCGAAAAATTCCCGCCGCGGCACTCAGCTAAGAGGGAATCGTGAGCCGGAATCCAGCGTGCGGGAACTGCCCAAAGGCCGCAACGACGGGCTTCGCCGGCGGATTCGACGCAACACGGGGCAAATGATGCCAAAGTTCATCGCCACATGTTGCATCACCGCAACGCACTAGGATTCGATCAGAATCCACCACTTGCCATCCTTACGGAACCAGCGCTCGGTGACCGGCGACACGGTGTGGATCTCCTGGGGAAACTGAGGCAAACGCATGCGGATCTCGACCTCCACGGTCGCATCGCAACGTTCACCGTCGCATTGGGCGCGCAGGAATTTCACCGATTTCCATCGACCAACCCCCTTCATCTGACGAAGAAACTGCTTATAGGTCAGAATCTTGCGCATTCCAGGCGAAACATAGCCATAGGCGGTTTCGGCGCGCCCGTCGATCTTGGCCCGCCAGTAGCCGAGCACCCGCTCCTTCAAGCCTTCTGGCAGCTTTTCGGCCTGACCCGCCGCTTCTTTAGCCGGGGTGCGGGGGGCATCGTCCGCCGAGACGAACGGCGTCGCCGACAGGCCCAACACCAAACCGGCGGCGAGTAACGAGATACGGGAATCTGGGAACATATTTCTCTCCATTCATATGAATCTTGAAATCATCGAGACCAAGCGGGATTGCGACAACGAACAGCCCCCCGAAGTTTCCTGCGGCCGCCCGTTCCTCCCGAGGTTCCGGAAAAGATCGCGGCATGCAAACGACCGCGCCAGGCGGATTCCGCCGGCGGCTCCGGCCACGCCAACGGGCTATAGATGGTAGGCCTCGTTGATCGCGCGCATCTTGTTGCGCAGCTCTTCACCGAGGTTCAGCACGTCCTGCTCGTTACGCAACGCGCGCGGCGTAATGATGACAAGCAGCTCCTGGCGGGTGTTGGCCTTGATCGTCGAGCCGAACAGGTTGCCGATCACCGGCAGGTCGTGCAGGCCCGGCAGGCCCGAGCCGCTGGCTTCGCCATTGTCCTTGATCAGTCCGCCGAGAACGATGGAACCACCGCTCTGCACGGCCACGGTGCTTTGGATCTCGCGCTGCACGAAGCTGCGCTGGTTGGTGGCATCGTCGATGCCGCCGACATCGGTCACTTTCTGGGTCAGGTCCATGGTCACGAGGCCGCCCGCGTTGACCCGGGGAGTGACTTCGAGAAACACGCCGGTATCACGGAACTGGATGTTCTCGGTGGTGGTGCCGCCATCGGTCGTGGTGGTGCCGACCTTCACCGGCTGCTGGTTGCCGACATTGATATGCGCGGTATGGTTGTCGAGCACCAGGATCGACGGCGACGACAACACCTTGACCAACGAATCGGAAGCCAGGGCGCTGAGAATCGCGTTGATACTGCCCGAGGCGCCGGACACCACATAGGAGAAGCCGTTGGCTCCAAAGCCGGACAGGTCCCCCAGTCCCGGCGTGTTGCCGTTGCCATCGAGAATCCCGGTGCCGCGATGATCGCCGCCGAGGCGATGGTTGAACACCCATTGCAGGCCGTACTGCAACTCACCCTTCAGGGTCACCTCGAGGATGGTGGCTTCGATCAGCACTTGCAGCGGCGCGACGTCGAGCCGTCGCAGGGCGTCCTCGATCTTGCCGTAGTCCCGTGGGCGGGCGAGGATCAGCAAGGCGTTGTTCTCTTCGTCGGCAACCACCCGGACGGCCTGGTCGCCGCCGGAGGCGTTCGACGGACGCTGCCCTGCGCGCAACAGCCCGCGCAGGGCGCTGCCCGCGTTCCGTCGCGAGGCGGTTTTCGCGCCTTGCGACGACTTTGCGCCCGCGCTTCCGAGCGTCACCGGCGTGGACCCGGGCTTGAGCGTCTGCATGCGGTTGCCCGATCCGCCCGCGCCGGAGGTCTGGATATCGAACAACTGGGTCAGCAGGCTGGCGAGGCGCTCGGCGCGGCCGTTCTGAACCGGGTAGACATAGAGATGACGGGCGACACCGTTCATCTCGCCGCCGCGATCGAGCCGCTCGATCCATTTTCGCGCTTCTTCCAGGTGTTCCTTGCGCGGCGAGATCAGCATCAGGCTGTTGAGCTGCGGCAGGGAGACGACCTTCATCATGCCCGCCAGCGGCGAACGGGCGTCACCGGAGAACAGGCCCTTGAGCTGACCCGCGATGGCGTCGGCCTTGGCGTATTTCAGGCTGATGATCGCCACCGACATGCCTTTGAGCAGGTCGACATCGAAGGTTTGGATGGTGGCGATCAGATTGGCGAGCTCCGGCCCCGAGCCCGCCAGGATCAACAGGCCGCGCGCCGCGTCGACGCGCACGATGGCATCCGGCGCGGCCAGCGGCTTCAGGATCTCGACCATGGTCGGGGCGCTGATGTGTTTCAGGCGCACCACCTGCAAGGCATAGCCGGGACGCAGCCGCGTGCCGACGCGCACCGCCGGCTTGACCGCGTTGGCCTGGCCGCGCGGGCCGACACGGTAGAACCCCGGCGGATTCTCGACGATCACCGCGCGGTTGGCGGCGAGCACGCTCTCGAGCACGCCGAACAGAGCGTCATGCGGGATCTTGCCAACGGTATTCATCGTCACCGTGCCTTTCAGGCCGGGATCGATGCTGTAATTCAGTTTCAGCTCACCGAGGATGGTATCGACCACTGTGCGCAACGGCGCGGCTTCGAAATTGAGGCCCACGCCGCCACCGCTGCCCTTCACCAGCGGCAGTTGCGGTCGGACTTCCCGGGTGAAGCGCCCACTCCCGGGATACACCTTGACCCGCCGCTTCTCAACGGCCTGCACGCTCTCGACCGCGCCGGTGTCGGCGCGCTGCAAGGCATTCGAGCCGATGACGTTTCCGGCGCCCAGCGAGACACCGGTGAGCGCTGGATCGCGCACGATGCCACGTTCGCGCGCGAGTTTTTCCGGGCGTGTCGCCAGGCATCCGCTCAACAGCAGGGAGGCCAGCAGCGATACTATGAGAGAAAGAAGGGAAAATCTGTGCATTCCTGGATTCCTGTGTTCGATTCGCGCGCTACAAATCCTACCGGGCAAGCCGCCGGACCGGCTTGGGCGCGGTCACGCCCGGCGCTACCCTGGCATGGGGCGCCTGGTTCCGAACCACCGGCTTGCGTGGCTGGCGCACCGGATTGCCCTTGCGGCGGAGACCGCGCCGCCGCGGCGGCGGAGCCGCTGGCTTGCCGACCCTCAGCGGCAGCAGCTCGCGCCGGCCGTTGTGCCGAAACTCCGCCTCGCGGCGCCCCAGCCGGGCCAAGCGCCAGCCTTCGAGTTTTTCGCCTTGTTTTATCCGTCGGGTCTTGCCTTTGCGATCCCGCACCAGGGCGATCCCTTCGTCGTCGAACACCAGCACGCCGACCAAGGCGTAGTCGGCCAGTTCTCCGGCCTTGCCGGAGGCGCTCGGCGTTTTCACGGCCAACGGACGCCGCCCGGGCCAGAACAAGGGCCGCTCGACCATCGCGCGGAACGCCGACAACGGTGGGGAGCGACGCTCGCCTGGCGGTGCGATCTCGAAAGCCTCATGCTTGCGCGCGCCGCTGTCACGCGTCGCCAGCGGCGCGCGCGCAAGCCAGACGATCAACGCGACCGCGGCCAACAGCGCGCCGAGCAACAGGCTATCGAGCAACCAGTGGATACGCGGCTTCATGACGGCTTCAGCTGGTAGGCATGCAGGTTGAACGTGAGATTCAGCAGCTGGGGACGCGGCTTGCCCTTGCGCCTCACGCGCGGCCCGCCACGCACGCGCAGATCCTCTATCCAGATGCGCGGCGTGGCGCCCTGCAAGCCGTGCAGCACTTGGCGCAGGGCGCGGATATCGGCGCGCATGTTGACACTGACGCCATGCCGGCGGTACGGCTTCCCGTCATCCTCGACGCGCAATACCCGGGTGCTGTTGATCGTCGCCCCGGCGGCTTCCGCGAGTTCACTGATCTTCTTCTGCATGCGTCCGGCGACCAGCGCCGGCGCGATGTCGGCGGCAAAGAAATACCGCGCGACGCCCTCGCGCATGAAGCGATCGATGCGCTGACGCGACTTGGCGCCGTCGGCGATCACCGCGCGGTAGCGCGCCAGGGTGTCGGCGGCGCGCTCGGCGCGTCGTTCATAGTCTTGATACATCGTCCACAGTTTATACGGCGCCCACGCCAGCGGCGACAACAGCAGCAACAGCAGCAATACGGCCAGGACGGCGTGCTGGCGATCGCCGAGGCGCTTCATGGCGCCACCGCCCGAATCTCGATATGGAAGTTCTCGCGTCCGTTGCGCCGGTTCTTGGACACCGGCGAGAGGAAGCGCGCATCGGTGAACTCCGGCGCGTTCTGCAAGCGCTCGAGCACATCCACCGCGTGAGGGGCTTCCCCGCGCAACTGGATGCGGCCCTTGGCGAAGCGCAGCTCGATCAACCAGACCGAGTCAGGCAACAGCTCGCTGAGACGCTCGATGATCTCCAGCTCGGTGCGCCCCGGCTCCGCCGCCGCGCGGATCTCGCGCAGGGACTTGTTCAGCTTCAAGGCGCGATCACGGGCCTTCAACAAGGGCGCGGCGCGCTCCCGGGCCGCCGCCAGCTCGCTTTCCAGACGGATCAGCTCGGCGCGCTTCTTGACCACCGGCACGACCATCGCGACAGCCAACAGCAGCAGCAATAGCAACAGCGCCGGCATGCGCCATCCGATGCGCCAACGGCGTCCGCCGCCGCCCTCGCGACGCGGCAGCAGATCGGTATCGTCCCGGTCGCGCGCGACAAGACGCGCCGGTGGACCGAAGCCGGCGGCCTCGAGGCCATCGATCAAGGGCTGCGCGAACGACTTCGGCACCGCGATCAACTCGACCTCGACGGCGTTGCCATCGCGCGACAGCACGCGATAGCCGTGGTAGAGCTGCTCGGGCGGAAACGGGGTCGCGCTCGCCAGCTGATAGCCGACGGCCGCCGTCAGTTCGTCGCGTCCCAGCGCCGGCAGGCGCAGCCGCTTGCTCAGGATCCGATCGTCATCCAGCCGGATCACCAACGGCCGTCCGGCGCGCGCCTCGGCCAAGCGCTCCAACCAGCCCGCGTCGAGCGGCTCGCCGGGCCGCCAGGCCCATGCGGCGTCATCCCCGGGAAGGCGCAAGCCGCGTTCTCCGAGGGAGATCACCAGGGCATCGCCGCCCGCGGCCTCGCGATGCGGCACCGCCTTGCGCAGACCCTCGCGCCACCAGCGCCAGAACCCGAGCAGGGCCTTGCCGAGCGCGGTATCTTCGGAGGGCAGCAATGTCAGGTCAAGACCCATCGGTCTCCTCGCGTTCGGCGGCGTGGCGCGCGTATTCTACTATGTCGGTCGGCGCGATGCCCTCGCGTTTCCCGAGGATGCGGGGTCGCGCATTGGCGAATTTATCGAAATCGGAACGCGCGCCGGTCATTACGCGCGCGACCACATAGGCGCGCACCCGTCCGCGCCGGTCCGGCATCAAGACCTCGATCCGATAACTGCGCGTCCGCCCGCGTGAAACCAGACCACCGCCAAGACGAGGCGTCCATTGGGTGAAGGCCTCGGCGCCGCGCGCCGCCTGGAGTGGCTCGTCCTCGCCGGAAAGCAGGCGCAACAGGGCGCGCGGCGCATAGGATGGATCGATCCCACTGCCACCACCGATGGTGACATAGGGCGCGAGGCGCTGGTAGAGCGCGTCATCGATCCCCAACACCTGATGCAGCTCGACGACGCTGTCGAACTTGGCGTTCTTCGGCGGCGGATACTTGTCCGCGGCCTCGTAGTCGTCTTTCTCGGCGCCATTGGCACGGCGCGCGTCGTCGCGATCACGCCAGTCGGCGATCCGGTCGATCAGGCGGTCGATCTCCTCGTCGTCGACCCCGACAGCCTCGAACAGGCGTCGCAGCAGCGCGGGGCGCGCCTTGTTCAGGTCGACCAAAGCGGTGCTCGGCGTGACTCTCAGGATCAACGGGACGCCGAACAGATCGAGATCGACGAACTCCTCGGCCAGCAGTGGATCACTGGCGGCCGGCAGGCCACTCAGGTAGAGCAGCGCCTGGTTCAACGCGCCGTCGATCAGCGCCTCCGAGCGCACTTGGTCTTGCAGCGCCCGGGTGGCGCCGATCTCGTTCTTCATCAACAGGGCAAAGCCACCCGCCATGATGCTCAGCAGGGTGATGATCCACAGCACCAGCGGCAAGGCCAGGCCCTGTTGCCGGCGAAACTCAGACATCGGGCACCGCCACCAGCAGATCCGGCCAGATCTGTCCGGCGGCCTCGATGCGGATGCGCACGCGCGTCGGCGGACGCGGATGCCGCCAGCGCGCTTGCCAGTCGCCGCGCTTGTCGAGATAGGCGAAACGCAGCGATTCCACCTGTTCCAGCATGGTGTCCTCCTGGGCCTCCTCGAGCTGCTGTTCGAGCGGGCGGGTCGGATCGAACGGGGTGAAACGCAGCATCAGCGCCTTGCCTTCCGGCTTGTAATGGAGATCGACGGCATAGATGCCGCCGAACTCGAGGAATTCGAACAGCGGCGTGACGAAGCGCAGGTGCTCCTCATCGCCGTCGAAGGCGACCGGGTTGCCATGACCGGTCTTCAACCGCAACATCAGCGCGCGCGACAGACGGTCGTTGAGGAAACGCTGGGCGCGGCGCGCCTCGTCGAGCCGGTAGACCGCGCGATCGACCGCATCCCAGGCCCGCGAGGCGGTGCGCAAGGAGCTGAACAACACCACCATGATGAGGCTGATCAGCCCCAGCGCGATCAGCACCTCGAGCAGCGTGAAGCCGCGCGCGCGCCTCATGAGCGCCCCAGCCGGATGCTGTCGACCACGAAACGACGCTGGCGCGCGCCCCGCGTCCACTCGATCTCGACATGGACCTGGTAGGCGCGCAGGCGGCGACGCACCATGCCGGCCGGCGGCTCCATCGCTTGCACATCGAGTCGCCAGGCGAAACCATCGTCGAAACGGCCCTCGTGATGCCCCTCCTCGACCGGGATCAGCGCGCCGACCGCGTTCAGGCGGGAGCGCGCGTGCAGCGCCGCGCGCAGGTATTCGTCGGACATCGAGACACGGTTGGCGCCGGAGGCGAACAGTTGCAGAATCGCGCCAAGCGCCAGCGCCATGATCACCAGCGCGACCAGCACCTCGAGCAACGAGAAGCCGCGCGCGCGCCTCATTGCAGGCGGATCCGGCCGGTGATCCAACTGACATCGAGACGGAACGGCTGGCCGCGGTAGAGCGTGGTCAGTTCGGCGCCGCTGGAGGTGCCATCGGGAAAGAAGCGGATCTTCGCGATCCGCTCGGAGACCACCTGCTCGGCGATGGTCTTGAGCTCGATCTCGGTCCCCTCGGGCAGGCGCCAGCTCTTGCCGCCCCCGTCGCGACCGAAGCGCTTGCCTTCGACATCGATCCATACCGCCGCCGGCTGGTGCTCGCTGGCGGCGCGCGCGCGCGCCGCGCGCAGCAGGGTGACCAGATCGCGCAGACCGGCGCGGTACTGTTGCGAGCCGAGCGCGCCGACCAGGCGCGGCACAGCCACGCCGACCGCCAGTCCGGCGATCACCAGCACCACGATCAGCTCGATCAGCGAGAAGCCCCGGCTAGCCCGCATGACTCGCCGGACCGCTATTCCCAGGAGACGATATCAGCATTCTCGCCCTCGCCGCCCTCGGCATTGTCCTTGCCCAGTGAGTAGAGATCGAAATCGCCGTGTTCGCCGGGCATCTGATAATGATACTCGCGTCCCCAGGGGTCCACCGGGACGACCTTCTTCTTCAGGTAGGGGCCGTTCCAGCCCGGCTTGTCGCCGGGGTTTTCGACCAGCGCCTTCAGGCCCTCTTCGTTGCTCGGGTAATCGCCGGTTTCGAGGCGATAGACATCCAGCGCCGCGCCGATATCCTCGATCTGGAGCTTCGCGGTATCGCTCTTGGCGCCGCCGAGGTGTTTCATGACCTTCGGCCCGACCAACCCGGCGAGCAGACCGAGAATGACCAGTACGACCAGCAGTTCGATCAATGAGAAGCCGCGCGCCGCGGCCGGTACGTTATTGTTCACAAATACATTCTCCCTCGAATTTGATGCCTCGTTCGCTCTGAATGATCCAGACGGAGGCGGGTTTTCCGACGCAATGAACCATCACATCGCCAGGTCGTTGACCGCCAGGATCGCCATCAGGATCGACATGATGATACCGGCGATGAGGACCCCGAGACCAAGAATCAACGCCGGTTCGAGCAGCGCGAGCAGGCGCTTGACCCGCGCCTGGACCTCTTCATCATAGATATGACCCACTTGGTCGAGCATGGTTTCCAGTTTGCCGGTTTCCTCGCCGATGCGCATCAATTGCAACGACAGCCGGGTGAAATGACTCTTGCCGAGCGCGCCGGCGAGGCGTCCACCCTCCCGCAGCTGGGCGCTGGCCTCGTTGATCTCGCGCCGGAAGGCGAGGTTGCCGACGGTATCGGCGACGATCTGCATACCCTCGAGCAGCGGCACGCCGTTCTGCAACAAGGTGCCCAGAGTGTAGGCGAAGCGACTGATATCGAGCCGGGTGAGCAACGGGCCGAGTAGCGGAATCGCCAGCAGGCGGCGGTCGAAGCGCTCGCGAAAAGCCGGACGACGCAGCGCGCGGCGCAACAGCCACCCCCCGGCGGCCAGCGCGATCGCCAGCAGCCACCACCAATCGATGAGGAAATCGCCGGCGGCGACGACGATCTGGGTCGGCAGCGGCAGGGCCGCGCCCATGTCGTCGAACAGATCCTTGAACTGGGGCACGACGAAGGTCAGCAGGATGATCACCGAGGTCACCGCGACGCCAAGCAGGATCGCCGGGTAGATCAGTGCTGAGATCACCGAATCCCGCAGCGCCTTGGAGCGCTCCTGGTAGTCCGCGAGGCGGCTCAGCGCGGTGTCCAGCGAACCGCCGGTCTCGCCGGCGCGGATCATGCTGACGAAGAAGCCGGAGACCTCGGCGTCGCCCTGCTCGATCGCCTCGGACAGGGATTTGCCATCGCGCAATCCGTCGCGCCAGCTGATCAGCGCCGCCTGCTGGGACTCGGTCTCGGCGAGGTCGAGCAGCATGCCGAGCGCCTGGTCGAGCGGAATCCCGGCGGCGACGAGGTTGCTCAGGCCGCGCGCGATCTCGAGTTGATCCTGGTGCTTGAGGCGAATGCGGTGACGCTGGCGGCGCGCCTGCCCCCCCTGGGCGACCTCGATCGCCACCGGCACCAGCCCCTGCTGGCGCAGCACGCGCACCAGTTGGGCCTTGCTCTCGGCCTCCTGCACGCCGCGCTGGCGGCGGCCGCCCTGAAGCGGGATCGCCTGGTAGCTAAACAACGGCATCCTCGGCCTCCCGGGTTACGCGCATCACCTCCTCGAGCGAGGTGACCCCGCGCAATGCCTTGCTCAGGCCGTCCTCGGCCATGGTGCGCATGCCGCGCGCGCGCGCCAGCTGGGCGAGCTGGCCGGCATCGGCCTGCGCCATGATGCGGTCACGGATGGCGTCATCGATGCGCAGGAATTCGTGGATCACGGTGCGTCCGCGGTAACCGGTATGATTGCATTCGCCGCAGCCGTCGGCGCGCCACAGCAGCGCTTCGCCACCGGCCAGCTCGCGCAGGCGCAGCTCGGCGACCAGGCCGGCCGGCGGCTGGTAGCTTTCCCGGCAGTGGGGGCACAGCTTGCGCACCAGGCGCTGGGCGAGCACGCCGTTGACGGTGGAGCTGATCAGGTAGTCTTCCACCCCCATGTCGATCAGGCGGGTGACCGCGCTCGGCGCGTCGTTGGTGTGCAACGTGGAGAGCACGGTGTGGCCGGTCAGGGCCGACTGGATCGCGGTGCGCGCGGTTTCGAGATCGCGCATCTCGCCGAGCATGATGACATCGGGATCCTGGCGCACGATCGCGCGCAGCGCCGAGGCGAAGTTCAAGCCAGCCTTCACCGAGACCTGGATCTGGTTGATGCCGGAGAGCTGGTATTCGACCGGGTCTTCCACGGTGATGATCTTGCGGTGCGGGGCGTTGAGCTCGTTCAGCGCGGCGTATAGGGTGGTGGTTTTGCCGCTGCCGGTCGGGCCGGTCACCAGCAGGATGCCGTGCGGCAAGGCGAGGGTTTCCCGGAAGCGCGCCAGCACCTCGTCGCTGAATCCCATGGTTTCGAGGTCGAAGTGGATGGATTCGCGGTCGAGGATGCGCATCACCACGCTTTCGCCATACAGGGTCGGCACGGTCGAGACGCGCAGGTCGATCTCCTTGCCGTGCGCGCGCAGCTGGATACGGCCATCCTGCGGCAGGCGACGCTCGGCAATGTTGAGCCGCCCCATGATCTTGATGCGCGAGATGATCGCGGCGGTCATGCGCCGCGGCGGGGCGTCTTGTTCGTGCAGCATGCCATCGATGCGGTAACGCACGATCAATTCGTCCTCGAACGGCTCGATGTGGATGTCCGAGGCGCCCTGCTCGACCGCGTTGTTGATGATCTGGTTGACCGCGCGGATCACCGGCGCCTCGCTCGCCATGTCGCGCAGGTGTTCGATGTTCTCGTCGTCGTCGCCGGCCCAGCCGCTCTCGGCGCTGTCCGGCTCCTCGCGCTCGACAGCGTAGAGGCGTTCGATCAGGCTTTCGATCTCGGTGGCGCCGGCGAGCACCGGTTCGACGCGCCGCCCGAGCCGCATCGCGATCCCCTTGCGCGTGAACTCATCCTGCGGCTCGGCCATCGCGAGGCGGATGCGCTGTTCGTCGATCGCCACCGGCACGACCCGCGCGTTGGCAAGGAAATCGACGTTCAGCTGCTCGGCGGCGATCGGTTCGGTGGGCCATTCGTCACGCTTCAGCAAGGGCACATCGAGGTGGAGCGCGAGCTCGCCGAGCAGATCGGCCTCGCGCACGAAACCGAAGCGCATCAGCAGCTCGCCGATCAGGCCGCCCTGTTCCTGCTGCATGGCCAGCGCGCGACGCAGATCGTTGTGGTCGATCAGGCCCTTTTCCAGCAGTCGTTCGCCAAACAGCATGCTTTCCCCTGGGGTGGTGGCAGGCCGCGCGCGCCGGTCTGATATGATGGCGGCGGCCGAAGCTGGCAATGATAACATTCTTATATGCGTCGAAAATCCCTCTATCCGCGCCTGCTCGGCTATGTCCGCCCCTATTCGCGGACTTTTGCGCTGGCATTGCTCGCGACCCTGGTGTTCGCGCTCACCGAGCCGGCCCTGCCGGCGCTGATCAAGCCGATGCTCGACGGCAGCTTCGTCGACAAGGATCCGCGCTGGATCCTGATGACTCCGCTGCTGCTGATCGCGCTTGCGATCGTGCGCGCCGCCGCCGGTTTCACCAGCAAGGTGGCGATGAACTGGGTCTCGAGCCGGGTGGTGATGGATCTGCGCCAGCAGCTGTTCGCGCACCTGCTGCGGCTGCCGGCGAGCTACTTCGATCGCCAGTCGAGTGGAAAAGTTCTGTCGAAGATCACTTTCAATGTGGAGCAGGTCACGAATGCCGCCACCGAGGCGCTGGTGGTGCTGGTGCGCGACTCGGTCTCGCTGGTCGGCCTGCTCGCGCTGATGGTGTGGATGAACTGGAAGCTGTCGCTGATCACCCTGGTGCTGGTACCGCCGATCGTGCTGATCGTGCGCGCGGTGAGTCGACGCATGCGCGACATCAGCCGCCGCCTCCAGGATACCATGGGGGAGATGACGCATACCTTGGAGGAGGCGATCGCCGGACAGCATATCGTGCGCCTCTACGGCGGCCAGCGACAGGAGAGACGGCACTTCGACGAAACCAGCAACTGGGTGCGGCGCTATTTCATGAAGCGCACCGTCGCCGCCGAGCTGAACGTGCAGGTGATCCAGCTGCTCGCGGTGTTCGCGCTGGCGCTGATGATCTATCTCGGCGCGCGGCAGTCGGCGGCCGGCGAGACCACGGTCGGGGCGTTTGTATCGTTCTTCGCCGCGATGGCGATGATCCTTTCGCCACTGAAGAAGCTGACCACGGTGAACAGCCATCTGCAACGCGGGCTGGCCGCCGCCGAGAGCCTGTTCGAGCTGCTCGACACCCAACCGGAAGCCGATCAGGGCAAGCGCGAGATCGCGCGGGCACGCGGCCAACTGGATTTCGAACAGGTCGGCTTCCGCTATCCCGGCAGCGCGCGCGATGCCCTGTGCGATATCGAGCTGCATATCGCCCCCGGCGAGCATGTCGCGCTGGTCGGCGCCTCCGGCAGCGGCAAGTCCACGCTGGTAAAGCTGATCCCGCGCTTCTACCCGGTCACGCGCGGCGGTTTGCGGCTGGATGGCATCGCGGTCGACGAGCTGACGCTCGCCAGCCTGCGCCGT